>Ga0209603_1000696_pt1 | contig 39063 bp, 37 predicted proteins | sample COGITO_mtgs_1206_FD_184812 | JGI IMG/M metagenome (GOLD analysis project Ga0209603, IMG submission 184812) | Pelagic marine microbial communities from North Sea - COGITO_mtgs_120607 (SPAdes) (version 2) | ecosystem: Environmental > Aquatic > Marine > Epipelagic ...
TTTGATAGATTTGGAAAACTACTCAAACAAATCAGTCCGTCAGGGCCAGGATGGGATGGTACTTATAATGGTGCACAACTACCCTCAAGTGACTACTGGTTCACATTAGACTATACAGATCCAACTACTGGAAACCCAGAAATACTAAGAGCTCACTTCTCCTTGAAACGGTAGACGCTATTTAGGGAGTTGGGAAGCCTCTAGGTTTATTAACAAGTGTTTGCTTCTGCTATATAGATTTAATTATTAACGTTTAATTTTCACATAGAATTGAAATTAGAAAAAATAGATTAATTACTTTTGTGATTCTAATAAGGTCAAATTATATGTTGAGAATAAATCATAAATCTTCCAAGTTGTTTTATATCTTGAAGACAGTAGTTTTTGTATTGCTTCTTGCTAATTTCTCTTGTAAAAACGCTTCAAAAGAAGAAGAAGAAATTTCTGTTATAAATATTGATTTAACCATAGAACGATTTGATCAACTTTTTGCATCTTCTTCCCCACTTGATCTTCCTTTATTAAAACAGTCATATCCGTTTTTATTCTCAAAAAAATTCTCTGATTCTGTTTGGACTGGTCGAATGAAAGATCCAATTCAAGGAGTAATTTCTGCTGCTGTTGATAGTGTATTTGGTGACTTCACAACAGCAGCAGCAGAAATTACTTCGTTTTATCAACATCTTAAATATTACAATAAGCCTCTAAAGATACCTCGAGTAATAACGGTCTTGTCAGATGTAGATTACCGAAACAAAATAGCTGTAACGGACACAATTGTACTTATTGCTTTAGACACTTATCTTGGGGATGATCATGAGTTTTACAACAGTTTTTACGATTACATAAAGCAAAATTTGAATTCAACACAAATAGTTCCAGACTTAGCAACTTCGTATGCTGAACAACTTATATACCAACCTAATAGGATGACTTTTTTAGATGAAATGATCTATTTTGGAAAGCAATTGTATTTGAAGGATTTATGGATTCCTTTTAAGTCAAACTCTGAAAAAATAGGTTATTCAGTTTCCGAGTATGAATGGTCTGAAGACAATGAGTTTTATATATGGCAGTATTTTGTTGAGAATGAATTGCTTTACCAAACTGACCGAAAATTACTAGGAAGGTTTATAGTAGCAGCCCCATTTTCACGATTCAATTTAGAGCTTGACAGGGAATCTCCAGGTAGGCTAGGTCAATATATAGGCTGGCAAATTGTTAAGTCATATATGGAAAATAACCCTACATCAGTCCTAGAAATGCTACAAATGGATCCTCAAGAGATTTTTAATAATGCAAAATTTAAACCGAAAAAATAATGGCAAAGACCCACACCTCAAAAATACAAATTACAGTAGGTTTAGATGACAATCGAATTCCAGAAAAATTATATTGGACAGCTCAAGATGGAGGCGTTTCTAATGAAGAGGCCAAAGCTGTAATGCTTTCCGTTTGGGACCAAAAAAAGCAAGAGTCTCTCAGAGTTGATTTGTGGACAAAGGACATGCCTGTTGACGAAATGAAACTTTTCTTTCACCAAACTTTAATCACTATGAGTGACACTTATTTAAGAGCAACTCAAGATGAAAAGATGGCTGCTACTATGAAAGATTTCTGCGACTATTTTGCTGAAAAATTAGACCTTATCAAAAAGTAGTCTACCACACATTTAGACGGTTTGAGTCTAGTTTTAAAAATATAAACACCAATATTGTGAAGGCCCAAAGACCGGATCCTCCGTAGCTAAAAAATGGAAGGGGTATACCAATAGTTGGAATCAAGCCCATAACCATTCCTATGTTAATTAGGAAGTGTGCAAACAATATACTGGCAACTCCGTACCCATAAATTCGGCTAAATTGTGATTTATGTTGCTCTGCAAGGTAAACGATTCGCAAAATTAATAACACGAACAGCAGTACCACTATGGTACTTCCAAAAAACCCCCACTCTTCTCCCACAGTACTAAATATATAATCCGTGTGTTGTTCCGGTACAAACTTTCCTTTAGTTCTAGTTCCATCCATAAACCCCTTTCCAAAAGCTCCTCCAGAACGAATTGCCTTCTCAGACTCATTAAGATTGTAAGATATATTACGCTTCATCGCTTGTAGCTTTAAGGGGTCTTTTTCCAGTCTAAGCCAAAGTCCGATCCTGTCTTGCTGGTGCTTTTGAAGTACTTCATTGTATGCCCACTGAACGCCAAAAGTCAGGAAAATACTACAAATAAAAATAGCTATAATCCCTTTAAGTTTTTTCTTTTTTCTCTTAAAGAAGAATTGATAAAAAACTAGTACGGCAGCAATGACTCCGCTAGTGGCTATGGCAGAAAACTTTAAAGTTGAAATCCCTAAAATTATTAAACACACCCCAAACAATAGATAGTATTGAGGGATTCCTTCTCTGTAAAAAACAAAAAATAGACTTCCAAAAACAAGTGTACTTCCAGCATCATTTTGTAATAAAATAAGCACAGCAGGGAGCGCGACCAAAATACCGGCTCTTATTTGATCTTTAGTTTCCTTAATATTAGTTTGTAAATCACTAATGTATTTCGCAAGTGCAAGTGCTGTTGCAAATTTAGCAAATTCACTAGGCTGTAATGTGAGCCCCCCGAAGCTATACCATGAGGTTGCTCCGTTTATTTGTTTTCCGACAATAAATAACCCAATTAAAGAGAGCATTGACCCAATATATAAGATACTTGCAAAGCGCTCGTAGAATTTGGCTTCAATTGACAATATAAAGGATATTAAAAGCAGTGATCCCAATATAAATATTAATTGCTTTCCGTAAGGCTTCGTAATATCAAAGTATGAAATAAATTCACCAGTGTTAGAGGCAGATAAGATATTAAAATATCCAAAAATTACCAGCCCTGTAAAAATAATTACAGCTATCCAATCCAATTGAAAACTTGTAGAGCGGCTTACATTCATTGGTCATTAATTTTAAAGGGTTTGCCGCTGTAAGGCTTCAGGTACTCGTCTTCCAAACTTTTCTCTACAACCAATTTTTCCATTCTTTTTAATGAAACCTCTCCTTTTATGTATTTTTCAATCATTAAGCTTGCCACTCTTCCTGCCCAACGTGCCCCATAGCGTCCGTTCTCTACTAAAACGGCGATTGCAATTTTAGGGTTTTCTTTTGGGGCAAATGCAATAAATATTGAATGATCTGTAAGTTGTTGTCTAACTCCGTCAACTTTGGTAAAATTCTCAGCAGTACCTGTTTTTCCACAAATTTCAATTCCAGGAACTTTTAAAAAACTAGCCGTTCCTTTATTGTACACATTATGCATGCCTTCAATAATTGGTTCATAGTATTTAGGGTCAATAGTTGTTTGTTTTGGGCTGTTAAAATTAGAGTCAATCTGTTCGTTTTCAATAGATTTTATAATATGGGGGGTGAAATAAAAGCCCTTATTAGCAATTGCAGCTGTCATGTTAGCCAATTGAATTGGAGTAACCAAAATCTCTCCTTGGCCAATGGAATTTGAGATTATTGTCGTGGCTCCCCATTGAAACTCTGGATACCATTTGTCATAGTAGTTGCCATCCGGAATATTTCCTTTTTTCCCAACAGATAAATCATTCCCCAAAAAGGACCCTAAGCCAAAACTTTTTATATGATCACTCCACTTGTCCATTGACTTAGATGAATTGTCATATTTCTCGATGTTATTTCTAAAAGCCATTGCAAAATAAGAATTACAAGAATAGCTAATTGCTGAATCTAAATTCCTATAGCCCCCTCCGCAATGACATTGCATGGTTCGTTTGTTCTTGCCATATACATATTGTCCACTACAAAACAAGCTAGTGTTTGTTGAAATCACTTTTTCTTCCAATGCAGTGAGTGCTACTAGTACCTTAAATGGAGATCCTGGCTCGTGCATTCTCACAAGTCCTTTGTCTATCAATGGTCTGTGTATGGAATCTAGATATAGTTTTGTATAGTTTTTGGATCTTTGACGACCTACGAGTAAATTGGGGTTATACGAAGGGGCAGAGACAAGACTTAGTATTTCACCACTACTAGGTTCAATAGCTACGATGCCTCCAATTTTATTTTGCATTAACAATTCGCCATAAGCTTGAAGCTCAGAGTCAATAGTAATATTAAGGTCTTTTCCTGGGATAGGAAGAGTGTCAAAAGCACCCTCTTTATAGGCTCCGATATCTCTATTATAGATGTCTTTTTGGATGTATTTAACTCCTTTAACTCCTCTTAGTGTTTTTTCATATGAAACTTCAACTCCTTGTTTTCCAATTAAGTCTCCAAGTCTGTAGTAAGCATCTTTTTTAATATCTTTTGAGTTTGCCTCCGCAATGTAGCCCAGTACATTAGCACCAATAGAGGTTTGATAGTCTCTAACCGATCTTTTTTGAATATAAAATCCTTTAAATTTTCTTAGTTTTTCTGAAAGAAATGCATAGTCTTCTTTGGACAGATGTGGTAATAAAACCGACGGAAGTCGCGGAGAATATCGTTTAGCACGATTGTAATATTTTAAGAAATCATGCTTTTCAATTTTCAATAAATCACAAAACATTATTGTGTCTATAGTCTCAACTTCCCTAGGAATCACCATAACATCATAGCTAGGTTGGTTGGCAACTAAAAGGCTATCATTTCTGTCATAAATATAGCCTCGTTTTGGGTAGTGAAATACTTTACGAATGGCATTGTCGTTATTAAGATCATAAGCAGAAGACTCATAAATTTGCAAGTAAAACAAACGACCAATAAAGCATGCTCCTGTTAGAATGACAATACCAAAAAGTAGAACCTTTCTCATGTCTGTTTCTTGCTAAAGAGTGAGTTAAAAAGCAAACAAATTATTAGACTGAAAATGCTTGAATATAAAGTTTGTTTAATAATCAATAGCATTTCATTTTTATTAAATACTACCAGTGAAAATAGTATAAAGTGATGAATAATGATCAGAAATAAAAAGTAAATAAAACGTTGGGAAAAGTCAGTATTGCTAAATTTTATTGTTTGATACTCATAGGCAGCACCAAATGAGAATTTTAAAAATAGCGGACGTATATAGGCAATAAGAACACTAGCTGCTGCATGTGTTCCTCCAGAATCTAAAAAAACATCAATAATAAGACCCAGTAAAAAGCTGCTAAAAATAAACGTTAATCGATTGTTTGATGTAGGATACAGCAATATAAAGAGCAAATAAACATGTGGGTTAATGTACCCCATAAAATTAATGTTATTACAAATCAAAACTTGTAAAAGAAGTAACCCAAAAAACCGCATTATGTTTAAAAATATAATATTATTCATCGGATTCGTTTAAAGCCTCTAATTCGTTAATATCTCTATTTTTTATGATGTAAACATGCTCTAGATTGGTCATGTCATTAAATAATTTAACATCAATAATATAAAGGTCTTTGGTGTCGTTAAGTCGATAAGAGTGTACGACTCCTACAGGTATATTCGCTGGAAATATAGACGAAAATCCACTAGTTATAACACTGTCTCCTATCTCTAGTTTTACAAGGTCTTGAATGTCTTTTAATTGCACAATATCTGCTGCTTTTGTATCCCAAGTTAAGGTTCCAAAATGTTTTGTTTTTTTTAGCTTAACATTAATCTTGCTATTTGTATTTAGAATTGATAGAACTCTTGAATACTTGGTTGAGACTTTGTCAATAACACCCACAATTCCTTTACTCGTAATAACCCCATAGTCTTCTTTTACACTATCTCTCAAACCTTTGTTAAGCGTTAAGTAATTAGTGGGTTGTGTATAGCTATTTTTGTAAACCAGCGCACTGCTTAGGCTATATGTTTGCTCTAAGATAGAATCAATAGGACTATTCCTTTTTTGATTAAACCCCTCAGATTTTAGTCGGCTATTTTCTTCTAAAAGCAATTGATTTTCTTCTACTAAACTGAAGTATTGGCTTACTCCACTCGACACACCATATATGCTAGCTATTATATGGTTGGAAGAGTTAAGAAGCTTGCTTCTGTGAAACTCATTCGACTGTATCGTAAGTGAAACTGCAATTGAAAACAACAACAAAAACAAGACAAATGTTTTGTTTTTAATGAAGAAATTAAAAAGTTGTTGCATTACTTAAAATCTATTTTATCAATACGCTTTTATATTTAGCAAGATTTTTTAGAACAATTCCAGTCCCTCTAACAACCGCTCTTAGAGGGTCTTCTGCAATGTAAACAGGAAGATCTGTTTTTTGAGATAATCGTTTATCAAGCCCTCGTAACATTGAGCCACCACCAGCAAGATAAATACCCGTATTATAAATATCAGCAGCAAGTTCGGGAGGTGTTTGAGAAAGAGTCTCCATAACAGAGTCTTCAATCCTAAGAATGGATTTGTCAAGTGCTTTTGCAATCTCACGGTGTGTTATTTGAACCTGTTTTGGTTTTCCAGTTAGTAAATCTCTTCCTTGGACATTCATTTCATCTGGCGGAACTTCTAAGTCCTCAACAGCGGCCCCAATTTGAATCTTTATTTTCTCTGCAGTTCTATCTCCGACATACAAGTTGTGTTGTGTACGCATGTAGTAGATAATATCATTAGTAAACACATCTCCAGCTACCTTAACAGACTTATCGCAAACAATCCCTCCTAGAGCGATAACCGCAATTTCAGTTGTACCACCTCCAATGTCAACTATCATATTTCCTTTGGGTTGCATAATATCTACACCAATTCCAATTGCTGCTGCCATTGGCTCATGAATTAAGTAGACTTCTTTCCCATTTACCCGCTCAGCAGATTCTTTTACAGCACGCATTTCAACTTCTGTAATGCCTGAAGGAATACATATTACCATCCTTAATGATGGAGCGAATAATTTATTTTTTAGAGCAGGTATGCTTTTGATAAATAGGCTGATCATTTGCTCTGAGGCATCAAAATCAGCAATTACACCATCTTTTAATGGACGTATCGTTTTTATGTTTTCATGCGTTTTACCCTGCATTAAATTTGCTTCCTTGCCTACAGCAATAATTTTACCAGATACCCGATCTCTTGCAACAATTGAAGGGCTATCAATGACAACTTTATCGTTGTGAATTATCAATGTATTGGCCGTTCCTAAATCGATCGCTATCTCTTCGGTCAAGAAGTCAAAAAATCCCATATGCTAAAAAATTTACTGAAAAGTGTTAAAGTAATATGCTGTTTTGTAAATGTACTAAAATAAAAGTTATTTTGGTAATGGGTACACCTAAATAAATTAGTGTTTAAAATGACGTGTTTTGGTAAATACCATTGCTACATTATTGGCGTTACAGTAATCAATACTTAGCTGATCTTTTATAGACCCCCCTGGTTGAATAACTGCTGTAATTCCTGCATTTTTTGCTATTTCCACACAGTCAGGAAATGGGAAAAAGGCATCACTAGCCATGACAGCACCACTTAAGTTAAACTCAAAAGAAGCGGCTTTATGAATAGCTTGATTTAAGGCATCCACTCTGCTAGTTTGTCCGGTTCCACTAGCACATAACTGCTTATTTTTTGCTAATACAATCGTATTTGATTTTGTGTGTTTACAAATTTTAGAAGCGAATAATAAATCTTCAATTTCAACTGCTATCGGAGTAGAATTAGTAGCATTTTCTAAGATTGATACATCGTCAGTAATGGTGTCCTTTTCTTGAACTAGCACTCCGTTTAAACAAGTTCTAACGCTTGTTTCAGGAAGGTTAACGGAATTTTGGATTAATAAAATTCTATTTTTCTTTCCTTTTAAAACAGTTTCTGCTTCCTTGCTAAATGATGGAGCAATGACCACTTCACAAAACAACGTGTGAATCTCTTCTGCTGTCGCTAAGTCAATTTCACAATTAGAAATTAAAACGCCTCCAAAAGCGGATACAGGGTCTCCTGCCAAGGCATCTATATACGCTTTATGAAGCGTAGCTCTTTGTGCCACCCCACAAGCATTATTGTGTTTTAATATTGCAAAGGTTGGCTCTTCGCCATAAAACTCGTTCATTAGGTTCACAGCAGCATCCACATCTAAAAGGTTATTGTAGCTTAATTCTTTGCCGTGAAGCTTGGTAAACATCGCCTCAAAGTCTCCAAAGAAATAGCCTTTTTGGTGTGGGTTTTCTCCATAGCGAAGTACGTTTGCTTGGGTTTCACTGATTTTTAAAACAACTTCTTCTTTTTCTTTGTTGAAATAGTTAAAAATAGCACTGTCGTAATGGGAAGAGACGTTAAATGATTTGGTAGCAAATCGTTTGCGGTCTTCAATAGAAACGTCTCCATTGTCAATACTAATTAATTCTAAAAACTCAGCATAATCTTCAACAGAAGATACACAGATAACATCTTTGTAATTTTTGGCGGCTGCTCGAATCAATGAAATTCCACCAATATCGATTTTTTCAATAATATCTTCATCACTAGCTCCTGAAGCAACTGTTTTTTCAAATGGGTATAGGTCGACAATGACTGCATCAATTTGAGGAATTGAAAAAGTATCCATTTCTTCAACATCTTGAGTGTTGTCTTGTCGATTTAAAATTCCACCAAATATTTTAGGATGTAATGTTTTGACACGTCCCCCAAGAATAGAAGGGTATTCAGTTATTTCTTCCGCAGGCACAACACTTATCCCTAAATCATTAATAAATTTTTGTGTGCCCCCAGTGGAGTATATCTTCACTCCTTGCTGGTTAAGTTTTTCTACTATGGGCGCCAGACCTTCTTTGTTATATACGGAAATTAAGGCGGATTTGATTCTTCTATTTTGGCTCATTTTGCAGTCTAAATTTATACATCAAAAATAGTCAATTAAGTCACAGTAAGTTCTAACCAAATCTCTCAAAGTAGAAGTTTTTTTTAACTAATTATCAGAGTTATTAACAACTACATGATTGAGGCAACCGATTCACATACAAATTCAAGGAATCGTTCGTCTTCCTGAGTAAATGGATCTATTGTATTTGAGTCAATATCAATTTGTCCAATATTTATATTATTGACAAATAACGGAATTACAATTTCAGACTTCACGTTTAGACTGCATCCAATGTAATTGTCCTGAGAATTTACATCTGGCACTACAAAATTTTCATTACTAACCGCTACTTGCCCACAAATCCCTTTTCCAAAAGGAATGATTTCATGATCAGTAGTCGCCCCCGCATAGGGACCAATTTTAAGTTCTTCTTTTTCGCCATTTTTAAAATAAAAGCCAACCCAATCATAATAGGTTATTGAGGACTTTAATAATTCACATATATCCTTCAGAGTTGTGTCCAGTGAACTGGAATTTGATACTAAGTCAGATATTTTAGGCTTCAATTCGTTAAAGTTCATAAATGTATGTTTTCTGTAAAAATACTATTTATACCATATAATATTTCTAAATACTCTGTTTTTGTATTAATTTTAGTGTAATGCTGTTATCTTTATTCATAGTTTCATTAAATTTGCTGTATGAATAAATTTAAGCTTCATAAATTTTTTTCCAGCTTATTAGCTCTTTTAGTGCTTATTTCGGCTTTTTCATTTAAAGTTGAAACAAGACTATGTAGCGCTAAATTATTGGACACTGTTGTTGCTTCTAAAGTTAATTCCTGCTGTAATATTCCAGTAGACAAGCCTTATGAAGGGCTGGAAAATAACTGCTGTAAAAGTAATGTTATTTCAGTTGACGGCTTGAACGAAGTTGATGTTCTTTCGGTTTCGTCAGTCCTACCCAGTGTAAATGTGTTTGAAGGTTTTATAAAAAGTGATACTCTAATCAATTTTATCGATTTTCAGTCTTCTGAGCCTGTTTCATACCCCAACTATACACCACCTGACCTAGTTTATGAGCTCCAAATAGAGTATCAGGCTTTCCTGATTTGATTTCCTAGTTTTAAATTACAATTTTAGATGTGCATCGACGCATTATTAATAATCTCTTCGGAGTTAATTTGAAATTAAACAACCATGAAATCCACTTTATACCTTATATTATTGTTTCCACTTTTTCTTTTTTCACAGAACGAAATTAAAGGATTGATAATGGAGCAGAATTCCAAAAACCAGCGCATTCCATTACCTGGTGCCAATGTGTTTTGGCTCAATACCACTATTGGGGCTATGACTTCTGATGATGGGTCTTTTAAGTTGCCATATGATGTCGCTTACAAGAAATTAATTATTAGCTACATTGGGTTTAGAACAGATACGCTTTTGATTGAAACGCCCAAAAGTATTTTCCATGTCCTGAAAGCATCTGACGATTTAGGCGAGGTTACCATCTCAACAAGAAGAAAATCTACAGCAACCTCTTACTTATCTTCTCAAAATATTTCTACGATAAGTAGCACGGAGCTTTTGAAAGCAGCTTGCTGTAATCTGTCTGAAAGTTTTGAAACTAATCCATCAATTGACGTTAATTTTACGGATGCGATTTCAGGAACAAAGCAAATAAAAATGTTGGGCTTAACAAGCCCCTATATTCTAATTACAACCGAAAACATACCGTCCATTCGCGGAGCCTCGCAAGCCTACGGTTTGAGTTTTATTCCGGGAACTTGGGTAGAAAGCATTCAAATAACCAAAGGGGCTGGAAGTGTTGTTAATGGTTTTGAAAGTATAGCAGGACAAATTAATGCTGAACTGGTTAAGCCAACTACCGATAATCGAGTTTTTGTAAATGCATATGGGTCCTTAAATGGTCGTACGGAACTCAATACACACTTTAACACACAGGTCTCTGATAAATGGAGTACCGGCCTCTATCTACATGCAAACAACCGTTCACAAAAATTTGACAGAAACAACGATTCGTTTCTTGACATGCCTCTAGCAAAGCAGATAAATATTATGAATCGTTGGCAGTATACAAACCTTCAAAAAGGGTTAATTAGTTTTCTAAATGTGCGCTATCTGAAAGATAAAAAGCAAGCAGGGCAACTTAGTTTCGATCCTGATACTGATCGGCTTTCAAATACGGTCTGGGGCAGTGAAATTAATACGAGACGTTTTGAAGTGTCTGGAAAATTTGGATATGTAAATCCAGACATCCCTTACCAAAGTTTAGGCCTTCAAATCGCTTATAGTGATCACGAACAAGCTTCTTATTTTGGTCTCAATGAATATGATATCCGCCATAAAAGCATGTACTCTAATCTAGTTTACAACTCTATTATTAGTGATTCAAGGCACAAAATTAAAACAGGATTAAACGCGACCTACGACCTATATGATGAACTGGTAAACTCACAAATTTATGACAGAAATGAACGCTCTGTTGGGGGGTTTTTTAAGTATAGCTTCGATGATCTTGACGCTCTAAATTTAACTGCTGGTATTCGAATTGATAATCATAATTTATTAGGGACATTTTTAACCCCACGTGTGCACGCTCGTTACACGCCATGGGAAAAGTCAGCTCTTCGGGTTTCTTTTGGTCGCGGGATACGAGCAGCCAATATTTTTACAGAGAACCAAAAACTATTTGCAACGTCTAGACAAATTAATGTGCAGAGTTCTGGAGGTGCTATTTATGGACTGGATCCTGAAATTGCATGGAACTATGGGGTCTCTTTCTTACAGGGTTTTAATATATTTGGAAGGAAAGCGGATCTTACAATCGATTTTTACCGAACTGACTTTGAGAATCAAGTAGTCGTTGACTATGAAAATCCTTATGAGGTTAATTTTTATAATTTAAAAGGGGTCAGCTATGCGAATAGTTTTCAGGCGGAATTCAGTTTGAACCTGATGTCATATTTGAACCTTAAAACAGCCTACAAGTTTTATGATGTAAAAACCCAGTATATTTCGGGGAAATTTAAAAAACCATTGACGTCTCAACATCGTTATTTTGCGAATCTATCTTATGAGTCTTATTTGGAGAAAGGAGATGGGGTTTGGAAGTTTGACGCGACTTTCAATTGGCTTGGTAAGCAGCGTTTTTCATCTACAGAAATAAGCCCACAAGCCTATCAGTTGCCAACGTATTCACCTTCTATTTCAACCCTAAACCTTCAAGTCACAAAAGTATTTTCTAAGGCCTTTGAGATCTATTTAGGGGCTGAAAACATCACCAACGTCACACAAAATTTACCAATTTTAAGCTCTGAGAACCCTTTTGGTTCAAATTTTGACACTACATTTGTGTACGGGCCTATATTTGGCAGTACTTTTTATTCGGGCTTACGATTTAAACTAAATTAAACTAAACTAAATAATTATTTATGAAAACAATACTTTTAACAGTTACTATGCTCTTTGTAGGTACGCTAACATATGGTCAAAATAAAAATGCCAAAGCTTCAATTGAAGTTGATGGGGTATGCATGATGTGCAAAAAGCGCATAGAAAAAGCAAGTATTAAAACTAAAGGGGTTAAGTCTGCCTCATGGAACTTGGATACACATGAATTAAGACTCATTTTTGATGAAAATAAAACTAGTGTTGAACAGATTTCATCTAACGTGACTGCTGTTGGCCATGATACTAAATCATTTATCGCTAGTAAAGATGCTTATGAATCCTTAAACCCCTGTTGTAAATACCGTGATGAAGGTGTTGTGGATGATCATAAATAAAGCTGGCTAGACTTGCATTAACAAAAAGACCAAATAAAAAAAGCTCCTGAATTTCAGGAGCTTTTTTTATTTGAAATGTAAATTAGTTTACATCATTCCTGGCATCCCTCCACCCATTGGAGGCATAGGAGATGCGTCTTCTTTAATGTCTATCAGAGCACATTCAGTTGTTAGAATCATTCCCGAAACGGAAGCTGCATTTTCAAGAGCGACACGCGTCACCTTTTTTGGGTCTATAATACCTGCTTTAAGCATATCTACATAACTGTCACTTTTAGCATCATATCCAAAATCGCCTTTACCATCGAGAACTTTGTTTATCACTACACTGCCTTCACCACCTGCATTTTCAACAATGGTACGTAAAGGTGCTTCAATTGCTTTAGAAACAATTTGAATTCCAGTTGCTTCGTCAATATTTACTGCAGCTAGCTTTTCAAGAGTTTTTTGCGCTCTAACAAGAGCAACACCTCCACCAGCAACAATGCCTTCCTCTACGGCTGCTCTAGTGGCGTGTAATGCATCGTCAACACGGTCTTTCTTTTCTTTCATTTCTACCTCACTAGCGGCTCCTACATACAGAACAGCGACTCCGCCTGCTAACTTAGCTAGGCGTTCCTGTAGTTTTTCTTTATCATAATCGCTAGTAGTCGTTTCAATTTGTGCTTTGATTTGATTGACTCTAGCTTTAATATCACTTGCATTCCCAGACCCATTAACTATTGTTGTATTGTCTTTGTCAATTGTAACTGTTTCGGCAGTTCCTAACATAGTTAAGTCGGCATTTTCTAAAGAAAAACCTCGCTCTTCAGAAATTACAACTCCACCTGTAAGAATTGAGATGTCTTCTAGCATGGCCTTACGACGGTCTCCAAACCCTGGTGCTTTTACAGCAGCAATCTTTAAACCACCTCTTAATTTATTTACAACTAAAGTTGCGAGTGCTTGACCATCGACATCCTCAGCTATAATTAAAAGTGGACGTCCAGATTGTGCCACAGGTTCTAGAATTGGAAGAATTTCTTGTAGGTTAGATATTTTTTTATCAAATAATAAAATATATGGATTTTCTAAATCCGCAATCATTTTGTCTGAATCTGTAACAAAGTAAGGACTTAAGTACCCTCGGTCAAACTGCATTCCCTCTACAACATCCACATACGTGTCCGTTCCTTTAGCTTCTTCTACAGTGATCACCCCTTCTTTACCAACTTTTCCAAATGCTAAAGCGATAAGCTCTCCTATGGTATTATCGTTATTAGCTGAAATTGATGCAATTTGCTGAATCTTTTCAGAAGAGTTGCCAACTTTTTTAGCTTGTTTCTCTAAATCATCGGTGATAGATGTGACTGCTTTGTCTATACCGCGTTTTAAATCCATAGGATTTGCTCCCGCAGCTACATTTTTTAAGCCTTCTTTTACAATCGCTTGTGCTAAAACCGTAGCTGTCGTTGTTCCATCTCCAGCCAAGTCGTTAGTTTTTGAAGCTACTTCTTTCACCATTTGAGCTCCCATATTTTCTAAAGGATCTTCTAACTCTACTTCTTTTGCTACCGAAACTCCATCTTTAGTTACTTGAGGAGCTCCAAAGCTTTTGCTAATAATAACATTTCGACCTTTAGGGCCAAGAGTTACTTTTACTGCATTTGCTAATGCGTCAACGCCGCGTTTTAGTCCATCACGTGCGTCAGTATCAAATTTTATGTCTTTTGCCATTTTTTGTTTTTTAAAAATTAAACGATCGCTAAAATATCGCTTTCTCGCATGATTAAATAGTCAGTTCCTTCTAGTTTAAGCTCAGTACCTGCATACTTGCTGTAAAGAACCGTATTACCAACTTTTACTGTAATTGGTTCGTCTTTAGTGCCTTTTCCTACAGCAGCTACAGTTCCTCTTTGGGGTTTTTCTTTTGCATTATCAGGAATTATAATACCAGAAGCCGTTTTTGTTTCCGCTTGCATTGGTTCTATGAGAACTCTGTCTGCTAAAGGTTTGATGTTTAAAGCCATATGATTGTGTATTTATTTTATGATTATTTAAAATATACTCTAAAAGTATGCCAACCCTATTAAACTGACAAACTTTCAGAAACAAAAAATGCCAACGTAAAAGCGTTGGCATTTTGTATTGTTTAGAGAGTGATTTATTCTTCTGTAGTGTCAGCTTCCGGAGCAGCCTTAGTAGCAGGAACAGCAATTGGCTGTGATGTTGTTGGTGCTGCGTTTGAGTCAAGTGCTTTGGATTCCTGTACATTGTCAGAGTCTCCAATCGCAATGTTAGACAGTAAAATTAAAACTAGTAATAAGGTTGCTAATGCCCAAGTACTTTTGTCTAAAAAGTCAGACGTTTTTTTAACTCCTCCAACCTGTTGGCTTCCACCACCACCAAATGAAGAGGATAATCCTCCGCCTTTAGGATTTTGGACCATTATAACAACGACAAGTAGAAATGCTACTACGACGATAAGAACTAGAAATATAGAAAACGTGCTCATTATAAATTATTTTTTACTTTTAATACTTTTATTGCTTGAATTTGGTCTGCAAATAAACTACTTTTTTCTGGATATTTCAAACTTAAAATTTGGTAAGACTGTATCGCTTTATCATAGTTTTTTTGTTCAACATAGATTCTTGCTAATGTTTCGGTCATTAAACTTTCAGTTTCAACCACACGATTTTCTGCAATATTGATTAGTTTGGAGTCTTTATCCAAGGGTTTTAACTTTGGCTTATCGGCGATGAACGCATCAATAAGTGCAAACTTTTTGTCTCTACTTGAATCATTGGATGTCCTTGTTGTCTGCGAACGATCAATAGGGTTTTTTTGAGTGAGGCTTAGCCATTCAGAGAATGAGTGCGTCTCATTTTTGTTAAACTCTAAGGGGTTTCCTAGACCTAGTATTTCTTTACTTTCTTCCTGTTTATTTCCAAAATTTTTATCTGAACTTTTCTTGTTTGAGATGTCCTGAAATTCATTTACAGCAATGGTCTTTATTTGCTCAAAATTCTGTTTTATATGCGTAGAAATATCATTTTGTAAAAATACATCTGAAGTTACGAAGTCAAATAAAACACTTCGATCGGTTGTATAGGCTGCAGTTGTTTTTAATTCTTGATTGTATTTAAAACTCCCTAAACCTTTCAAGCCTTTAAGGTAGATAGCTCTGGCGGATTGGAAATATGGAAATTCCTGAACGATCGCCGATATATTACTAACCTGCGCTTTGTTCAAGGCTGTGGGGTGGTGCAATAGATATGTAAAATCGGATGTATTCATAAAGCTACCAATTGGCTAGTGAAGCATTTACAACGTCCTGGGTGATGCGTTCAAATATTTCTTCTATAGCGGTTGTTTTCTGAGAGCCTATGAGTTGTGCACTACCCTCAAAGTCAAAGAAAAAACTAAATCTTTTTTCAAAATCAGCTTCTTCATCATCTTTATTTATAAATCGCACATTTATTCCAATAGTTAATCGGTTTTGTGCGGCGGTATTGCTAGCTGTTGCTGTTGTAGGAGAGATTCTATATTCTACAATTTCTCCTTCGTAAAGTATGTCTCCATTGGACTTGACAAGGTCTAGATTTGTTTGATTTAAGATCAAGTCTTGAAGTGCTAAAGTAAAGTCTCGTTCGATCCCAGGCTCAATAAGAGCGGAGGTGTTTTGAAAATAATTAACTTGAAAGGTTTTTGTTTTGCTACTCAAAGAAATACCTGTAAAGGAGTAGGCTCCACAGCCAGAAACAAGTGTAAAAAGGGTAATCAGGAAGCTGTATTTTAAAACGTTAAAGGTCATACTGTTTTATTTTTCTGTAAAGTGTGCGTTCACTAATCCCCAATTCATCGGCGGCTAATTTACGCTTTCCTTTGTGACGTTCAAGAGATTTTTTAATAAGTTCTAATTCTTTATCATGCAGTGAAAGGGTTTCTTCTTCCGCTTCAACAGCATCAATATACGAATAATCACTTTCTTTATTTTCAATAATTTCAATTGAATGTTCTTTTTCTGTTTTAACTGGAAGAGAAAGAATTTCATTCTCTTTTTCCGAAGCCAAAGACTCCTCCTTGTTATAGATTTTTTGAATTAAACTCTCATTATTTTTTTGAACATCTCCTTGGTTATCGCTTTTCATCAATTCCATAGTCAGTTTTTTGAGATCATTTAAGTCACTTTTCATATCAAAAAGGACTTTATATAGAATCTCTCTTTCTGTGCTAAAGTCACTTTTCGATTTATTTTTACCAAGTACTGATGGGAAATTTGACCCCATGGTGGGAAGATAAGTTTGTAGGATTTCTAGGTCAATCATTCTTGACGATTCTAGTACCGATATTTGTTCGGCTACATTTCGAAGTTGTCGAATGTTTCCGTTCCAGCGGTAGTTAATTAGAGCAATAACTGCATTGTCTTGCAGTCGAATGGTAGGCATTTTATATTTTAGTGCAAAATCACTTGCAAATTTTCTAAACAACAAGTGAATATCTTCTTTTCGTTTCCTAAGGGCAGGAAGGTGTATTTCAATTGTGCTCAATCTATAGTACAGATCTTCTCTAAATTTTTCTTTTTCAATCGCTTCAAACATATTAACGTTTGTAGCCGCTACAATTCTCACATTCGTTTTTTGAACTGCACTAGAGCCGACCTTAATAAATTCCCCATTTTCCAAAACTCTTAGCAGTCGAACTTGGGTTGTGAGTGGAAGTTCTCCAACTTCATCTAAAAATATTGTGCCGCCATCGGCCACTTCAAAATAGCCAGACCGTGTTTGGGTTGCCCCAGTAAAAGCACCTTTTTCATGTCCAAATAATTCACTGTCAATAGTGCCTTCAGGGATGGCTCCACAGTTAACAGCAATGTATTTCCCGTGTTTACGATGTGAAAGTTGGTGAATAATTTTTGGAATACTTTCTTTTCCTACCCCGCTTTCTCCAGTCACTAAAACTGAAATATCTGTAGGGGCTACCTGAACGGCTTTTTCTACTGCGCGGTTTAATCCAGTATCATTTCCAATGATACTAAATCGTTGTTTTATTGATTGAACTGTTTCCATAATTAATTATTTTCTGAAAAACCAATTGCTTCTCCTATTAAAGTAGCACTGGTACAGTCGTTTATTTTAACCATTACAAAATCTCCAATTTTATAGGGTCCTTTTGGAAATACAGCTACGGTATTTTCAGCACTTCTTCCGGACCATTCAGAAGTAGATTTTTTAGATTCTTTCTCGATTAAGATTTCAACAGTTTGATTTATGAATTGTTGAGTTCTATAAAGGCCATGCGCTCGCTGTAACTCAACGACTTCTGCTAAACGTCTTTTCTTGGTTTCAAAAGCAACGTCGTCCTCAAGTTTTCTTTCAGCCGTGGTTCCTGGGCGTTCCGAATAAGCGTACATAAATCCAAAACTATATTTTATCAATTCCATCAAGCTTAGGGTATCTTGGTGATCTTGTTCAGTTTCTGTTGGAAATCCACAAATCATGTCTTGCGAAATAGTGCATTCTGGAATAATAGTTTTAATATTATTTACTAAGTCAATATATTCTTCACGCGAATGCTGACGATTCATTTCTTTCAGGATGCGATTACTGCCGCTCTGGACAGGAAGGTGAACATGGTTACAAATATTCTGATGGCTAGCCATGGTTTTAATTACATCCAGCGCCATGTCTTGAGGGTTAGAGGTTGAAAATCGAAAACGCATTTTAGGTTGCGACTTTGCACACATGTCCAATAATACGGCGAAGTCTACTGCAGTCGCTTTTTGTAAATCAGACGCTTTGGTAAAGTCTTTTTTCAAACCACCACCATACCATAAGTAGCTGTCTACATTTTGACCTAACAGGGTAACTTCTTTAAAGCCTTTTCCCCAAAGGTCATTTATTTCTTGAATAATACTTTGCGGTTCACGACTGCGTTCGCGACCTCTTGTAAAGGGAACAACGCAAAAGGTACACATGTTATCACAGCCTCTTGTAATTGAAACCAAAGCGGTCACTCCATCAGAGTTAAGTCTTACAGGGGAAATATCGCCATAAGTTTCGTCTTTGGAAAGGATGACATTTACAGCATTACGCCCTGCCTCCACTTCTGAAATTAGATTTGGAAGATCTTTGTAAGCATCGGGGCCTACAACAAGATCTACAATTTTTTCTTCTTCAAGGAATTTACTTTTAAGTCGTTCCGCCATACAGCCTAGAACTCCAACTTTCATTTTTGGATTGATTCGCTTGACTGCGTTGTATTTTTCTAAGCGTTTTCTAACGGTTTGTTCTGCCTTGTCACGAATGGAACAGGTATTAACCAGAACTAAGTCGGCCTCTTCAAGGGTTTTAGTCGTGTTAAATCCTTCTTTGTACAATATAGAGGCTACAATTTCACTGTCACTAAAGTTCATAGCACAGCCGTAGCTTTCTATGAAAAGCTTTTTTTTGTTTTCAGGTTTAGATTCAAGGACTAACTTTTTTCCTTGAATGGATTCATCAATTGTTTTCTCCATAATTTTTTTAATGTCTTATTTACGACAATAAGCATGCAAATATACAATAAATTTATTTTTTATGACAAAGTGTCAGTGTTTTGATTATTTATTTTGATTTTACAAATCATTCCGCTTTATTTGAACTAATTAACTAAACAATTTAAAATAATGTTTTCATTTCAAAGCTTATTAAGTAAAATACAAGTCGCTTCAACTGTAGATTTTGGAGATCTTTTTAACGAGTCTGTTACATTGTTTAAAAAAGTATGGGTTCAAGGGTTGATTCTTCAATTGTTCTCAATTTTAATAATGCTTCCTTTTATTATCATTTTTTATGTTCCGTATTTTCAACTTGTTCTAGAAAACAGTTCAAATGGAGTGATGGATTCTGCAGCTTTAGGGCAGGAGTTGATAGATGCTTATGGTAGCTCTTTATTATGGATTTACTTAGTGATGCTTCTCGGCAGTTTGGTCTCTTACGTGTTGTATTTAGGGTTTTATAGAATTGTAAAACAAATCGATCATGGGCAAGCATTTGTTTTCTCAGAGCTATTCCACTTTTTTAAAGCCGCATCAATTGGTAAATCTTTTGGACTTGCGGTAACGCATATGTTCATTAGTATATTAGCAACCTTGCTTTGCTTTTTACCAATCATATATGCAATAGTTCCTCTTATGTTTTTACTCCCTGTTTTTGCCTACAACTCGAACTTATCAACCTCCGAAATTGTTAAAGTTAGCTTTGCTCTTGGGAACAAAAAATGGGGAATTGTTTTTTTAACCTTAATTTTAAATGGAATATTAATATACGTAATTGCTATAGTCACCTGTGGACTTGGAACCTTATTTGTTAGTTGTTTTCTATACCTTCCTCAATATATTATTTATAAGAAAGTTATTGGTTTTGACGGACCGAAAGAGGTGGTTCAATCAATTGACTAATAAGTTATTAAACACATAACGACCTACATAAAAAACAGCTGTTTAAAACAGCTGTTTTTTGTTTTGCCGAAGAAATAAAAGAAAGAAATAAAAAAAATCATCTACATTTGTACTTCTTAAAAAACATGATATGGCTAAGAATTTAGTGATTGTTGAGTCCCCTGCAAAGGCAAAAACTATAGAAAAATTTCTAGGAAAAGACTTTAAAGTAGAGTCTAGTTTTGGGCATATTGCCGACCTGCCTTCCAAGGAGCTAGGGGTTGATGTTGAAGGAGATTTCAAGCCTAGGTATGAGGTTTCCACAGATAAAAAAGCGGTAGTCAGTAAACTCAAAACATTGGCTAAAAAAGCTGAAGTTGTTTGGCTAGCGAGTGATGAAGATAGAGAAGGAGAGGCCATTGCTTGGCATTTAGCGGAAACGTTAAAGCTAGACAAGTCCAAGACCAAGAGAATTGTATTTCATGAAATCACTAAAAGTGCAATTGAAAATGCAGTTAAAAACCCACGATCTATAGATTATAACTTAGTCGATGCACAACAAGCCCGACGTGTTTTAGATAGAATCGTTGGATATGAACTGTCTCCAGTATTATGGCGTAAAGTCAAAGGAGGACTATCTGCCGGACGTGTGCAGTCTGTTTCAGTCCGACTGATTGTTGAGCGTGAGCGTGAAATTAGAGACTTTAATTCTGAGGCTACTTTTCGAGTTGACGCTGAGTTTATAACTTCCAAAGGCCAGGTCTTTAAAGCAAAACTTCCAAAGGCATTCAATAGCGAAGCAGATGCAAAAGCGTTTTTGGACAAAAACAGCAGCGCTTCTTTTTCTGTATCAAGTCTTGAAAAAAAGCCAGCTAAAAAATCACCTGCAGCCCCATTTACAACCTCTACTTTACAGCAAGAGGCTGCAAGAAAATTATATTTTTCAGTAAGTAAAACCATGAATATGGCGCAGCGTCTATATGAAGCGGGTTTAATTACTTACATGAGAACTGATAGTGTAAATCTATCTCAAGAAGCCCGTAACACGGCCGCTCAAGAAATCTCAACATCTTATGGGGATGTTTACAGCAAGCCTCGTAATTTTAAAGGAAAATCTAAGGGAGCTCAAGAAGCTCACGAGGCCATTCGCCCCACAAACTTTTCAACACATTCAGTTAACATTGAAAGAGATCAAGCTCGTTTGTATGACCTTATATGGAAACGCTCAATTGCATCTCAAATGAGCGATGCTCAGTTAGAACGCACCAATGTTAAAATAAACACGTCAACTCATAGCGAAACATTTACAGCAAATGGGGAGGTAATCAAATTCGACGGATTTTTAAAAGTATACCTCGAAGGGTCTGATGAAGAAAACATGGAACAAGAAGGTATGCTTCCTGCAATGGTTCTTAACGAATCATTAGAAAATAATTATATATCAGCAACCGAACGTTTTTCAAGACCACCATACCGTTTTACTGAAGCTTCACTAGTCAAAAAACTAGAAGAGCTTGGAATTGGTAGACCATCTACATATGCTCCAACCATTTCTACGATTCAAAACAGAAAATATGTTGAAAAAGGAACAGTTGACGGAGATGAACGAAGTTATTCTTTGTGGACCATGTCCAATGGTGAATTGGTCGGTAAAAAACTTACTGAGAAATTTGGTTCTGACAAAGGGAAATTAGTTCCTACTGATATAGGAATGATTGTTACTGATTTTTTAGTGAATCATTTTGAAGCTATTTTAGATTATAATTTCACGGCCAAGGTAGAAGCTGATTTTGATTTAATTGCAAGCGGGAAAGAAGATTGGACTAAAATGATGAAGTCATTTTATAAAGATTTCCATCCTCAAGTAGAAGAAGTTAGCCAAAATGCAGACCGTGAATCGGGGGAGCGCATTTTAGGAACTGATCCTAAGTCGGGTCGTCAATTAAGTGTGCGTTTAGGGAAATTTGGACCTATTGTTCAGATTGGCCTAGCCGATGAGGAAGAAAAGCAAATTTTTGCAAGTGTCCCTCCAAACTTTCAATTGGCGTCAATTACTTTTGATGAAGCCTTGGACCTGTTTCAACTTCCAAAAGATTTAGGCGAATATAAAGGGGAAGATATCATTGTAAATAATGGCCGTTTTGGTCCTTATGTCAAATTTGGAGACAAATATATTTCAATTCCAAAGGGAGCAGACCCAATGCGTGTTGAAATAGAAGATGCCATTGAATATATTAAAGAAAAAGAAGCTGCCGACGCTCCTATATACGAATACGATGGTTTACCAGTACAAAAAGGTAAAGGTCGCTTTGGTCCTTTTATTAAGTGGAATAGCATGTTTATTAACGTGAATAAAAAATATGATTGGGATAATTTATCTTCAGATGATATTGAAACCTTAATCAAAGATAAAATTCAAAAAGAAATTGATAAGCTTATTCATGATTGGGAAGAAGAAGGAATTCGTGTTGAAAAGGCCCGATGGGGACGTCATAATATTATCCAAGGTAAGACAAAAATTGAGCTTCCCAAAACAGTAGATGCTACTAAGCTTACTTTGGAAGATGTAAAAGCACTAATTGCTAAAAACGCTCCAAAGAAAAAAACGCGTGCAAAAAAAAAGAAATAAATGATTGATTTTAGTTTTCTTTCTCCAGTTCAAGACCGGATCGTTGATCAAATAGAGCAGCTACACGGACAGGCTATAGGAAAAAAACTAATGATTCATAGCTCTAATAATAAGCCTGATTTAGAGGGTGTTAAAATAGCAATTCTAGGCGTTTTAGAATCCCGAAACTCTGTAGACTACATTGGAGAAGAATTTCAGCTCAGTGAAATAAGAAAAGCATTATATAAATTATTTCCAGGCAACTGGTTACACGGCATGGCTGATCTTGGAGATATTCAGAAAGGGTCTTCTGTTGAAGATACGTATTTTGCTTTAATTCAAGTTGTTTCTAGTCTAGTAAATGCCAATATTATTCCGGTAATTATAGGGGGGTCACAAGACCTTACTTATGCTAATTACAGAGCTTATGACAAAATCAGCTCAATGGTCAATATTGTAAACATTGACAAAAGTTTTGATTTAGGTGATTCTTCCAAACCTATTAATAACGGCAGTTATTTGGGTAAAATTATTCTCGAGCAGCCGTATAATTTATTTAATTATACTGCAATCGGTTTTCAGACGTATTTCAACTCCCAAGAAGAGATTGATTTAATGGAAAAGCTATACTTTGAATCCTATCGATTAGGAGATATTTCACATTCAATAAGTTTGGTGGAGCCAGTTTTAAGAGATGCAGATATTGTAACCTTAGATTTGAATTCTGTTAAATCATCTGAAGTAAGTCTTAAGCAAAAACACTCTCCAAATGGTTTTAATGGACGTGAAGTTTGTGCAATTTCTAGGTACGCAGGTATTAGTAATAAGGTCAGTTCTTTTGGAGTTTACGAATATAACCCTTCAAAAGATGATGAAGCAACCGCCATGCTAGTTGCTCAAATATTATGGTATTTCATTGAGGGTGTTAATTGTAGAGTTAACGATGGTGACTTTAGTAACCAAAGTAATTTTCAAAAGTTTACAGTCCTTGTAGAGGATGAGGAATTAGTATTTTACAAAAGTAAAAAAACAGGAAGATGGTGGATTGAAATTCCTTTTTTAGAATATTCAAATACTAAATCAAGACAACATCCGTTATTGTCATGTATGTATGATGATTATGAAAGCGCAACAAAAGGAGTCATTCCAGAGCGTTGGTATAAGGCTTACAAGAAAAACTAAGTCAATAATGAAGATCTTATTTTTACTAGAATTCAATAAAAAAAAGTTGCTTTTTAGGAAATATATAGATAAGTTTACAATCTAAAATTTTTAAGGTATTAATCTCCTTGATTTAATTTACTTATGAAAAAAATATTTTTAATAACAATAGTAATTGCTTTTGTCTCTAGTTGTGGATCAAACGACAGAGGTGAACTTGTAGGAGTTAAAGGAAAGAGATGGCACCCAGAAAAGCCTTACGGGATGAGTTTAGTCCCTGGAGGGGCTTTTGTGATGGGTAAGTCAGATGACGACATAGCCGATGTTCAGAATGCGCCTACTAGGACGGTATCTGTACGTTCATTTTACATGGACGAGACAGAGATTACAAATAGTGAATACCGCCAATTTGTACACTGGGTTAGAGATTCGATTCTTAGACTTCGACTTGCTGAAATGGCAGACTTAGAAGGCAAAATACCAGATGATGAAAGCGGAATAGGAGCTTATGCTTATGTATCTATTGAAGATGAAGATTTAACTCCCTACGAAAAATACATGATAGATACTTACGGAGATGAGCAGCGAAAGCTTAACCGTGATGTGGATTTGATATTCAAAACTGATGAATATCCAGATGAACTATATTCTGAGGTGATAGACAACATGTACCTTCCCATGGAGGAATCCTACAATGGACAACGTACCTGGGATGTGAGTCAATTTGAGTTTGAGTATTCATACATGGATATCCAACAGGCAGCAAAAAATAAAGATATAGCCAGAAGTGACGTGATTAAAATAGAAGCCCTTCCTATTTATCCTGATACGACTGTTTGGATTCGTGACTTTGAATATTCATACAATGAGCCAATGCATAACGACTATTTCTGGCACCAAGCCTATGGGAATTACCCAGTAGTTGGTATCAGTCATCAACAAGCTCAAGCATTTTGTCAATGGCGTACTTTACTTAAAAATACTTACAAAAAATCCAAAGATCAGGAATTTGTAAACGGTTTTCGTTTACCTTCTGAAGCTGAGTGGGAATACGCTGCCCGTGGAGGTCTAGAAGGCGCAACTTACCCTTGGGGAGGTCCTTACACTAAAAATGACCGTGGTTGTTTCATGGCAAACTTTAAACCTTTGAGAGGTAACTATGCAGCCGACCAGGCGCTTTACACTGTTGAAGCTGACGCTTATGAGCCAAATGACTATAATTTATATAACATGTCTGGAAATGTTTCGGAATGGGTGATGTCTTCATACGAAGAGTCCTCTTATGAATATTCGTCTTCGATTAATCCGAACGTGAATGATGCGGATAATCAACGTAAAGTCGTTCGTGGTGGATCTTGGAAAGATGTCGCTTACTTTTTACAAGTAAGTTCTCGCGATTATGAGTATGCTGATTCAGCTAGAAGTTATATCGGATTCCGTACAGTTCAAGATTATATGGGAACTGACGTAACAGCTAATGAAGCAACCAATTAAAATTAACCAAATCTAATTATCTAAATACCGTTAACTTTTTTTAAATCTAAATATTATGGCACAAGAAGGAAAAATTACAATCACAAATATGGTCTACGGACTTGGAGCGGCAATAGTTATTGTTGGAGCGCTTTTTAAAATACAACACTGGCCTTACGCATCTGAAATTCTAACTATAGGAATGGTAGTAGAAGCCCTAGTTTTTACTTGGTCTGCTTTTGAGAAACAATCTGATGACTTAGATTGGACAATTGCATATCCTGAATTATCTGGTGGATCTGCCAAAGCAGGCAAAGAAGAAACGGCAGACGGAGTTCTTACTAAAAAATTAGATAGTTTATTAAAAGAAGCTAAGATTGACGGAGCCTTAGTGGCAAGCTTAGGCGATAGCATTAGAGATTTAAATTCTGCTGCTGTTGGCATGGGTGGGTCTGCTGGAGCTTCTCAAAAATACAGTGATCAAATGGCGCAAGCTGCAGCACAAATGGAGTCCATAAATAGTCTTTATACAGCACAACTAGAAAGCGCAAGCCGTCAAGCTGAAATAAATCAAGACACCATCGAAAATGCTACAAAACTCAAAGAACAAATGGAATCGTTAGCTTCTAACTTATCTTCTTTAAATGGTGTCTACGGAGGTATGTTATCTGCAATGAATAATAAATAGTTAGTTTTTGAAACTAATAAATCAATTACTAATCTTTAAAAATAATTAAGCATGGCAGGAGGAAAAGCATCAGCAAGGCAAAAAATGATAAATTTGATGTATTTGGTATTCATCGCAATGATGGCTATGAATATGTCAAAAGAAGTACTGTCCGCATTTGGTCTGATGGAAGCAAAGTTTTCTGAATCAAATACAGTGACTACGGAGTCTAACTCTGCATTGTTAGCTGATTTGATAACTAAGGGTGAGGAAAAGCCTGAAGAATTTGCAGTAGCTTCAAATAAAGCGCAACAAATAAGTGTTATTTCTGACGAATTCTTTAGGTACATCGAAACCTTAAAGATTGATTTGTTAAAAACTGGTGGCTATTCTATTGTTCCAGAAACAGGCAAGCTTCCATTTGAAAAAATGGATAAGACTGATATACTTGATGAAAAATGGTTCACGGGAGACCGTTTAACTAAAGCAGGAGATGCAGTTATGGCTGTAATAGAAAAGTATAAAGTAGATATTAAATCTGTTTTAGGAAATGACATCAAATACAAAAAGGCAATTGAAACGTTTGAAAGACGTTTTAACACAAATCCAGTAACAAACAAAGATGGAGTTAAAAAGTCTTGGTTAAATTATAATTATCAAGGGTTTCCAGCAATTGCGTCTTATACAAAACTTACGGCTATTCAAAATGATGTAAAAGTCACTGAAGCAAGTATGTTTAACCTATTTTTAGGGAACACACTTACGGAGGCAGTTACTTTGAAAAATTATCAAGCCATTGTTTTGGCGGATAAATCAGCTTTTTTTGCAGGTGAAAAATTTCAAGGGCGTGTTGTTTTAGGAAAATATGCAAATGTAACCCCAACCAAACTATCTGTTCAAGGTCAAGAGGTTGATATTTCTCAAGCAATTGATTCAACAGGAGCAGCGAAGCTAGATTTCAATGTGGGTAATGTAGGAGAGCATGAAATTGATGGTCGCTTCACATTCTTGGAAGATGGAAAACCATTAGAAATCCCAATCATTGGAAACTATGTTGTGGTGCCTAGACCGGATGATGCATCAATTGCAGCCGATAAAATGAATGTCGTTTATAGAGGACTTAATAATCCATTAAGTATTTCTTTTGCTGGGGTACCGGACAATAAAGTAAGTGTTACAACAGACGCGAAGTCTTCTATATCAAAAACTAGCAATGGAAAGTATTCACTAGTTCCTAAAAAAGGTTTTACCACTAATATATCAGCTACTGCAACATTAGATGATGGTTCTAGAGTAGTTTCTACAAAAGAGTTTAGAATTAAAGATATTCCTTCTCCAGTTGGGAAAATATCAGGTAAAACAGGAGTGGTTAAGCTAAATAAGAATGATATGATCTCTTCAAGAGTTCTAGCGTCTTTTGAAGATTTTGTATACGATCTTAAAGCGAGCGTCTTTAGTTTTGACTTGACAGTTTCTGGGAAACCGTCAATTACGGTAACGTCTGATAAGCTTAACAAGGATGCTGTCGCAGCAATTAGATCAGCTCCGAAAAAATCAACAGTAACTATTGAGAACATAAAAGTCTCTGTTAGTGGAGTTGCTTTGACATTCGAAGCACAGCCTATTATTATTAAATTGACAAATTAAAAAAATGAAATATTTACTTTTATTAATCTTGATTCTGCCAGCATCGGTTCTGGGGCAACGTAATATTTTAAATGCGAAGTCACCTGACGAAATTGGTCAAAAAACAATCGATGAGCTCATTATTGGCGAGGATGACAGTCCTCTAGCCTATGCGTATGTTAATGAAAGAGATGTTTTATTCTCTCAGACTATCTGGGAAATAATTGACTTAAATGAGCGTGTTAATTTTCCACTTTATTACCCTACAGATACTTTAGTTGTTCGAAACGAAAGACGTCCATTGATTCATTATTTAATCACGAATGCATTGGATGGCTACATTGAAATTTATGATCGTGATAATTTAAAAAATAAATTACCACTAGATAAACTAACGTCTACTTTAACATATAAAAAGATCAAGCCTGGTACTGACGAAGGTTTGGGTCTTGAAAGAATTAATAGTTATGGTGGTAAAAAGGCATTTCTTGAATCATTTGGAGTTGATTTAGGAGAATTTAACGGAATAGATCCTAATACACTCCCAATATCAAAGGCTGAAGATTCAGAAGATCTAACAAGAGGAGAATACGAAAGTGAATTAGAGCGTCTAATCTTTGAGAATAACCTTCTCAAACGTGAGGAGTTTTCAGAAGAAGTATTTGACTATGCTGATGTGTCTAAGTTTAAAATTAAAGGTGTTTGGTATTTCGACAAGCGTCAAGCGGAGTTGAAATATAGACCGATTGCTATAGCACCAGTTATTGAGTCTCCACAATCTAAATCTAAAAGATTTGATTCAACTGAAAATATTGATCCTGTATTTATAGATCTTTTCTGGATGTTTTATCCTGACACTAGAAATATTTTATTTGAAGCAGAGGCGTTTAATGAAGCTAATACTTCCAAACCAGTTAACTTTGATCATTTAATTAACTCAAGACGTTTCTCAGCCTATATTTATAAGGAGGATAATGTGTATCAAGATAGAAGTTTGAAAGAATATATCCCTGAGAATGCACTTATGCAATTGTTGGAGTCGGAACGTATTAAAGAGAAAATTAGAAATAAGGAACAAGATATGTGGAGTTACTAAACTAATTCCACTTTATACACAAAACGCTTATCTAATGATAAGCGTTTTGTGTTTTAAAACAGCTATTAAATGAACTGTGATTACATTATTGTTGGTTCGGGATTGGCAAGTATTATGTTTGCGGAGCAACTGCGTACACATCAAAAGTCTTTTGTGGTTATTAGCGACCGCTCCCAACAAGCTTCACTGGTAGCAAGTGGTTTGTATAACCCGGTAGTTTTAAAGCGCTTTACAGCGGCTTGGAATGCGGCTAGTCACTTAGAGACTGCTATTCCTAAATACATCAGCCTAGAGAAGTTGTTAGGGGTTAAACTTGATTATGTAGTCCCTATCCATCGTGTATTTAATTCGGTTCAAGAGCAAAACAATTGGTTTTTAGCTTGTGATAAGCCATTACTTACTCCGTTTTTGAACCCTAAGTTAGTAGATAATAAAAACAACTCTGTCAAAGCCCCTTTTGGGTTTGGCGAAGTCAATGCCACGGGCAGGATCGATACTCAAAAACTTATTGAATCCTATCGTACTTTTTTATCTCAAATGAACCAATACATCTCTGCTACGTTTGATTACGAGGCTTTGATTGAAACGCCTGAAGGTCTTTGTTACGAATCCATACAGGCCAAACATATTGTGTTTACGGAAGGGTTTGGAATTCATAAAAACCCCTATTTTAAACAGCTCCCTCTTGAAGGTACTAAGGGTGAACTGATTACGATTTATGCGCCACAGCTTCAATTGACACCAATTTTGAAGTCCAGTATTTTTGTCATTCCAATGGAGGGCGATCACTACTTAGTAGGCTCTACCTATGAATGGACTGACAAAACGAATATCCCTACATCGGAGGCAAAATCTCAGCTTCTAGAAAAATTGGAGCGATTGGTAACTTGCGACTTTGAAGTAGTAAATCAACGTGCGGGTATTCGTCCAACTGTTTCTGACCGTCGCCCACTAGTTGGGCGTCATCCAAATCATCAGAAAATGTACGTACTTAATGGCCTAGGTACTCGTGGGGTTTTGATCGCTCCGGCCATGGCCGAAGCCCTTTATGCGTTTATAGAAACGGACGCGCCGCTTCCCGAAGAAATCGACATTAGTCGTTTTTCGGCTGTTTTTTCTTAGCTAAAGAGGCATCATAGCTCATAAAAAGATTGATCCATATATTTCTAGACACTCGCATGATCACAGGCATAAGGCCTATGAGTGTTGCTACTATCGCCATAAATGAATGGATTAGAGAGGATTCAAACACAATAAATGTGATCATGAAAGTAGCAACCGAAAAGGCGACTCCAACTGCGTAACTTACATACATAGACCCATAAAAAAAAGAAGGTTCAATCTTATATTTTGTTTGACAGTGCCCACAACGTTCATGCATTTCTAAGGTTTGAGATAGTTGGTAGGCATTGCTGTTTTTGTACATAAAATCTTGATGACATTTCGGACAATTCCCTGTCAAAATACTATACAGCTTATTTCCTTTTTTTAATATCATAATTTCCTATTTTTGCAGCTTATTAAAAACCACAAGCGAATTTATTTATAATTTTTTCTTTTTACAATTATTAAATGCTAAACATACATAAGTTATCCGTTTCATTTCAAGGCGATTATTTGTTTGAAAATATCTCCTTTCGACTGCGTGGTGGCGACCGAGTGGGTTTAATAGGGAAAAACGGTGCTGGTAAATCTACACTTCTAAAATTACTTTCAGGAGATTTGGAATATACAGAAGGTCAAATCGCTCAAGAAAAAAAAGATCTTAGGATTGGGTTTTTACGACAAGACATTGATTTTGCGTTAGGACGAACTATCCTTGAAGAGGCTTATCAAGCATTTGTAGAAATTAAAGCTTTGGAGTTGCAACTAGAAGACATTAATGTCCAGCTTGCCGAACGTACCGATTATGAAAGTCAGGTTTACCATGACCTAATGGTGGGGCTTAACGAAGTACAAGAACAATATGAAATCCTTGGCGGTTATAACTACCAAGGAGAAACGGAAAAAATCTTGTTGGGGCTTGGTTTTAAACGTGAAGATTTTAACAAACTCACCGACACTTTTTCAGGTGGGTGGCGTATGCGTATCGAACTGGCTAAGCTGTTACTGCAACCCAATGACATATTGTTGTTAGATGAACCTACAAACCACTTGGATATAGAGTCTATTATCTGGTTAGAACAGTTTTTAAATAATTACTCAGGAGCGGTGGTTATAGTGTCGCATGATAAAATGTTTCTAGATAATGTAACCAACCGAACCATTGAAATTGTATTAGGTAAAATATATGATTACCCAAGGGCTTATACTAAGTATTTAGTTCTTAGAGAAGAACAAAAAACATTACAGTTAGCCTCTCAAAAAAATCAACAAAAACAGATTGAACAAACTGAGAAACTCATCGAGAAGTTTCGAGCCAAAGCCTCTAAGGCAACCATGGCACAATCACTGATTAAAAAACTAGATAAAATTGAACGTATTGAAGTCGATGAGGATGACAATAGTGTCATGACGCTAAAATTTCCAATCTCTATAACCCCTGGAAAAGTAGTGGTTGAAGCTACTCAAATTTCCAAAGAGTATGGTGATTTAAAAGTATTACAACAAATAGACCTTATGGTTGATCGTGGTAGTAAGATTGCTTTTGTAGGGCAAAATGGACAAGGGAAATCGACGCTTGCTAAAATTATTGTAGGCGATCTAGAGGCTAAAGGAGACGTCAAATTGGGTCATAATGTACAGATAGGGTATTTTGCTCAAAATCAAGCAGAGTATTTAGACGGGAGTAAAACCGTTTTAGACACGATGATTGATGCCGCAAATGAAACTAACAGATCTAAAGTTCGAGATATATTAGGCTCCTTTTTGTTTAGGGGGGATGCTGCCGATAAGTATGTGAAGGTCCTGTCCGGGGGTGAACGTAACCGTTTAGCCTTGGCCAAATTACTTCTTCAGCCCTTAAATGTTCTGATTATGGATGAGCCTACCAATCACTTAGACATTAAATCCAAGACAGTTTTAAAAACAGCTCTTCAGCAGTTTGAAGGTACCCTTATCCTAGTCTCTCATGATAGAGATTTTCTTCAGGGGCTGACGTCAACAGTTTATGAATTTAAGGACCAAAAATTAAAGCAATATTTAGGGGATATTGATTTTTATTTAGAACAACGACAGGTAGAAAACTTGCGTGAGGTTGAAAAACGCACTCAAGTCAAAACGCCTCAAAAGGTCGCAGCTCCAAAGCAATCTTATGAAGATCAAAAGCAACTCAAATCGCTTAACAACCGCTTGAGCAAGGTAGAGTCGTCGATCGCTACCTTAGAGCGTACTATTAAGGCTATTGATGTAGAAATGGAAACTAATTATGACCAGGCTGTCTCACAGCCAGACTTCTTTGAAACTTATCAATCTAAGAAAAACCAGCTTAATCAGCTCATGAGTGATTGGGAGCAAATTACGGAGTCAATTGAAACGCTAAATTAATGGAAGAACACTTTTATCAATGCCCTCACTGCTGGGAAGATGTTTCTATTTTAATAGATTTATCTCAAGCCTCTCAGAATTACATTGAAGATTGCGAAGTCTGTTGTAATCCTATACAGTTTAGCATCAATATCTTAGATCAAAGGCTATCTTCTTTCGAGGCAAACAGCATTGAGCAATAATATATATCTTAAGTTTTTCTTTTAAAATTATAAAAAGGTTGTATATTTGCCATCTATATCGCGGGATAGAGCAGTAGGTAGCTCGTCGGGCTCATAACACTCCTTACCACCTAAATTCACATATTTTTATCGGTTCATTTTCAAGTAGTTACAAATATATAATCATTTTTGTGTTATACGTGCTACACTCTTATGTTAGATAAAATACGAATTATCCAAAGACTTTAACCTTCATTAGTTTCTCTTCTTCAACGTTTAATAAAAGTGGATTGATGTAGTGGTTTTCTAATACCTTCATTGAAGTGTGAGATGACAATAATTTGGTGTCACTCCCCATGTTATAAAATACCCAAGTAAGGTATGTTTTTCTCAGATGTTTTAGAGTAAATGGAGTTTCAATACCTGCTGCTTTTCTAAAATGGGTGAACGATCGAGAAACTTTCTCCATGATGGTATTAATTGTATACGTATTCTCTGGATCGATGAGTTTGACATTTTTACCTTTCATTTGATCATACCCCATTTCTTTTAAAAGTGTCATCAGATCCGCGTTAATAGGGGAGAGTTTTTTACTTACATTTTTACTCCCTAATCTTTCAACCTTTAGATTTTTAAATTGAAAAAACAGCACTCCGTTATTACCTTGTATAATATCACTCCATTTTAGACTTAGTACTTCTTCTCTGCGTCCTCCAACAAGTAGAAAGAGTTTAAATGCGTTAGTCATCCAAGTAGCATACACGTAATCTCTTCTTCCATTGGTTCTTGTTTGTTGAAATGAAGACTTTGATTCTACCGCTGCTATAATTTTCTCAAACTCATCTTTGGTTAAAATCAAATTATCACCTGTAAGCACTTGTTTTCTAACACAATTTTTAAATGGATTCTTGATGTCTAACTCTTCGATTTCGATCAAGAACTTATAGAAAGAAGTTATGCTCGTTAAAACCTTGTTGAAGGTTTTGGGGTGAGGGTATTTAATCTCCAATTGTCTGTAGAAAATAGAAACATCATTATTTCTGACATTCCCCGGTTTCATCTTCCTGAGATTGTGGTTGTTTTTCAAAGATTTAGCAAAAAGCGTACAATACTTAATTAACTCCTTACGATGTTTATCTGATACCTCCTTTTTTAAATGTGCATATTGTGTATCTCCCTTAAGATATTGATCAAAATAAACGAGTGCTTCAGCAATATTCATTTTAGATCGATCAGGAACCGTTTCCTCCGCACCATTCTCGATTCTCCTTCTAAATTCAATACCCTCAACTACAGCATCAGCGTATACCTTTGATTTTAGGAGTTTACTTCGGTGTTTACCAGTAACTCGATCAATAAAACACATCCGGAACACATGGTGGTCGTTGTGACGACAACCCGTGTTATTTTGTCTACATTTTTTACAGTAGATTTTGATTCCCGAATGTGAATTATTAGGTAATTTCATTATTGATAAAGTTCTTGAAAGATGGATTCATGCTCCTTATTAGAGCTAATGTCCAGATTAAAATGGTAAGGCACAAATCCAGTGTCAAATTCCAAACAATCATGGTAGAGGAGTTGATGTAGTTCTTTCTGATCACCATAGATTGATTCTAAACGTGGTTTCCATGAATTTGGATATCTTTTTACTAAATCTTCAGCAAAAGGTCTCCAGACCTCTTGTTCGACCTGTATCCGAAAAACATATTCCCTTCCATCTTTGTGGATGTGGATGTGATGATCCCTAAGCCACTTTTTGATCGAACGGTTGTCCTTTCGATTTATATATTGACCAACTTGATGTAGGTTTATGCGATTAGTAGAGTTATTATTCATTGCCTTAAAATTATTTTGATGATATCGTTTATTTATTTGAATTAATTGACTCTACTATTTTTGCTGCTGCTTCATCCAATGATGGAAAAGGATCCTCCAATTCTTTGAATTTGATTCCAGGTGTTAATCCCGTTTGTTTACTTATAGAATCAGTTAACAGATATTGTACCTCATACATCTTCTCTTTTTGACACAATACGCTATCGTGAATGGTGATGTATGGGATATTATTTTTACTCAGTTCCAAACAACCATGCCTCAAAAATAAATAGGACTCACATCGTTGGATTAGATATGAAAATGGACTTTTTAAATGATTTACATTGGACATGAATTGAATGAGTTTACTTACATCCTTAAATTTTCTTTCCATGTGTTTAATGAGTTCTACATTGACCCTCCTATTTTTGTCTGAAAAATTAATGTAGAGTTGAAATTGATCTTTTACCTTCTCACGGGTCATCCCAATATCATCACCAATGGTTTTATAGATGTCATCTTTAAAGCTTAATGCCCGATATTTTTGGATTCCTCTCTTTCTCCAAAACCTGCCACACATATATGATATGAATGTATCCAGTATAGGATATTTTATATTAGTTAATACATTACCTTGATATGTAATATATTCTATGTAGTTATTATTAATAACATTAGACTCTATAACCATATGTCCAGTAAATTTTTCTAAAAAATCTTGATACTCCATAGAATCACATGAATACTTAAAGGATTTGTAATATTGGGGGAAAATTGAATAGAGATTATATCCACCTTTGGTCTCAGTGAAAAATTTTTCTGTGAGAATGGTGGCAAGGGTAAATGGATGTGATGTAGTTATATCTACTTCAACCATCTGTTTTCCATTTGTCCTTAAAAAATATCGTAATTCCCTCTTAATAGAAGTGAATACCGAATTGACTCTATGATTACTTTTAGATACAGAATAATTAAATTCCTCTTTTTCGATGTTCTCAATTACTTTATGTGATTTTTTGAAGTATTTCTTTACCTGTGTTTTATTTTCCTTTACCACCTTTGACAATACCCTTTTTTTCAATTCTTTCAGGTAATTTTCAGCAGCTGCTGCATCTATGGTAATTTGAGATTGATCCATAGCCTCTTTGATGTGAATGTATCTGTCATCAAAACATTTCATGTCCAATTCCCATTCATTTTTAAGTTTTTCTTTTCGAGTGTCATACTTACCGTCAATTTCAACTTCAACAAAATCATTCCCCTCAAGCACCCATTGATTGAGTTTATATCCAGTGTGTTTAACACCAGGGATAGTTAAGTTATCTGATAGGACAATGGGACCATTTTCGGTCACATTTGAGTCCATTAGGATGGTTTTAACCTCATTAAATCTATTACGAGTCATTCTGTTTACAACTTTACTTGAAAGAGGTTTAAAACCCCTCAAATATTGATAGTCTTTTGAATTGTATATTGGGGGTGTTATACACGATAAGACATAATAAGCAGCGTCACAAATGGATTTCTTGCGCTGTGATCTTCCCGTTACGTATTGACTAAAATCCACTTGATTGATCGACATTGGAATATTAACTTTCATATTCTTGTGGTGTTATGCCGCAGCGGTTAATCGATCCTCACTCTCAATGATGAGTGCTTGTTGTAATTCAGATTCAGTTCTTTCTCCTAATACCATATTCATTCTCTTATTACAGAATTCAACTGATACAGGGTCGATGTCAACTCCAATTGCGTTACATCCGTTACGGGCAAAAACCTCAAGTCCCTGACCCGCACCACAAAAAATATCAATACAAGTCATTCCTGGCAAAGTGTATGATTCTACAAATTGTTGATATACATCCATAGGTGCTGGTGCATCGTGGGTGAAATCAGGGTCGTATTTTTTGTATTCGGAATCGTTAACTACAGGAGTAATAATGACATTTGAGACAACAGTTTCTTCTGCTTGAACAAAAAATCTATTTGTTCCATCTTTTGCTTTGTGACTTTTCTTAACCATTTTTTTCCCTTCCTTTGTCTTTTTCATTTTGGGATTGAAATTCACTTTCGCACCTTTCATTTTACACACCAATATCGTCTCATCCACTGGTCTGAAAAAGTCTTTTAGTATTACAGGAGTTGAGTTGCTTTTGATCCAAGGACTTTTTCCAATGATTTCAACTCCTGATTCAAGTAACATCATTTCGTAACGGGTAATTACACTTTTATAACCACCCGAATATGACTCCCCAATTATAATAACGATAACTCCATTTTCATCCATAATGTCGATTAGTGCTTCAATGAATTTTTTACTGTTATCAATGTACTCTTCTACTGTAGCTTCCTGACCATATTTCATTTCACCTTGGTTTCGATATTTTTTCATCGTCCTATACGTTGGGGAGAACATTGCGATATGAGGTCGATACTTTTTAAGATTTGATAAGTCCACGCTACTTTGATTAAACACCTTAAACCAAACATCTTTATTTACTGCTTCGGCTTTGATTTTCTCTTTAGTACGCTTTTTGTCGTCTTTATCTCTGCTACTCATCATTAATTTGTATGCTGCATCAATTTTGTACGTGCCGTTATCAATACCATCAATTAAACCAAGGCTATTATCGGTTTTTTCGTAATCATACACAGACATTAACTTGCGTAATGTTCTACTTGAAAAATTAAGTCCTGAAAGCATACAAGCAATTTCAAATCTGTTCTTACCTGCGGTCCCAAATTCGTTTTCATTATCCAATTTATCCATTCCAAGCAAGTCATTTCTTTTGCCTTGGTTAGTGCCTATTAGCCCTAAGATATGTTCAATGTTGAAACATTTTTCAGATAGGTGCACCTTCGTCTTTAAATTATAAGTAATACGAGTATTTAATATTTCTGAATCAGGAATGTCAAGTACAATACAATCGAGAGATTCAAAATTTCCAGCTTCAATAGCGGAATAATAGCGATGACCGCCGTCAATAATGTAATAGATACCATCCCTCAATACAACAATCACCGCTGTCTTTTTAGGAAAGTGTTTCATTGAGAATGTAATGAATGGGTTGGGTTGGTATTTTTTGATTTTCAATACCAACGGGTGAATTCGTATTTCACTTAATTTTACTCTTGTTGTTTCCATTTTTTATTTATTTTAAGTTAAAAAGTTATGTCTTTTTTGTTTGGATAAGAATATTTTATCCAATAATTTTTGTTAAAAAAAATGGAGTTTTACGTCCATTTTGTATCTATAAAGAACTTTTAATTAAAAGTTAACTATCACTCTATTCCCATCCAAATCAATTCCTGTTTCACCATCAGCTCCAAGATATTCGATACAGTACTGGTCCCACATCAAATAAAGGATATGTTTTTCTATTTCTTCTAACTGATGTAATGGTATATTGCCATTGACTAATACCTTATTCTCAGGTCCAATATTTCTTGAAAACCAACGCACTTTTTTTCCAAAGTGGTCAATCCAAAATGCTCTCATTACAATATACTTTACACCAGATTTCTTATTTTTATTTAGTGTCTTATAGAGTCTTACATTGAAAATCAATAATAGTTTTTCAATTCGAATTTTATATTGGTCAATTAAATTATACAAATTGATTGGTGCAAGTTTATTGCCATCTTTATCAGTAATATCTTCTGTGGTAGACAATAAGTTTTTGAATTCTGCCTTAACCTCCTCGAACTCCAAGTTAACCTCGTCCCAAAAATCACTATTTTGTTTGTTCTTTGGTTTATGATCATCGATCCAATCCTCAAACTTGAATATATAATTCCAATTTTTATTGTAAAAGTCGTTTTTCATTTGTGTCTTTATATTTTGTGGCACAAATATAGACACAATTATTTTATGCACAAAATTTTTTTTCAACTTTTTGCAATTTCGGCAAGAAGTAAATTATTTACGGTGGTAAAACTCAACTACACCCCCCTACAAAAAATAATTTATGACTCCATGTCTTTTTCAGTTGTATGACATATTTATAGGGAAACACTTGTATGAAAGATAAAAAATCTAAAAGGGTAATCGTTCGGATAACTGAGAATCAGTTCAAAAATTTGATGGATTGTGTGATCAACGAAAATAAAAGTAGATATACAGCTTCTGATCTAATCAGAGAATCTGTAATCGAAAAATTAAATAAAATAAAAGAAGATGCTAACAGGAAGAAATAATTTAGATTATGAATATTTCAATCGATATTTAAAGAATTGTGGATATAACGACATAAGCGAAATGGAGTTATTAAATGATTTTTTTAAAGAACGATTAAATATTCCTCAAGAACATGAATTAGACCCTGAAAAGGTAATTTTCTTGAATGAATTGGTAAGTTTTTGTCGTAAAAAATAATCAAGTTAAAAACCTTAAAATACCAACTGGCGCAGAAAACAATTCTCGATTTCATCTGTTGAATCCCTGATTTTGATCAATGTATTACATTAAATTATTATCGGCACGATTGGTTGGAATATTGAGCCATTTGTGAAATAAGGACCGTTTTTATTTATTTTTCAAATACAGTTTTGTAAGTGTTTCCCCCATTGTGTTACATAGAATTTCCTGTGGGTGGTGCGCCAATGAGAATTGTTCCAATTGATCCTGATAGAGTTTAGATTTAGTTTCTGATGTAATTAGGTAGTAATGGAAATATTCATGGATAACGGTATTGATGAGTTCTCGTCGTATTAGATTGTTATCCCTGTATATTGTAATTGTATTGTTATAGAAACAATACTCTCCCGCAAGATGAGATTTACCTTCAACTAAAGTCAGTAGTGGTTTTTGTTTACGTATTGGATAAAGATGAAGGCACCAGCTTAATACATCGTCTGCCAAATGCAATTGACAGTCTTCACCATCAGGTTTTATAAATCTAATTATTTTACAAATCAGATTCAATAAGAACAACACTCCAACTATAATGAAATACCATTTAAAAAAAGTATCCACTACAGAATCCTTTTTACTTTCAT
>Ga0209603_1000699_pt1 | contig 39044 bp, 32 predicted proteins | sample COGITO_mtgs_1206_FD_184812 | JGI IMG/M metagenome (GOLD analysis project Ga0209603, IMG submission 184812) | Pelagic marine microbial communities from North Sea - COGITO_mtgs_120607 (SPAdes) (version 2) | ecosystem: Environmental > Aquatic > Marine > Epipelagic ...
CGTCACTAATTCCGTCACTGTTAGATACTTCAATTTGATACCAAACAGAAAATTTGTTGTCATCACTAGTTAGAAAATTTCCTGATGTTGAAAATGATAAATCATCTACCGCAGCACTTAAGGCAGCATAATCGTCACTGCTTGGTAGTTGAGAAACAATATCTACTAATGATTCACCTCCATTGATAAGATAGTCGTTTGCAGATACCTTTGCTGAGGTATTTACAAGGGTAACATCAGTATCCCCTAGTTGTATTGTATTCGAAGTCGTTACAATTGAATTAGCTCCAATAGCTGTAGAATTATATATTTGAGTCCCAGAAACAGTATTTGCATTAGTTCCAATAAATGTGTTGTAATCAGAATTTACAGTATTTAGGTCATATCCAGCTCCATCTCCTAATGCTACATTATTTGAACTAATTGAATTATACAGTGAAGCATCACCTATTGAAACATTTGAAGAGCCTGAAACATTATTTCTAAGGGCAATACTTCCAAGAGCTACGTTGTAACTACCGTCTTCATTAGAATTCAATGTTCCATCACCCAAAGCAACATTTCGATCACCCGAAACATTATGATATAGACTTAAATATCCAACTGCAGTATTAACTGTTCCAGATACATTTTTAGAAAGTGATTCGTTTCCTATAGCGGTATTTCTTGAGGCAAGATTATTCTGCAAAGTATTGTTACCAACAGACAGATTATTATCTCCTGTTATGTTACTCAATTGGCTCCAAGTACCAATCCCAATGTTATTTTTACCCGTTGAATTATTACCTATTGCAAGACTTCCTATGGCAATATTATTAGTTCCTGTTGTATTACCAGATAATGAATTTCCTATAGCTATATTATCATATCCAGTAGTGTTTATTCTTAGAGCGCTATTTCCAATAGCTACATTTGTGGTTCCAATTGTGTTGAAACTTAAAGTTTGACTTCCCAATGCAATATTTCCATCACCAGTTGTATTAGAATACATTGCACTTTCTCCAATAGCTATGTTAGCTGAACCTGTTGAATTTTCGCGAAGTGAACTCCTCCCTATTGCAATATTATACGAACCAGTGTTAGATGATATGTTTGATGAGCTATACATAGCCTCGTTTCCTATTGCAATATTGTCCCCATAACCATTATTTCCGTAGAGTGCATTGTGACCTATGCCTATTGAAACAGAACCATCTGAATTTTTATATAAAGATCTGGTTCCAATTGCTATATTTAGAGTACCACTAACATTATTAGCTAATGATCCTGTTCCGACCCCAATGTTATTATCAGATAGATTATTATACAATGCTACATCTCCTATAGCCACGTTGTTATTTCCATTATTTAATATATATAGTGAAGAATCTCCGATTGCAACATTTCCTGTACCTGAGGTAATATTAGTAAGAGAGGCATACCCTATACCCACATTATATTTGGCATTTGAACTTTCATTATCTAAAGCAGTAATACCTAATGCTATGTTTCTTTCTCCCTGTAAACTTGTAGTAGTTCCAATTGCTAAATTATTGGATTCATCGACAAAAGTCAAACTTGAAATACCAGAACTTTTTGCATACTCAGCAATAGGAACGCTTGTAATCTGCTTAGTCCCCATATCCTGATATCCACTTCCTGTATCTAACTCTTCTTTCATAAATACACTTTGTGACCAATCAATACTTGAGAATGTACCATTACAACTGTACCTCCACCAACAGATAAGTTTACCACTCCATCAGCAGGGGTTGTAATATCGTGTTCCTCAACAAATACAGGAGCAGTAGTAGCGGACTGATACATTAGCGAGAACTTAAACTTAACCTGATTATTGGTTATAGCATTTCCATCGCTGTCCTTTAGGATGGCTTGGTAGTTGAATTGTGCATTAATTCCAACATAAATAAGCAAGAATAGAAGTAATTTTTTAATTATATAAATATAAGTAAATAAAATATTTTTATTGTAAAGATGTCGATTCACAGAGAACTTATTAATCCTAGCCCATGCGGAGGATCAGCGGCTTGTACAACTTTCTTTTTAAAAATCAAAAATCTATATATTGCACTAACTATTGAGGCATCGTAATTGATCCTAATGGTTATTATTGTTTAACAAGATTTGTGTACAAGAGCGGAAAAAGAAAAAGGGACTACATTGATGCAATCCCTTTATTTACCAGTTGGCCTACTAGGGCTCGAACCTAGACTCTTCTGAACCAAAATCAGACGTGTTGCCAGTTACACCATAGGCCATTAAAATGTTTTGCAAATTTATATTAAACTTTTTTGTTGCCCAACTATTCGTTTCAAAAATCTCTTAAACTAAATTAAAGGCTAAAAGCCTTATTTTTTTATATAATTCATACATTCGTGAAACAAAAATTGTCCATGTCCATCAACACTTTTCAATTGTGGAACCGTAGTTTTGGTTGGGGCGTATTCACTATTGCCCTTTTGACCTACGTTCTAACCGTCGAACCTACCGCCAGTTTCTGGGATGCAGGAGAGTATATTGCTACTGCTGCCAAACTTCAAGTGGGTCACCCTCCTGGCGCCCCCCTTTTCCAAATGATAGGAGCATTTTTTGCTTTATTTGCCACTTCCCCCGAAAACATCGCCCTTATGGTCAATCATATGTCTGTTTTCTCCAGTGCTTTCACCATACTGTTCTTATTTTGGACATTGACCCTTTTAATGAAAAAATTACCTGCTTTCGAATCCTTGGAAAATAACCGAGATCGTTTGACCTTTTTTGGTAGTGCCGCAGTTGGTGCTTTGGCTTTTTGTTTTTCAGACAGTTTTTGGTTCAATGCCGTTGAGGCTGAGGTCTATGCGATGGCTACTTTTATCCTCTCTTTGCTTTTTTGGCTGGGATTACGATGGGAGCAAGACATGAATACAGCCCGAGGAGACCGTTGGTTACTTTTGATTTCGTTTATCATTGGCCTGTCTTTTGGGGTCCATTTTATGGGACTTTTGACGATTCCTGCTATAGGGATGATCTATTATTTCAAGAATACTCAAAAAGTAACCTTTAAAAGTTTTATTTGGGCCAACCTGATTTCTGTTGCCATACTCCTCTTCATATTTAAATTATTATTACCTACAACCTTGGCATTTTTTGGAAACGCAGAGGTTTTCTTTGTAAATAAAATGGGGCTCCCCTTTAATAGTGGTACGCTGATTGCAGGTTTGAGTTTCGCCCTGTTTTTTTATTACTCTTTGCGCTACACCCAGCGTCAAAAATGGATCAATGTCAATACTGGTATTTTGTGTGTTCTTTTTGTTTTGGTGGGTTTTTCTTCATGGCTAATGATCCCTATTCGCGCCAACGCCAATACCGTGATCAATGAAAATTCCCCAGCCGATGCCCGCGCGCTTTTGGCCTATTACAACCTAGAGCAGTATCCCGAAACCCATTTGTTCTATGGTCCCTTGTTTTCTGATATCTATGTCGGTCAGGATCAGACCGAACCTTATGTTGACGATAAACCCAAATACGAAAGAGATTATAAAACGGGAAAATATATCATTGTCAATCATTGGGAGAGAGCAAAAATTAATTCTAATAGCGAGCACAGAGGTTTTTTACCCCGACTATGGAGTTCGGAACACGCTGGAAATTACATGAATTTTACAGGGGCACTGGCTTTTTCTATTGCCCCAGAATACGAAAGCAATGAAATGTTACGGAGTCGTGTAAATGAATTCAGAGAGGACATTCGTGATGGAGTGGTTACAGGTGACGATTATCATAAATTCTTCAGATCGCTTTCTCCTTATCTAGTAATTGAAAAACCCAGTTTTTGGAGTTCTTTACAATTCTTATTTCAGTACCAAATTGGCTATATGTACTGGCGGTATTTTATGTGGAACTTTACTGGAAGACAAAACGATATTGCAGGGACTTATGATATCCTAAAGGGCAATTGGATCAGTGGAATTCCTTTTATAGACAATATGCGGTTGGGCAATCAGTCTAAAATTTCAGAAGATGCCAAAAACAATAAGGCCCGAAACACCTATTTTTTCCTTCCTTTTTTGTTGGGACTGATGGGGCTCATTTTTGTATATCAGCAAGATTCCAAGCGTTTTTGGGTGTTGTTGCTTTTCTTTTTGTTTACGGGGTTGGCTTTAAAGATTTATCTTAACGAACGCCCTTTTGAACCTCGCGAGAGGGACTATGCACTGGTAGGTTCCTTCTATGTTTTTTCTCTCTGGATTGGATTGGGGGCCTTTTATCTGGCCAATCAAGCTAAGGCTTGGATCAAATCAAAAGGAATTGCTCCACTTGTGGTAGCCCTTTGTTTTATGGCTGTTCCTTTGTTGATGGCTTTTCAGAATTGGGACGATCATGACCGTTCAGGTCGCTATACTGCTCAGTCTATGGCCAAATCATACCTTCAGTCCATACAAAAGGATGTAGGAGCTATGATTTTTACGATTGGAGACAACGATACTTTTGCCCTGTGGTATGCTCAAGAAATCGAAGGTTACCGCACCGACGTAAAAACAATTAATACCTCTCTACTTGCAACGGACTGGTACATCGATCAGCTGAAAAGAAAAACGTATGAGAGCGATGCCATCCCCTCTCAAATGACCCATGCCCGATATGCCTATGGTAACAGGGATTATATTAAACACGAGTCCTTGTTGGACTCTGTTCGTTGGGACATTAAAGACTTTATGAATTGGGTGTCGAGCGATCACCCCAGAACGAAATACAAGAGCTTGCTCCAACAGGCGGGAGAAAATCCCGATCGTTTGCCCAAAAACACACAGGAGATGGTTTTTTACCCTACCAACAAAATAAGGGTGAATGTCAATAAAGAAAATGTACTCAAAAGCGGTGTGGTCAAACCAGAGGATGAGGCATTGATCGTTTCCCATATTGATATTGATTTACCTGAAGGAGGGATGACCAAAAATCAAGTCATGATGTTGGATATTCTGGCCAATAATGATTGGGAACGACCAATTTATTTTACAGGGGGAAGCTATGCGGAGTCAGAGTATATCTGGATGAAGGAATACTTACAATTGGAAGGCTTGGTGTATAAATTGGTTCCCATCAAAACTCCGCTAAACAGTAATAATCCTTATATCATGGGTCGATTGGATTCTGATTTGATGTATGATATTGTGATGAATTGGAGTTGGGGAAATTCTGAAAGTCCCGATATCTACCACGATGTGGAAACTCGAAAAAATAGTATTTCTTTTAGGAGTAATATGGTGCGATTGGCCGATCAATTAATCGATGAAGGCAAAAAAGAACAAGCCAAAGACATCCTTGATTTGGCGTTGGAAAAAATGCCTATGGATTATTTTGGATATTATAGTCTTTTGGTTCCTTTTGTTGATGCCTACTATCGTTTGGATGCATGGCAATCGGCTCAAAAACTCGCCACAAAAGTAGCGTTTAAATACAGGGATGAATTGGAATATTTTAAATCCCTTAGCCAAAACGAACAATTCATGATGGGGGAGGAGATCATTACTCAAGTAGAACGCTACAGAACTTTGGTAGAGGCTATTTTAGTCAATGAAGACCGGGATCTTTTGACAACGGAGTTGGATTATTTTACATCTTCTGTTCTGCCTTTTAAAAACCTCTATGGCGATTATGACTATTACACCTCGCTCAATGATTTTGTAGAGGGATATTATCTATCAGACCAGCCCGAAAAAGCAGAAGAATTGGTCGATTCTATTGTATCACAATACGAAGAGCGTTTTGAGATGATTGCCAAATTTTCAAAAAGTAATAAAAAGGTATTTTTTGAAAGAATTAAAGGAGAAGTTTTGGATTTCCAAGAATTGATTTATCGGGTTGAATTGATGGGAGCATCTGATTTTGCTAAAAAATTGCAATCACGTTTCGATAAATCGATGGAACAATTTGAGTTAGAAGAAGCCTTTGGAAATTAGTTTAGGTGATCTTGCATAAGACTGATCAGGGTATTGGCATCTTGTTCCCCGCTTTGTCTCCAAACCATTTCTCCTAGTTTATAAATCATTAAAGTAGGAAGTACTTTTACCCGAAGTGCGTCGGAGAGTTTGAGGTTTTTCTCCGAATCAATTTTGATTACCTTTCCTTTGTCGCCCATAGCAGCTGCAACATCCTTTAGTACAGGATGCATAGAAGAAGAAACCTGATCCTCTGCATTGTAAAAAACCAAAAGCAGCGGTAATTTGTCATCAATGAGTTCACCAAATTTTGACATTTCTCAATAATTTCAGGGGTTCACCTACGCAAATGTAGTTTATTTTGCGATTAAACCAATAAATTCTTCTTTTTGAGGGTAATTACTGTGATCTCTGGCCAAATACCTACTCGACCCGGATAGGCCAAATAACCAAAACCTCGGTTGACATTCAGCTTCTGTTCCTTTTCTTCATAGATGCCTGCCCATTGTTTGTATTGCCATTGGATAGGACTCCACTTGATCCAGCCTGGAATTTCTATCCCAAATTGAAAACCATGGGTATGTCCACTTAATGTAAGATGAAAAGGATTTGAATGTGGAAGTACTTCAGCTTCCCAGTGGGAAGGATCATGACTGAGGAGGATTTTGAAATCCTCCGATTGGATTTTAGAAATGGATTTTTCCAAGTCACCTGCTTTTTTAAATCTCCCTGCCCCCCAATTTTCAACACCTACCAAGGCAAGTTTTTCTCCATTTTTTTCAATATATCGACTTTCATTCAGTAACAGATCGAACCCCATATGCTTGTGGATTTGATACATTTCCTCAAGGTTTTTTTGTTTTTCAGCTTCGCTTTCCCAATCGCTGTAGTCACCGTAATCGTGATTACCCAGCACAGAAAACTTGCCATATGGGGCCTCGATTTTAGAGATTATATCAACCCAAGGCTGGGCTTCCGAAGCTTTGTTGTTAACCATATCTCCCGTAAAAAGCAGTAGGTCGGATTTTTGTTGGCTGATCAAGTCCATACCGTAGGCTACCTTTTCAAAATTGTCGAAACTCCCACAATGCAAATCTGAAATTTGAGTGATTTGGAAACCGTCAAAACTGTCAGGCAAGGAGTCGTATTCCAAGGTGTATTTTAATACCCTATAGTTGTATCTCCCCTTATACATCCCGTAGAGGAGGGAGGTAAGAGGAACGGTTCCCATGGCCAGCGCTATTTGGGCAATAAATTTTCTTCGATCAGGAAACTGTAGTTTAGGCTCGTTGGCGAAATAGTGGTAAAGACTCATGATCACTCTACCGATATCCTCAAAAAAGAGCACCAGTATCATGACGAGTTGTCCACTGATCAAAGCAATGAATAAGCCAATGGTGTAGGCAATGAATGGAGTCCAACCCACCGCTCGATCATAAGTTATGGTTTGCCATATAATACTGCCCAAAACCAGCCCTACTGTCAATCCGTAAATGGTCCACCATACTTTGTTTTGTGTAACGGTTTTGATGGCTTGAAAGGAATACCATTGTACAATGATTAAAAAAACAACAAAAGGAATCCAGCGCATCAATTAATTTTTATCCAAAGGTATAAACTGAAAATGGATTAGTCTTGGGAAAAATTATTTAAAGCCTATTTTTTCTGCCAGTAATTTGGCTTTCCCATCGGTCAAACTGGCGACAAAACAAGTCGCGTTTAGCAAGGTTTGATATAGGTTTTCGGCAGGTAGGTCCTCATGATCTGGAATCAATTGCAATAGCAATTCGTCATAGCTGTTGGCCTTTTTGAAAAAAGCATTGGAAGCGGCTAAAACAAAAGCATCCAATAGAGCTGTGATTACCTTGTAGCCAACAATTTCTTTTTGAACCACTTCTCTTGAACAATAGATTTTCTGTACACTCAGGTTGATGATGTCCGTAATTTGAGCTTTGAACTGACTTTTTTCGAGTAAGGCATTCCCAAAATTTCCATGGAGAATATCGTTTTCATTTTCGGTAAAAATTCTAACGGCATCCTTAATGAGACTGTTAATAGCTAAAGCCCTTAGGTAGCCCAGTCGTTGGGTACGGTGTTTTAATTTAGAGTATTTAAGCGTATCCATATCTTCTCTGACCAGATTGATTAGGTACTCTAGCGCATACTCTTCTTCAATCCACCCGAGGTGGATCCCATCTTCAAAATCGATGATGGTGTAGCAAATATCGTCGGCTGCCTCAACCAAATAGGCGAGTGGATGGCGGTGAACTGTTTTTGGATCGGCCAATCCTAAATCTTGGGCAAGGACATTAAAGAAAGGTTCTTGTGCCTGAAAAAAACCGTATTTTTTGTGAGCAACATGGGAGGTAGGACGGTGAGGAAGACTGGCTTTGGGGTATTTGATAAAGGCACCTAGGGTGGCATAACTGAGCCTCAAGCCTCCAGGGGTACCCGCTTTACTTTCGGTTAAGATTTTGAATCCGTTAGCATTGCCCTCAAAGGTGCATAAATCTTGGTATTCTTTATCCGTCAGTTGTGATTTGAAATTTTTGCCATTACCTTCTTTAAAGAAGTGACCAATGGCTTTTTCACCACTATGACCAAAGGGAGGGTTGCCGATATCGTGAGAAAGCGCAGCCGCAGCAACAATAGCGCCAAAGTCGTTGATTTTATAACCCAAATCTTCTGACAAATAAGGGTATTTTTCAAGAATATTCTTACCAGCCATTCTACCCAAACTCCTGCCCACCACAGAAACCTCCAAACTGTGAGTAAGCCGAGTGTGAACAAAATCCGTTTTTGAAAAGGGAATGACCTGAGTTTTGTCTTGTAAACTTCTAAAGGCACTCGAAAAAACAATGCGATCATAATCTACTTCAAATCCCAGACGGGTATCGTTTTGTGCCAACCTTGGGCGGTCTTTGTTGTCTCCAAACCTCTTGAGCTTCAGTAGATTATCCCAGTTCATACTTTTTAAACATTACCGAATTGTTAACCCTAAAATTTTTAAATAACATTAAATTAAAATTGTCACACTGTATTTTAACATTGACATAAAATCAATCCACTTCATGCCCCATACATTTGTCACAAATCTAAATGATATAACCATAAAAAAATGAAAAATTTGAAACTTATTCCATTATTCCTTACTGTTTTATTTTTTCTTTCTTGTTCTGAAGAAGACCCAATTATTGAATACGTTACTCTTACTGAAACAGTAATAGAAACAGAAACAGAAACTGTTGAAGTAGATCCTTTTGCAGATTCTACATTGGAAGGTAATATTACTTCTGACACCACATTAGATGCTTCTAAAATTTGGCTGTTAAAAGGTCGTGTTTCCGTAGAGACTGGTGCTACTTTAACCATTCCTGCTGGAACAATCATTAAAGCGGCTACTGGAACTGGAGCAGATGCTTCTACCCTGATCATCGCAAGAGGAGCAACTATTATTGCTGATGGGACAGCAGAAGCACCAATCATTATGACCTCTACATCCGATAATATTGAGGTTGGAGGAAGTTATCCTTCTAGTGGCCCATCGTTGGGGGTTAATATAAGAGGTCTTTGGGGAGGTCTATTGATTTTAGGAAATGCTCCTTGTTCTTTTTCTGGAGATGTGACCGAACTTCAAATCGAAGGGATTCCAACTTCAGACATTAATGGTCTTTATGGAGGAAGTGATGCTGCTGACAACTCCGGTTCAGTACAATATCTTTCGATCCGTCACGGCGGTGCAGAGATTGGAGAAGGTAACGAAATCAATGGACTTACTTTGGGGGGTGTTGGATCAGGTACAACGATCAACCATATTGAAGTATTAGGAAATGTAGATGATGGGATCGAATTTTTTGGTGGAACTGTAAATGCCTCTAACCTTCTCGTATGGGGGCAGGGAGATGATGCTATCGATATAGATCAAGCTTATGCTGGAACCATTGATGGTGCGTTGGTTGTTTTGACTGCTGCTTCTGATCATGGTTTTGAAATTGACGGTCCTGAAGGATCTGCTACGGGGCGCTTTACTCTCAAAAATGCCACAGTAATTGGAGCAACAGATGATTGTGATGCCGAAGGGGTTGACGGCGAAATGGCCGACTTTAGAAAAGGAGCTACTGGAGATGTTTCGAATATTTTGTTTAGAGATTTTGCAGGAGGTAAAGATGTGGAGTTGGATGCTTCTGCTGATGCAGCAACCTACACAGCAGGAACTTTAACTTTTGCAAATATTGATATTATGCATCCCCTCAGTGGTGGAGCTGTATGTTCAAACGTTGAAACACTTAACCAAATTTTTGATGACAAATCAGACGAAAGTACCTTCGAGGCGGATGCTTCAACTTTTGCTGAAATTGTTACAGAACAAAAACAGGGAAATGGGGTAGACACCTCTGTTTTCTCGTGGACTTTTTATGCCAGATAAATTAGACTTACTGTAAACATCTTTACTTATGATAAGTGTGCAAGACTAGTCTTGGACATTTGTCATTTCTACACTTTTTAAACTTTTATCACTACTAATGAAAACAAAAAATATTTTTACCTTACTAACTTTACTGATGATGTCCTCTCTTACATTCAGTCAAATAGGAATTACAGGGACAGTAATTGATGGAGATTTTAACGAACCCCTTCCTTTTGCAAACATCATGATTGAAGAAACAGGAGAGGGTGTTACTTCTGATTTTGATGGAAAATATGCTTTCGAACTGGAGGAAGGTATCTATTCCATTCAATTTTCTTTTGTAGGGTATGAAACTAAAATCATTACTCAGATAGAGGTGACCGGAAATGAATATACTATTACGGATGTGGTTTTAAATTCGGCTGCCCAAGGGTTGGAGGAAGTGGTGGTTACGGTTGAAGCGAGAAGGAATACCGACGCTTCGGTGTTAGAAATTCAAAGAAAATCTGCTAGTTTGCTGGATGGAATATCTGCCCAAGCCTTTAAGAAGATTGGAGCAAGTGATATTGCAGGGGCTGTAAAAAGCGTACCAGGAGTATCAGTTCAAGGGGGTAAATATGTTTACGTCCGTGGGTTAGGTGATCGTTATTCTAAATCTATTTTAAATGGAGTAGATATCCCTGGTTTGGATCCTGATCGAAATACGATTCAAATGGATCTCTTCCCCACCAACATGCTTTCTAATGTTTTGGTTATCAAGTCTGCAAGAGCAGATTTGCCCGCTGATTTTACAGGAGGAGTCATTGACATCATTACCAAGGATTTTCCAAACAAGGAAGAGTTTTCAGTTTCTTTAAATATGGCTTATAATCCAGACATGCATTTCAATGATAATTATTTAACCCATTCTGGTGGAAGTACAGATTTTTTGGGGTTTGACGATGGTTCTCGCAAAAATACTATTGCTAATAGTTTTTTGGGAAATGCTTTAGACCCTCGCTTGAATCAATCAGATTCAGGACTGAATACTATCAATCGAATCAGCAATCAATTTGATCCTCAAATGGCTCCTCAAATCTCAAATAGTGGAATGAACTTTGGGTTTGGAATATCCTATGGAAACCAGTTTGATTTTGAAAACGGACACGCCCTAGGCGTGTTAGGGTCCGTTTCCTATAAAAATGAACAAACAGTTTATGAAAACTCACAGGACAATATTTTCAATTATAGCCCAGATAAAAAAGTAATCGCTTTTGAGGAAAATCGAATTCAGACGGGGACTATCGGTGGCCACAATGTTATTGCCAGTGGCCTTTTTGGTTTGACCTATAAAACGAATACCTCAAAGTATAAATTCAATGGATTGCACATCCAAAACGGCCAAAGCACTTCAGGAAGTTTTAGACAATTGACCCGTTTTTCTGATTTTATTGACTTTAACAAGTTCAATCTTGAATACAACGAAAGAAGTATTTCTAATGGTATGTTTTCAGGTTTGCACAATTTTGAAGCTTCTAACTTAAAACTGGAATGGACACTTTCTGGAACCCTTGCCAAGGTGCATGACAAGGATGTAAGAAACACAACTTTTCAGGATGAGGAGGGAGTTTTTAGTTTCCAAGAAAATACAGAACCCAAACGTATATGGAGAACATTAGACGAACACAACCTAGTGGGGAAAGTCGATTTTACCAAAAGGTTTGAGTTCTTGGGTTCGGATGCGATTCTGAAATTTGGAGTATATGGTTCCTTTAAAGAAAGAGACTTTTCTATTGCGCAATATTCCGTTAGTTCCAATTACACTTCCGAGAGCGATTGGGACAATTATGGAGGAGATCCCAACCAACTTTTTAATCCTACCAATTTGATAGGACCCAATAATAATAAAGGAACCTATATCAACCCTCAAACAACCATTCGACAGGACGCTAATATTTTCAATGCCCAACAGCAAAATTTTGCGGGCTATATTTCCAACGAATTTAATTTTTCAGATAAACTAAAATCAATCATTGGGTTGCGATTTGAAAATTATCAGGTATTCTACACAGGAGAAAACAGTCAGTTGGGACAAGTTTACAACAATGAAAACATCATCAATAAGAGCAATGTATTTCCATCAGTTAACTTCATTTACAGTCTAAAAGAGGATCAAAATCTGAGGTTGGCCTATTCACTTACCACGGCTCGACCCAGTTTTAAAGAAGCTTCGATCGCTGAGATTTATGACCCATTGTCCAATTTGTTCTTTATTGGAAACATTGATATTCGCCCTACCTATATAGATAATTTCGACATCCGTTATGAGGCTTATGGAGAAAACGCGCAATTATTCGCTATAAGTGCTTTTTACAAAAAACTTACAGACCCCATAGAAATTGGTTTTGTAGCGGCCTCTACTTCAAATTATAAGCCCTTAAATCTAGAGACAGCCAATGTTTTTGGATTGGAATTGGAATTGAGAAAAGACTTAAGTACTTGGCTTGCGGGTTTAACCCATTGGAATCTAAATCTAAATGGATCTTATATCGTATCTGACGAAAAGTACAGCGCAGATGAATTGAAATTGAGACAACTCGGTTTGAGAGAAGGACAAACCTTGGGAACCTCAAGACCCCTTCAGGGACAGTCTCCATACCTTATTAATGCAGGGATTGAATACAACAACAGAGAAAAAGGAATTCAAGGAGGGCTATTTTATAACGTTCAAGGCAAAACATTACAGGTTGTTGGAGATGGTTTTTATCCAGATGTCTATACTATGCCATTTAATAGTTTTAACTTTAACTTGATTAAACAACTAATAAAGAACATAACGCTAACCTTGAAAGTAACCAATCTTTTAAACGATAACCGTGAAAGTCAATTTATTGGCTTTAACGAAGAGCGAGAATATTTCAGTTTTCGTCACATTGGAAGAACTTTTTCTTTGAGTTATGCTGTTCGATTTTAATACCTAAACGATTCCTTGGAAAACATTTACTTATACATCGTTATATTATTGAGCTTGTTGGCTATTGGAGACCTAATCGTTGGCGTAAGTAACGATGCGGTAAATTTTCTTAACTCTGCCATAGGCTCTAAAGCCATTTCTTTTCGTAAAATCATGATTTTTGCGAGTTTGGGAATTGCGCTGGGAGCCCTATTCTCTAGCGGTATGATGGAGGTAGCACGTAAAGGGATTTTCAATCCTGGGGCCTTCAATTTTGAAGAGATCATCTTTATTTTTATGGCAGTCATGATGACCGATATTTTACTTTTGGATTTCTTCAATACACTTGGTATGCCTACCTCTACTACGGTATCTATCGTTTTTGAATTATTGGGGGCGGCTGTAGTCATGTCGCTGATCAAAATATTTTCGAATTCGGGTAACTTGATGGAGTTGTCCACTTATATCAATACGGATAAGGCGACTCAAATCATTTTGGGGATTTTGCTTTCGGTCTTTATTGCCTTTACAATTGGTGCAGTAGTACAATGGATTTCCAGAGCCTTGCTCACTCACGATTTCCTGAAAAAATCCAACTCAATCAATGCATTGTTTGGAGGAATTTCTCTTGCCGCCATTAGTAATTTTATTTTAATCAAAGGAATCAAAGGAACACCCTATGCTGGGATTGAATACGATTTTCTCAGTGGGCAAACGATCAATACTTTCTTGGAGACCAATGCACTTTTGGTAAACTTGTCCAGCCTTTTGTTTTGCTATTTGTTCTCCTATCTTTTGATGAAGGGGTTTAAAGTAGATATTTATAAACTCATCATTGGAGTAGGAACTTTTGCTTTAGCACTGGCCTTTGCAGGCAATGACTTGGTCAACTTTATAGGCGTTCCTGTAGCCGCCTACCAATCCTATGAGGCTTGGGTGGCATCTGGCATGGCGGCCAATGAATTTAGTATGAGCGTATTGTCTAATAAAGTACCAACACCTACCCTGTTTCTTTTAGGCTCTGGATTGATTATGGTATTGACTTTATGGTTTTCTTCCAAAGCCAAAAAAGTAGTCAAAACTTCTCTGGATTTGTCAGATCAAAACCACATTAAAGAACGTTTTAGACCCAATTTCCTTTCCCGTATTTTAGTGCGTTTTTTTGTAGGCTTGAATCAATATTTTTCCAACCTATTCCCTTCTTATGTTTCAAAAAAGATAAGCGTTTCTTTTGAGTCAAGTGCCGATAGGTCTGCCGTTAAAGATATTAATACTCCTTCTTTTGATACCCTAAGGGCCTCTATTAACTTGACTGTAGCAGCTATTTTGATCTCTATTGCTACCTCTCTCAAATTACCACTATCTACAACCTATGTTACCTTTATGGTTACCATGGGGACCTCTTTGGCTGATCGGGCATGGGGTTCTGATAGCGCCGTTTACCGGGTTGCAGGAGTGATCAATGTGATTGGCGGTTGGTTTTTTACAGCTTTGAGTGCTTTTTTAGTTTGTGGAGGAATTGTTTACCTGATTCACTTGGGTGGATTTACGGCCATACTTATTATTTTGAGTATCATCTTGTTATTGATTTCCAGAAACTTTATCAACCACAGAAGAGAAACTCAAGAGAGAGAAGAGGAAAGAAAATTACTCAGTGTTCAAGGTTATTCTTATGGAGAAATTATAGAGGAAAGCTCGAGGAATATCAGCAATGTAATTGGTGATACCTATAAAATATATGCCTACATCATCAAAGGCCTTTCTCAAAATGATTTAAAAACTCTTTCCATTGCCAAAAAAAATACAGAAGAATTATATGCTGAAGTAAACGATTTGAAAAATGGGATTTACTACTTTCTCAAGCGGATCAAAGAAACTAATATCCCTGCCAGTCGATTTTATATTTCCTTGTTGGGCATCATGTCCGACTTAATCGAGGATTTGATTTATATATCCAATTTGAGTCATCGTCACATTAACAACCACCACAGTCCTTTAAAATTAAAACAGATTGAAGATCTCAATGAGATTTTTGAATCTTTATCTTCTGTCTTTAAAGAAGGAATTGAAGCTTTTAACCTTAAATTTAGCGATAAAGAATTCAACGATGTATTGATTCAAAAGCAACAAAACTTAGAATTATTAAATCAAAAAATTGACGATCAGATTACCAGAACAGATAAAGAAACAAGCCCTAAGAATACAGCGCTATATTTTAATATCCTAATTAGAACGAAGGATCTTATCCTTCATAAGTTCGATTTGGTAGAAGAGTTTTATCAGGTGAGTAAGAAAGTAAAATCCTGATATTGTACTAAAGTGGATTAATCGTTTTTAGCGATTAACTTGCTCTCGCTGTTATTCCATTCTAACACATTGACAATCTTGTTGTCTTGGTATATGACTTCAATCAAATCGTTTTCATTCCAGAAAAACCATTGACCATTTTTTAAGTCCGATTGGAAAGATCCCATGGATACTTTTTTTCCTGAACGATTATAGCTGATCCAATTTCCGTGTCGCTTATTGTCTTTTAAATATCCAGTTTGCGCTTTGACTCCATTATCATGAAAAAATGTAACCTTGGTTAAATTCCCTTCTTTTTCAAATTGAGGTTTGATACTTTCTTGTGCAGTCACCGTGAAGGTGAACATTATAAGTAGTAAGAGTATATTTTTCATGATTGAAATACTTTAATATTTCTGTAAAGGTATACAATTGTTTACTAAAAATATACATTAAATTAACATTAAATTTACAATGGGATTATAATAATCTGATTATCAAACGAATAGAGGTAATAAAAAAACGCTTATTTAATTAAAAATAAGCGTTTTTTTGAAGTAAAAATTGTTTATGAGCCACACATTAGACAGTCGTCATCTTCGCTTTTTTTGGACTGTTCTAACATTTGTTTCAACTCTGCTGGAGTGAGGGGTTCTACTGCTGCGGCAGGATTATTTTGGGTATTTCCCCCAGCGGCTAGGGCAGAGGAAGTTGCAGCAACAGCCTCAACTTCGACACCAGATTCAGCTTGTTTAGGTTGTGCAGCTTTGGCATTATCAAGTGTAAATTTGATGGCATCGACTGCAGATTTTGTCCTCAAATAATACATCCCTGTTTTGAGTCCTGATTTCCAAGCATAGAAGTGCATGGAGGTCAATTTTGCCATTGTTGCTCCTTCCATAAACAGATTAAGGGATTGAGACTGATCAATAAAATAGCCTCTGTGGCGAGACATATCAATAATGTCTTTCATGCTCATTTCCCAAACCGTCTTGTAGAGCTCTTTAATATTATCAGGAATTCCATTTATATTTTGGATGGATCCATTGGCTTGCATGAGTTCCTGCTTCATATCTTCATTCCACAAACCAAGGTTGACCAAATCTTCCAAGAGGTGTTTGTTGACCACAATGAATTCTCCTGAGAGGACTCTTCGTGTATAGATGTTGGAAGTGTAAGGCTCAAAACATTCATTGTTCCCAAGTATTTGAGAGGTTGATGCTGTGGGCATGGGAGCTACCAACAATGAGTTTCTCACGCCATGTTTTTTTACTCTTTTACGCAAGGCTTGCCAATCCCATCTTCCACTGAGCTCTTCATCTTTGATTCCCCAAAGGTTGTGTTGGAATTCTCCTTTGGCCATGGGTGAACCTTTATAGCTTTTATAGGCACCGTCTTTTTCGGCTTCTTCTACTGAAGCGGTAACTGCAGCAAAATATAAGGTTTCAAAAATTTCCTGATTGAGTGATTTGGCTTCTTCACAGGTAAACGGTAATCGGAGTTTGATAAAAGCATCGGCTAACCCTTGAACACCAAGCCCTATGGGGCGGTGTCTCATATTAGAATTCTCTGCCTCTTTGACGGGATAATAATTTCGGTCAATGACCCGGTTGAGGTTTTTGGTTACCGTTTTGGTAACATTGAAAAGCTCTTCATGATTGAACTTGCCGTTTTCAATAAACATGGGCAATGCAATAGAAGCTAGATTACAAACGGCAACTTCGTCTTCCGAGGTGTATTCTAGAATTTCAGTACAAAGGTTGGAGGAACGAATGGTTCCTAGGTTTTTTTGATTTGACTTTCTGTTGGCCGAATCCTTGTACAACATATAGGGTGTCCCAGTTTCAATTTGAGATTCCAATATTTTGTCCCAGAGCTCACGGGCCTGAATGGTTCTTCTGCCCTTGCCTTCTTTTTCGTATTTGAGGTAAAGTTTTTCAAACGCCTCTCCATGACAATCATAGAGACCTGGACACTCGTTGGGACACATCAGGGTCCAAGTCGAATTTTCCTCTACCCTTTTCATGAATAAATCAGATATCCACATGGCATAGAATAGGTCTCTAGCCCGCATTTCTTCTTTTCCATGATTCTTTTTGAGTTCAAGGAAATCAAAAATATCGGCATGCCAAGGTTCGACATAAATGGCAAAAGAACCTTTTCTTTTTCCACCCCCTTGATCCACATAGCGAGCGGTGTCATTGAAAACCCTTAACATAGGAACAATACCATTGGAAGTACCATTGGTGCCAGCGATATAGGAGCCAGTAGCTCTAATGTTGTGGATCGATAGTCCTATTCCTCCCGCTGATTGTGAAATCTTGGCGGTTTGTTTGAGGGTGTCGTAAATGCCGTCAATACTGTCGTCTTTCATGGTCAACAAAAAGCAGGAGGACATTTGTGGCTTAGGCGTACCCGAGTTAAAAAGAGTGGGTGTTGCATGCGTAAAGTAACGTTTGGACATCAACTCATAGGTTTCAAAAGCGGATTCTAAATCATTGAGGTGAATGCCTATAGATACCCGCATCAACATGTGCTGGGGACGTTCTACTATTTGGCCGTTGAGTTTTAGAAGATAGGAACGCTCCAAAGTTTTAAAGCCAAAAAAATCATAACCAAAATCTCTGTTGTAGATAATGTTTGAATCTATTTGATCCGCATTTTTTTCGATAATTTTATAGACTTCATCAGAGAGTAGTGGCGCTTTTTTTCCTGTTCTTGGGTTAACGTATTCGTAGAGATCTTTCATCGTAGCCGAGAAAGATTTTTTGGTGTTCTTGTGTAAGTTAGAAACAGAGATTCTTGCTGCTAACTGAGCGTAGTCGGGATGGGTGGTGGTCATGGTGGCCGCAATTTCTGCCGCAAGGTTATCCAATTCTGAGGTGGTAACCCCGTCATACAACCCTTCGATAACCCTCATGGCAACCCTTACAGGATCAACCAGCGGGTTTAATCCATAGTTGAGCTTTCTTACACGAGCCGTGATTTTATCGAACATTATTGGCTCTTTACGCCCATCTCTTTTAACTACATACATAGAGGTCTATTTTAAAATTTAATTAAAATAATTAGCCCAAAAGGGTCAATTAATTAGGGTTACTTACTGATGGATTTGGGGGCGACAAAATTACAGACTAGAAGTCTGCATCAGTAGTAAACTGAGTTTCTTCTTTTTCGTTGTTAAGTACTCCTGCTTTTTGGTATTCAGACACACGCTTTTCGAAAAAGTTGGTTTTACCTTGAAGCGAAATCATATCCATAAAGTCAAATGGATTGGTAACATTGTGTTTCTTTTCGCAACCCAATTCAACGAGTAAACGATCCGTTACAAATTCTAAATATTGGGTCATCAACTTCGCATTCATTCCAATTAGGCTGACGGGGAGGGATTCGGTAACAAACTCACGTTCAATCCTCAACGCATCCATGATGATTTCTTCAATTCTTTCTTTAGGAACTTTATTGACCAAGTGTTTGTTGTGAAGGTGAACAGCAAAGTCGCAGTGAACGCCTTCGTCTCTAGAGATCAATTCGTTGGAAAAAGTAAGTCCAGGCATCAAACCTCTCTTTTTGAGCCAGAAAATGGAACAAAATGCACCAGAGAAGAAGATACCTTCTACTGCTGCAAAAGCAATGAGTCGTTCAGCAAAAGAATCGGAGTCGATCCATCGCAAAGCCCAATCCGCTTTCTTTTTGATGGCAGGGAAAACTTCAATGGCTTTGAATAATTTGTTTTTCTCAGCTTCATCTTTCACATAGGTGTCAATCAAAAGAGAATAGGTTTCGGAGTGGATATTTTCCATCATAATTTGAAAACCGTAGAAAAATTTTGCTTCGGAGTATTGAACTTCATTGACAAAATTCTCTGCCAAGTTTTCATTAACAATACCATCAGATGCAGCGAAGAAAGCCAAGATGTGCTTGATGAAATACTTCTCATCTTCGGTTAGCTTTGTATTCCAATCGTTGAGATCTTGATGCAAATCAATTTCTTCAGCTGTCCAAAAACTCGCTTCCATTTTTTTGTACCATTCCCAAATATCGTGATGTTGAATGGGAAAGATTACAAATCTATTTTCATTTTCTTGGAGGATTGGTTCTACAGCTGCCATCTTTTGAATTTGATTAAATAATAATTAAGTTGACAACAAAGATTCTAAAATGTTATCAAAAATGAAAGACATACTTTTCCACAAACGGGTCGACTTTTTAACAAAATTCGGTTTTTTTAGCTTGAGAGCAATAGAAAAGAATTTTATTAAGTAATTGATAATCAATAACTTAAAAAATCAAAAAACAGCTCAACCCCCATAAAGACTGAGCCTTAAGAATTCATTTCTTGGGCAGCCAATTCCAATTCTGAATACCATTGATTTCCAAACTTTCGGATAAGCGCCTCTTTAACAAACTGATAAATTGGAATTTTCAAACTGTCTCCTAATGAACAAGCGGAGTCACAAATCTGCCATTGGTGATAATTCACTGCTTTGAATTCAGAATATTCCTTTACACGAACGGGATAAAGATGACAAGAAATGGGCTTTTTCCAATCTATTCTTTTGGCGCGATAGGCATTCTCAATCCCACATTGTGTAATGCCGTTCGACCCAAAAACAACATAGGCACATTCTCGACCCTCTACTAAGGGAGTTTCAAATTCTCCTTTTCCTACATCGACAAACTTGCCTTTCTTTTCTATGGCTTTTCTGCCTTTGACATTCAAAAATGGGGCGATGGATTTATAGTTTTTCTCTAAATACACTGTTTCCTCTTTTTCTAAAGGAGCACCAGCTTCCCCTTCCACACAGCAAGACCCTTTACATGCATTGAGATTACACACAAAGTCCTTTGTGATGATTTCTTCTGAGACCAATGTATTGTCAATTTGAAACATACCTATGGTGGTTTTTATTCAAAAAATATTTAGCTAATTTAGCATATTATCAAAACAAAAAGCAGTCTGATAAGAAGGACCTTTTAAAAATTACAATATGGATTTAAAAGAAATATTGACGGCTAGTATGGTTCTTTTTGCTGTAATTGACATCGTGGGAAGCATCCCCATAATCATCAGTTTGAGGGAAAAAGCAGGGCATATTCAGTCGGAGAAAGCTTCGCTGGTTGCGGCTTTAATTATGATTGCTTTTCTTTTTTTGGGAGAAAAAATATTGAGTCTTATCGGAATAGATGTAAATTCCTTTGCAGTAGCGGGTTCTTTCATAATTTTCTTTTTGGCTTTGGAAATGATTTTAGGAATCACCCTATTCAACGAAGATGCTCCAGAGGTCGCTTCAATAGTCCCGTTGGCCTTTCCCATTATTGCTGGAGCTGGAACCATGACCTCCTTATTATCTTTAAGGGCTGAATACGACTTGGTCAACATTATTGTAGCTATAGTCATCAATATTTTGATTGTTTATATCATACTCAAATCTTCCTCACGATTGGAGAAAATTTTGGGCAAACAAGGGATTAATATTATTCGAAAAGTTTTTGGTATTGTTTTGCTAGCCATAGCGGTCAAACTCTTTGCCACCAATGTCGGAAAAATAGTAGGCTGAGGCAATCGGGTTTTTGGCAGTAGTTTACTAATTTTACGTTGTTAAACATCCTCAATAAACCCTTTTTTTGGTGGGAGTAGCATTAGAATGTTTTGCATTATAAGAAATCAATAAATATTTAAGACATGAAGATACTGATGAGAATATTGATGGTTCTGTCCTTGGGGATGGTCATTTTTAATGCAACTCAAGTGAATTGGGACGATCCCCTTGCAGAAAAAAGCTCCATTGCGGTGGTTGGCATTATGGCTGCGCTTTGCGCGTTCCTCCTATTGTTACTCCTAATGATGTCAAAGAAAATTTCAAAAAAATTGAATCGTTAATTCAATCGGTCAAGCTGTCTAATATAGTGATGGCTTTTTCCATAAACACATCCTCTTCATTATTGATTCTGTTAAAAGTATTTTCTCCAAAAAGTTGCAAGCCTAGATAGGTTTTTACGGCCTTGAGAATTTGTTTCTCTTCCGCTTCAATTTCCACTTCTTTTTCAGTACAATACTCCAAAAATAATCTACGCCAAGGGAGTAGATCTTCGAATTGATTGGCGAGCAAATCTTCTTTTTCGATAGCATTGAATTCCTTTCTATTTTGATCCAATCGGTCAAAAACAAAATTATTCATAAAGTTGGAATTCAAAATAAACGAATTCCATTCCTCTTCCTCGTTCATGGTGTTGGAAATGTAGAAATCGGGAGTAATTCCGCCTCCGCCATAAACTGTTCTGCCTTTAGGTGTTTTGAAAGCTAAACTGTCTATAACAGGGATTTTATTTGCATCAGCCATTTCCCCTCTGTGATAGCGGTTGCTTAAATCTTCAAAATAAGCTTCTCTATTTCCGTCATATGGTTTTTGAATGGACCTTCCAGTGGGGGTAAAATATTTGGCAATGGTAAGGCGGACGGCATCCCCACCACCCAAGGGCATTTGCTGTTGAACCAATCCCTTACCAAAAGTTCTTCTGCCGATGATCCAACCTCTGTCGTTGTCCTGTATTGCTCCTGCTACAATCTCACTAGCAGAGGCCGATTGCTCATTGACCAAAACAATGAGGCCTCCCTCTTGAAAACGACCATCACCTTCGGCTGTTGATTTTTCTTCCTCTCCCATATTACTTTGTGTAATCACTATGGTTTGGTCTTTACCTAAAAAAGCATTAGAGATTTGTTTTGCGGGAATCAGATAACCTCCGGGATTATTCCTCAGATCCAAGATTAAATTTTCCATCCCCATAGAAAGGAGATCTTCTAGCGCAAGGTCAAACTCTTCAAAGGTAGTTTGTGAAAAGCGATTTACTTTTAGATATCCAACGGTTTGGTCAATCATATAATAGGATTCTACACTGGGCAAAGGCACTTTTCCCCGTTTCATTTCAAGTTGAAAAGTTTTATCTTCCGACTTGCGGTATATTGTTAAATCCACTAAAGTTCCCGCCTTTCCCTTGAGGATCTTCATAATTTTTTCGCTGGAGTATTTTTTTTGAAATAGTGTATCCTCATCGGCAATCAGAATCCTGTCACCTGCAAGCAAACCCGCCGCTTCACTAGGTCCCCCTTCCAAAACACGGATAATGGTAACACTGTCTTTGTACATAAAAAAGCTGACCCCAATACCGTAAAAATTGCCTTGCATATTTTCAGCAATGCTTTGTCTTTGTCGAGCAGGAATATAGACAGAGTGAGGATCCAAACGATTTACAAGATCCTCGATTACTTCTCCAACCAGACTGTCTGTATTGATGACCTCCACATAATCGTTTTCGATATAACTCAGGAGTCTTTGCAAACGATTTATACTCCATGAATCCTTCTCAGCGGACATCAAAATTTCATTTTCGCTACCCAATAAATAACCAATGGAGATCGAAAGAAAAACGATGCTTAAGAGTACTAGATTTTTTTTCATAGTGGTTTTGTATCAGGCGGAGTTTATTCTAATTCCATTTGGGTCAAGCTAACCCCTGCTTTTTTAAGAAAATCAAGACCCGATGCATCTTTGTAGGCCTTTGAAAAAACGACTCTTTTGATCCCAGCCTGATGAATCAGTTTGCTGCATTCTCTACAGGGAGATAGAGTGATATATAATGTCGCTCCTTCACACGATTGAGTGGAGGCGGCAACTTTTAATATAGCATTGGCCTCGGCGTGAAGTACATACCATTTGGTGTAGTGTTCTTCGTCTTCACAGGCGTTTTCAAATCCAGAAGGTGTGCCGTTGTATCCATCAGAAATGATCATACGGTCTTTGACAATTAAAGCCCCAACTTTTTTACGTTCACAGTGAGAGAGTTCTCCCCAAGTTTGTGCCATTTTCAGATAGGCACGATCGTATTTTTCCTGTTTTTTTACAGACATATTTGCTAAGATAGCTTAAAATGGCCAGTTATTGGAAGCCATCAAAATAGCTTGAGACAAAACCATTGACGCAATGATCCATTGCCATTTTTGACTTTGAATTTTGAAGAATCTCAGCACCAAATCATTTATCATCAGTACAAAAATGACGATCAAAATTTGAGCAAATTCAACCCCTAAAGCAAATTCCAGCAGGGCCATAACAGCTTCTCCCTCGTTAGCAATCATTTTAAAGTAGCGCCCAAAGCCAAAACCGTGGATTAATCCAAAAAATAAAGTGATAAGATTGATCCAAATTCCGTTGAGGTAAGCATGTTCCTTTTGGAATAATATCGAAAAACAAGTGATGCAAATCGTGACGGGAATCAAAAACTCTACCCATTGAGAATTTATTTTTATCCATTCAAAATGAGTGACCAACAAGGATAAAGAATGTCCTAAGGTGAATAAACTCACCCATAAAAGGAGTTTTCGCCAATTTTTAAAAGTAAATGGCAAAGATAAAGCCACAAGAAAATAAAAATGATCCAAGCCTCCCAGATCAAGAACATGATCAAAGCCCAAATCAAAATAAAACCAAAATGTATTCATTAATCAGAAATTAACTATTTTTTTAACCCCATCAGTGTTTCATATGCCTTTTGTACTTCCCTAAACTTTTCCTCTGCTCCTTTGATCATGGCGGGGTCTTGTCCACGCAGTTTGTCTGGGTGGTATTTCTTCACCATTTTTCGATAAGCATTTTTGATTTGATCTTGACTGGCATCGGCTGCTACTTCAAGAATTTTATAGGCATTATCAGTGTTTTTGACAAACATGGCCTTAATGCTTTCAAAATCGGGTAAACGCAGTCGCATTCCCGATGCTACTTCCGAAAGCTTTTGCACTTCCAAATCAGAAACATGGCCATCGGCATTGGCAATTCCGAACAAAAAGTGAAGAATTTGCAAACGGGTTTCATAAGGGGTTTGTTGCACAAAAACACGTGTTAATTGATTTAAGTGCTGGGTTTCTTTTTTGATTTCGGTATTGAAAGTTTTAAAGATGGAATCGGAACGCTCTTTTCCATATTGGCTGATAAAGAAATTTCTTACAAAATCCAACTCCTTCTTTTCAACTCTACCATCGGCTTTGATTATCAAAGCAGAAAGTGCCAATAAATTTAGTTGAAATGTTTCGGGTCTGATGGCATAGGAAGTCGTTTTGATTTGGATAGGGTTATGTGTCAAAAATTCAAAAAACCTACCAATAACAAACCCCAAAACGGCGCCTGGAAATCTTAAAATAGAATAACCAATAATTGCGGCCACCCACTTAATCATATAGTTTATTTATTTGAGAATGTAAAGATACAAATGTCAATAAAAGATCGTTTACCACTCCTAATTAAATAGGGAGTTTTTTATCTTTACAAAAAATTTAATTATGTATCCAGCAGAAATAGTAAGACCCATGAAAGAAGAGTTGACAACCATAGGTTTTCAAGAGTTGTTGTCTTCCGATGCCGTAGATACTGCCTTGTCTAAATCAGGAACGTCCTTGGTTGTTGTGAATTCTGTTTGTGGCTGTGCTGCTGCCAATGCCCGCCCCGCCGTAAGATTTTCATTAAACAACGAAAACACCCCTGATCATTTGTTTACCGTTTTTGCAGGAGTTGATCGGGAAGCCACTGATGCAGCACGAGCGAAGATGATTCCTTTTCCCCCTTCCTCACCCAGCGTGGCTTTATTCAAAGATGGTGAGTTGGTACACATGATTGAAAGACACCATATCGAGGGGCGTACCGCTCAATTGATTGCCGAAAATTTGATGGAGGCCTTCAATGAGTTTTGTGGTTGAGATCCTACTAAAGTGATATCAATTTTTTATCGTGAAAAAAGTTTTTTTATACCCCTTTGCGATACTCTATTATTCCCTATTCCTTTCAAATTTAGTATTCTTTCATCTGATTCAGGTTTTTTGCCATCGTCTCTGGGGTTATGATGCCCACAAAAAATCAGTTGATTGGCTTAACTTTTTTACGTTGCGGTGCTTGAATTTTTTGGGAACGACTTTCGACTTTTCCAATCCATTCGATATGCCCAAAAAAGGGCCATTGATTATTGTATCCAACCACCAGAGCACCTACGATATCCCTCCTATTATATGGTACTTTAGAAAGTATCATCCTAAGTTTATTAGCAAGGCATCATTGGGCAAAGGGATTCCCAGTGTATCCTATAACCTTAGGCATGGAGGTTCGGTTTTGATAAATCGCAATAATAGAAGCTTAGCCCTTCAAAAAATAAAAAAATTTGGGAATCAAATCGAAAAAAATCAATGGGCAGCCGTGATTTTTCCAGAGGGAACCCGAAGTAAAAATGGGCAACCTAAAAAGTTTCACTCTGGAGGATTGATAACACTTTTTGAACACATTCCCAATGCTACGGTTGTCGCATTGAGTATCAATAATTCCTGGCGATTAGCGCAATACCATTACTTCCCAATTCCACTGGGTACTAAAGTAAGTTTTAAGGTAAAGGGTGTATTCCAACTCAAGGAGTACGAACCTGCTGTCCTTTTTGATAAAGTGGAACATCTGATTGCCCAAGAGTAGCAATCGATCTAAAATTTAGGTTTTCTTTTTTCGAGAAAAGCGGTAATGCCTTCCTCAAAGTCATGGCTTCCAAAACAATCAGCAAATTGAATTCCCTCCTCCCTGAATCCTTTTGAGCTTCCATCGGCAGCATTGATTGCTTTGATTGCATTTTTAAGAGAGTTGGGTGCATTTTTCATTATTCTTTCTGCCAAGGCGATGGCAGTCTCCAATAGTTTTTCTTGAGGAACGACCTGATTGACCAAGCCTAAACGAAGCGCTTTTTCGGCATCAATCATATCTCCAGTCAAAATCATTTCCATGGCATTTCCTTTTCCAATCAAAGCGGGTAACCGTTGGGTTCCACCATAACCTGGGATAATGCCCAGCGAAACTTCAGGCAATCCCATTTTGGCATGTTGACTTGCAATTCTGAAATGACAGGCCATGGCCAGTTCCAAACCTCCTCCCAAAGCATAACCATTGATGGCTGCAATGACAGGTTTATTCAATTGGGCAATGAAGTCGAACAAAACTTGATTTCCATGTTGCACCAAAGCGGAAGCCTCTAGTGGCCCAAAATCAGAAAACTCTGCTATGTCAGCCCCTGCCACAAAAGCTTTATCACCATTTCCTGTTAGGATGATTACCCTTACGGATGCATCTTTTTGAAAATCAAGCAGTCGGTCGTGTAACTCGTCAATCAAACTTCGGTTGAGGGCATTTAGTTTTTTTTCACGATTGATTTTGATCCAACCGATATTATCCTGAATTTCAATCCATGTTAATACTTCTTCCATATTTACAATTTTAGGGTAATGACGAATGTGGTACCCTTCTCACTGGTGGTATACTCTATTTGTCCATTGTGCGAATCAATAATGTTTTTTACGATTCCTAATCCGAGTCCCATACCTTTTGTTTTGGTGGTAAATTTGGGTTCAAAGACTTTAGACTGAATGGCTTTGGGAATGCCAATGCCATTGTCGGCAAAAGAAATTTTTACGGTTTTGTCTCCTTTTTTGATGGTAACTTTTATTTTGGGTAGCTGTCCCTGCCTAACTGCTTGTAGAGCATTTTGGATAATATTGGTGGTAACTCTGATCCATTGGGTTCTGTCCAATCGCAATCGTATTTCTTCATCAGAAGTTTTGAATTTTATGGAATCTCCTTCAAAAATCTCCAATGATCTGCGTGTGATTTCAACCAGATCAGACTTTACCAGTTTGGGTTTGGGTAGCGTGGCAAAATCGGAGAAAGCATTTGCGACGTCGCTCATGGTATCAATTTGTTCCAAAAGGATTTGGGAAAACTCATCAATTTTTTTGGCATTGTTTGGATCGTCATCAGAAAATCTTCTTTGAAAACTTTGAACACTAAGTCGCATGGGAGTCAAAGGATTTTTGATTTCATGGGCCACCTGTTTGGCCATTTCTTGCCAAGCCTGTTCTCTTTGAGTTCGGGCCAGTAGCGTAGCACTTTTTTCCAGTTCATCAATCATTTTATTGTACGAATTAATCAAACTGGCAATATCCCGAGGAGCGTTTTTAAGTTCGATTTTTTCATTCTCTTTTAAGAGTCCTGTTTGATCTATTTTTTCACGAAAAGTCTCCAGTGATCGGGAAATATATTTCGATATAAAATAGGCCATGATGATGGCAACAACCAACATCAGTAAATAGATCTGATACAAACTTTGTAAAAAAGTGTTCAGTTCGTTTTCTGAAAAAGAGACATCTTCAAAATAAGGAAAAAACAACACCCCATAGGGATCCCCAAAGCTGTCTTTTAAAAGGCTGTAGGAGGATTGAAATTTACCAATTTCATCATTGTTTTTTTCTAGAATCCTACCGTCAGAATTTGTCAAAAGGGCTTTTAAAAAATCCTCTTCTAAAGCATAATTATTGGCAATAATTTTTAGAGGGAGGAAAGAGGTGAAAAGCGGATTCCCCTCAAGGTTGAACACAGAGTAGTTTACATTGTGGATTTTGATTACTGCCCTGAATTCCTCTTCATATTGGGCCCAAATGCTGTCACTTTTTTTAAGTAAATCATTCTTTTCAACCAAGTAATCAATTTGTTTTGTCAACTGGTTTTCCTTTCGGTTGAGTCGAAAAATATTGTAATCAATGGATTCGTTCTGATATTGAAAAAAGGTAGCTACCAAAATCAAAAGGCAGGCCAAAAACACCAACAATATCATAGAGATAAAAATTTGGGTTCGTAGCGAAATACGTCTGAATAAATTAATCGCCATTGTCAGTGGATTTCTCTCTTAACCTTTTGTATAATTTTATGGCCAACATCAAAAATACGATTAGACCAAGGGTTCCCAATACCATAAAAATCCAATGAATTGCACTTTTGACGATTGCCAAAAAGATAATGGCAAACAAAAACAAAGTTGCCCCTTCATTCCATATTCGCATAAAGTTCGAGGAATACTTGATTTCGTCTCGTTGTAATTGCAGGAACATTTGATGGGTTTTCAAGTGATAGGCATACAACAGTAATATGAAACCGATTTTGATCAACATCCAAGATTGGTAAAGCCATTCTGGCATCAAAATCAACAACCAAATAGCAAATACAGAGGCTAAAATTGCAGAGGGCCAAGTGATGATGTACCACAACCTACGGGACATAATTTTAAGTTGTTTTTCCAAGATCTCCTTAGCCGGAGTATTTTTTTTGGAAGCCTCAATATGATAGATAAACAGTCGAGGTTCATAAAACAATCCAGCAAACCAAGTGACCACAAAAATTAAGTGCAATGATTTGATGTAATTGTAATATTCCATTGGTGAATGGGTCTGATTGAATCAATGATATGGAACCTAAAATAAAACTACAAAGTACAAAAACTAAAACAAATGCAAGACACTATTTTGAGGGTAGAGATTTCAAGAATTCAAATATTTTTTGAGTTCATAAATTAAAAAACCACCAGTTACAACCGTGGCCAAGAATTCTGCAATGGGAAAGGCCAGCCAAACCCCGTTAATTCCCATAAAACTTGGAAATACATAGAGTAGCGGAATGAAGAAGAACCCCTGTCGAGTCAGGGTGAGTAAGAGAGCTGGAAGTGCTTTGCCTATTGCTTGATAATAGGCTGCGCCAATGAGTTGAATACCTACAATAGGCGTTAGGGCAAAAACCCACCGAATGGCTGCAGGCGCTTTTTCCAAAACCAGAGGTTCGTTGGTGAAAATCCCCCCTATTGAATTCGAAAAGACATAGATCATCAAAAACACTAATGTGGCAAAACTAGTGGCGTAGAGCACAGCGGTTCGAATGACTTGTTCCACCCTTTTTTTGTTATTGGCACCATAATTGAAAGCTGCAATAGGGATAAAACCTTGGGTAATTCCCAAAACGGGAAAAAGAGAAAACATCAACAGTCTACTGATGATGGCATAGACAGCTACTGCCGATTCTCCACCCAAACCAAAAAGTAAATTGTTGACCAATAAAACCGAGAGACTCACAACCCCTTGACGGGCCAAGGTTACCGATCCCAATGCACCAATTTCTTTGGTGATAGCCAGGTTCAACTTCAAATCACTAATGCTGAGCCGTAACTCTGATCGGTTGGAATTAAAAAAGAAAACGATATAAAGAGCACACACACCATAGGACAGGGTGGTCGCCCAAGCGGCTCCATACATTCCAAAGTCGAAAATATAAATCAAAACGTAATCTAAAATCAGGTTGGAAACAGAAGGTAGCATCATAGCATACATAGCGTTTTTGGGTTTACCTACCGCCCTGATGACATTGTTGCCCATCATACAATAGCCCAAAACAGGGACTCCATAGAGAACAACGGTATAATAGATTTTGGCGGGTTCAAAAAGTGCTCCTTTTCCTCCAAAAACAGGAATGATACTGTCGACAAAAAACAATCCGAAAAAGACAAAACTGATGGTGAGTAAAAAAGTTAAAACAATTTGATTTCCAAAAGTTTTGGTGGCCTTGGCCAAGTCGTTCTTTCCCAAAGATCTGGAGATAATAGAGGCACCTCCCAAACCAATGGCCATGCCCAGAGCTGCGATAAAAAAAGAGACAGGCAAAACCACGTTAATGGCAGCAATGGCATTGGCACCAATCCATTGTCCAACAAAAATAGTATCAATTAATATATTGAGCGACATGACCAATATGCCAATTGAAGCGGGAACCGCTTGTTTGATCAATAATTGGGGTATGGGTTGGGTACCAAAAGACGCAGATCCACTTTTCATGCAGAAGTAGCCGTTTCTGCTTTGGCCCACTGGTCAATCCAGCGACTCATTACATTAACCCAATCTGTTCGGGTATTGATACAGGGAATTACATGAAGCTCCTCTCCTCCTTTTTCTTCAAAGTCTTCGGCGGCTTCCATCCCAATTTCCTCTAAAGTCTCCAAACAGTCGGAAACAAAAGCAGGAGTAGCGATGGCCAGATTCTTAATTCCTTTTTTGGCAAAGCGTGCTACGGTCTGATCGGTATAGGGTTGCAACCAAGGGTCAACCCCGAGTCGGGATTGAAAACTGGTAGAAAACGTACCCTCTTTGAGCTCGAGGTATTCCGCTACCTGTCGGGTCGTTTCATAACACTGATGTCTGTAGCAATATTGGTGTGCTTCCGATGCCGTTTGACAACAGCTTTTATCAATTTTACAATGGGATTTGGTGATGTCCGATTTTCGGATGTGACGCTCTGGAACCCCGTGATAGGAAAACAACAAGTGCTCCCATTTTTTATCTTTTAAATTTTCTTGAATACTTTCCGAAAGTACCCTTACATAATCGGGATGGTTGTAAAAAGGGGGTAAAACCGTAAATTCCAATTGCGGATATTTCTCATTTCTAATTTCCTCGGCCAAAACCAAAATGGTTTCTGTAGTGGCCATTGCAAATTGAGGGTAAAGAGGAATCAACATGATCTCATCAACACCTTTATCGACCAGTTCTTTAATCCCTTGTTCTATTGAGGGGGAGCCATATCGCATGGCCAGACCCATAGGAACCGATACTTTTTTTTGAACGGCTTCTCGTAATCTTTTAGACAATACAATCAGCGGGGAACCTTCGTCCCACCAAATTTTTTTATAGGCTTTAGCAGATTTCTTTGGACGGGTGTTGAGAATGATTCCCTTCACCAAAAAAGTTCGTAAGGGTTTGGGTAGATCCACCACCCGCTCGTCCATTAGAAACTCACCTAAATATCTTTTAACATCTTTGGGGTTGGGGCTATCTGGAGAGCCCAAATTGATCAATAACGCACCTTTCATCTGCATTTTTTTACGAAGATACTGACATTAAATATTTTTTGGGAGTTGTCCCAAACTTCTTTTTAAAGGCAGCAATAAAATGGCTGGAAGTACTGTAGCCCAGCTTTAAACTGATCTCGTTAATGTTGTATTGTTTTGAGTTGAGCATGCTGCGGGCTTCATTCATTTTGTGATCCAATAAATAGCCGTAGACCGTATCACCATAGATTTGCTTAAACCCCTCTTTGAGTTTCTTAATGTTGAGTCCTATTTCAGAAGCGAGTGCCACCAGGGTCGGTGGTTCCGTCATTTGACTCAAAATGATTTCCTTGGCTTTTCTGATTTTCCTTACATTTTCTTCATCCACCAAAAAAGGACATTGTTCAACATCAGCGTCTTCACTTTTATTGAAAAACAAACTCAACAATTCGTATACTTTTCCCTTGAAGTATAGTCCCCGCATACTTTCGTGGACTTTGGTTTCCATAATTTGACTTAATACCACGCTCATAGCTGGACTTACAGGTCGGGTATCGTAGTATTTTTTGGTGTTGTTTTCTGGGCTTAAAAAATGTATATGATCAGCGTCCTCAGAAAATAAACTGTGAAACTTTTTGATGGAAATCACCAAGCTAACAACCGCCGAACCAGGAGTTAGTTTCAGGTCGATGGGCAGTGCCTTTTGAGGGTTGTACAACAAAATAACATTTTTGGACATCAAAGGTAGCTGGTAACTCCCTCCATTGAATTCAAAAGAGCCTGCGCCTTTTTGACAAAAATGAAATTGTATGAATTCCTGACTGACCGCCTCTTCGTATTGTTGGATTTGATCTCCCTCATTGGTGTATCTCAAGATATAAAAACCACCTTCTATTATCGTTCTCTCCATTGTGCCGATGTCGTTGTTTTTAAATAACTCTTATTTAGAACAATTCTAATTAAATTTAATTAAATACCCTCAAAAATATTATATTTAAAGGAATTTTAAAAAAAAGGAAGCAAAAAACCTACTTGGTTATTAATAGTTCCTCTGGCGTTGTTTTTTAAATGTTCCTCTCTTTAATTTTACGTCAGGAATTTAGACCAAACTTTTTGAGAAATACCATCCAATATTGTGTTGTAGGATTAAGCTATAAGAACGCTGATCTGAGTACTCGCGGTAATTTTAGTCTCGACAAATTTCAAACAGAGCAACTTTTGGCGCAAGCCAAAGCAGATGGCCTGGATGAGTTGATGGTGATATCTACTTGTAATCGGACTGAGTTAATGGGTATTGTTGATGATCCTCAGATTCTAATTGACTATTTATGTGCCTTTTCTGGTGGTGAGCGTTCCCTTTTTTTAGAAATAGGCTTTGTGCTCACCGATCGAGACGCCATCAACCATGTTTTCCGTGTAGGTTGTGGTTTAGAAAGCCAAATCGTTGGAGATTTTGAAATCATCGGCCAATTGAAAAAGACTTTTTTTAATTCGAAAAAACAACAAATGGTTAATGGTTTTTCCGAACGTCTGGTCAACGCTGTCATTCAGTCCAGCAAACGGATTAAAACCGAAACCCAGTTGTCCTCTGGGGCAACCTCTGTTTCCTTTGCCTCAGTTCACTATATCCTAGAGCATGTTAAAGCAGTGTCTCAAAAAAACATATTACTCTTCGGTACTGGAAAAATAGGAAGAAATACTTGCGAGAATCTTATCAAGCATACCCAAAATGACCATATTGTATTGGTCAATCGTTCTGAAGAAAGCGCTCAACGTGTGGCAGGAAAGTTCAATTTGGTGGTAAAGCCCATCAGTGGATTAAAAACCGAGATTGCGCATTCCGATATTTTGATCGTCGCAACGGGAGCCCACGATATTACAGTAGACACCTCCATGGTTTCCCGGGATAAACCTTTGTTGATCTTGGATTTGTCTGTCCCTTCCAATGTTGATCCAAAATTGAATGATTTGGAAAACATCACCTTGGTCAACTTGGACGAATTGTCTCAATTGACTAATGATACCTTAAAAAAGAGAGAACAATTTATACCACAAGCGAACGCGATTCTCAATGAAGTTGAGTCAGAATTTTTGAAATGGGTGGACCATAGGAAATTCGCTCCTACCCTCAAGGCCTTGAAGCAAAAATTGCTCAATGGTCAACAAATGGAACAGGGAGAGGTACCAGAATTTTCTCAGATTGTGTACCGATTGACAGGAAAAGTAGCCAGTTATTTAAAAGAAAACCCTTCCAAAGCTGATCAAACTATGGAGCTACTCCAGCACGTTTACCAATTGGATTCAGAGTTAGATGTCTGATAACGCTCTTCGCATAGGAACCCGCGACAGTCAATTGGCCCTGTGGCAGGCGAACAAGGTTGCTGACCTTTTGGAGGGCCTCCACCTCAAAACCGAATTGGTCTCTACCAAAAGTATTGGCGATCTCGATCTGACCCAACCCATTTATGCCATGGGTATTCAAGGAGTTTTTACCAAAACTCTTGACATTGCCCTTTTGGAAAATCAAGTTGATATCGCTGTTCATAGTCTCAAGGACGTTCCTACCCAATTGCCCGAGGGGCTTATACTAGCTGCTGTATTGGAAAGGGGAAGCGCTAGCGATATTTTGGTGCAAACTCATAAAATAAACTTGGAGGAGACAGCTACCATCGCTACGGGTAGTCTTAGGCGCAAAGCACAGTGGTTGCACCGATACCCCCATCATCAGTTGGTCAATCTCCGAGGTAATGTTCAAACCCGCATAGATAAACTGCTTTCCAGCCAATGGGAAGGTGCTATTTTTGCAAAAGCAGGACTGGAAAGGGTAGCACTTTTAGGATCTCATTTTCAAGAATTGGAATGGATGATTCCGGCCCCAGCACAAGGTGCTATTGGAGTTGTTTGCAGAACCAAGGATGAAGCTTTAATAGAACAGCTAAAACAAATCAATCATCTGCCCACCCAAATGTGTGTGAAAATAGAAAGAGATTTTCTCCGCATTTTGGAAGGAGGCTGCTCCGCACCCATTGGAGCTCATGCTTTTGTTAGTCACGAAAAAATTGAGTTCAAGGCAGGTGTTTTTTCTCTAGATGGACAAAATGCAGCCACCCTCCACAATGAGGTAGAAATAAAAGGATCAGAAAATTTAGCCGCCTATGCCGCTCAAGAGGTCTTGTCCAATGGAGGAGATGAAATCATGAAGACTATTAAATATAGTAAAGAATGAGGTTGCTCTCCACCAAAATATTATCACAAGATTTTAGAGACCGTTTACTCTTTCATCAATTCAGTTTGGTCGAACAGTCCTTCATACAGATTTTCCCCATTAAAACCCCCAAAATTAATTCTGTTTTTGATTCGCTTATTTTTACCAGTCAGAATGCAGTTAATGCCGTATTATCTTCTTCCAAAATTTCAAAAATGATAGCGGGAAAAACAAGCTATTGTGTAGGAAAAAAGACAGCAGCCCTTTTGACTGAAAATGGACAAAAAGTGGCAAAAATTGCTAATAATACGTCAGAATTAGCTTATTTTTTAGCAAAAAAGCATGAAAATGAGTCTTTTTCATATTTTTGCGGAAAGCTTCGCACGAACGATTTGGAGGACATTTTACCCTCCCATGGTATCACAATAAATCCTATTGAAGTTTACGAAACCCATTTAAAGGATCATGTTATTAAAGGTCACTTCGATGGGATACTTTTTTTTAGTCCCAGCGGGGTAAGGGGTTATGCCTTGAGCAACAACTTTGATGATACCCATAGTTTTTGTTTGGGAACCACTACCGCCAAGGAAGTAGCACTGTATACGTCGCAATACACGGTAGCCAAAGAGCCTACATCTTCTCAACTTTTACTATCACTAAAAAATCATATTACCCTCCATGAAGAATGAATTGTTTTTAAAAGCCTTAAAAGGTGAAACTGTAGCACGCCCTCCTGTTTGGATGATGCGTCAAGCAGGGCGTTATTTGCCTGATTTTATGAAATTGAAAGAGAAATACGATTTCTTCACCCGTTGTCAGACACCTGAGATGGCTACAGAAATCACCCTCATGCCCATTGATCAAATTGGAGTTGATGCTGCCATCATCTTCAGCGATATCTTGGTGGTATTACAAGCCATGAACATAGAAGTTGAAATGCGCGATGGTATCGGTCCCTACCTTCCCAAACCTATAATAGATAAAGCTTCTTTGGATCAGGTCATTTTGCCAGATGTAGAAGAAGAATTAGGATATGTTTTTGAGGCCGTACGGATGACCAAAAACGAACTTAACGAGCGAGTTCCTTTGATTGGTTTTGCAGGTGCGCCATGGACTTTGCTGTGCTATGCGGTGCAGGGGCAAGGGTCGAAAAACTTTGATAAGGCCAAAGCCTTTTGTTTTCAAGAGCCAGCCATGGCCAAAGAGTTGCTCCAAAAAATCACTACAACTACCATTGCCTATTTGAGAGAAAAAGTCAAAGCGGGTGCCGATGTGATCCAGCTATTTGATTCATGGGGAGGACTACTTTCCCCCTCAGATTATCAAGAATTCTCTTGGCCCTATATTCAACAAATCATCGATGCCTTGAGCGGAACCGTTCCCGTCATCGTTTTTGGAAAAGGGTGCTGGTTTGCCCTACAAGAAATGAGTAAATCTGGCGCAGCGGCTTTGGGTATTGATTGGACCTGTACCGCTCGCAATGCGCGTTATCTTTCTGGTGGACAGATTACCCTTCAAGGAAATTTTGATCCTTCCCGATTACTGTCTCCCATACCCGAAATCAAAACCCAAGTCAAGCAAATGATCAATGCCTTTGGTAAAGACCGTTACATTGTCAATTTGGGACACGGTATTTTACCTAATATTCCCGTGGATCACGCCAAGGCTTTTGTGGATGCTGTTAAAGAATACCAACCTTAACCCCTAAGTTAAAATTCCATGAAAAAAAAATTCAATCGTTATATTGAAAACCTACAAGACCTAATTACCAAGAAGTTGGCCGAGGTGGATGGAAAAGCCCGCTTTAAAGAAGACTTTTGGGAACGATCGGGCGGCGGCGGTGGCCGAACCCGAGTGATAGAAGATGGTGCTGTTTTCGAAAAAGGAGGCGTTAATGTCTCTGCTGTTCACGGTGAATTACCCGAGAGTATGAAAAACTATTTTAAGGTTAAAGCGGGTGATTTTTTTGCTTGTGGCTTGAGTATGGTGCTTCATCCTAAAAATCCATTTGTTCCCACGGTTCATGCCAACTGGCGGTATTTTGAACTCTACAATGATCAAGGGGAATTACAAGACCAATGGTTTGGGGGAGGACAGGATTTGACTCCTTATTATCTTTTTGAAGAAGACGCCCAGCACTTTCATCAAGTTTGTAAAAAAGCCTGTGATGCCCACGACAAAAATTTTTATTCTGAATACAAAAAACGTTGTGATGAATATTTTTGGAACGCCCACCGCGGAGAGGCTCGAGGAATTGGAGGATTGTTTTTTGATTACCTAAGACCAGACGAAAAATACACCGCCCAAAAAAGGTATGATTTTGTGACTGAAGTGGGCGATCATTTTTTGGAAGCCTATGTTCCAATTGTTGAAAAAAGAAAAAACATTAACTACACCGATGCCCAGCGAGAGTGGCAGGAGATCCGAAGAGGACGCTATGTTGAGTTCAATTTGATCCACGACAAGGGAACCCTTTTTGGATTGAAAACCAATGGTAGGATCGAAAGTATTTTGATGAGCCTTCCCCCTCATGTGCAGTGGCAATACAACCACAAGCCCCTGCCCAATAGCAAAGAGGAAGAACTGGTCAACGTTCTTGAAAATCCCAGAGCGTGGGTGTGAGCCACTAAGAACATTTAAATTTATCCTATGTATCCCAACCAAAGAAACAGAAGACTCCGACAGAGCCCCGCCATCCGACAACTGGTCAGTGAAAGTCAATTGACCGTCAACGATATGATGTTGCCTTTATTTGTTACGGAAGGTACCCAAGTTAAAGAGCCTATTTCAGCCATGCCAGGATGTTATCGCTTAAGTTTGGACCTTCTTCAGGAGGAGGTGAAATCGGTTTCCGATATGGGGATCAAAGCTGTACTGTTATTCGTGATGGTCGACGATGCACTCAAAGACAACAAAGGAACTGAAGCATTGAATCCCGAGGGATTGATGCAGCGCGCAGTGAGAACAGTCAAAACTACAACCCCCGAAATGGTGGTAATGACCGATGTGGCATTGGATCCTTATTCCTCCTATGGTCACGATGGTATTGTTGAAAAAGGAAAGATTTTAAATGATCCTACCGTGGAGGTTTTGGCTCAAATGGCATTGAGTCATGCCCAAGCGGGAGCTGATTTTATAGCCCCTAGCGATATGATGGATGGCCGTATTCAGAAGATCAGAACTGTTTTGGAATCCGCAGGTTTAACCGATACGGGTATTATGAGTTACAGTGCCAAGTACGCTTCTGCCTTTTACGGTCCTTTTCGGGAAGCGCTTGACTCGGCTCCTGGCTTTGGTGACAAGAAAACCTACCAAATGGATCCTGCCAATCGTTTAGAAGCCCTCACAGAGACCCTTAGAGATATTGAGGAGGGTGCAGACATGGTAATGGTCAAACCTGGATTGGCTTATCTCGATATCATCAGAGATATCCGTGAAAATGTCGAAGTACCCATTGCTGCGTATCAAGTCAGTGGAGAATACGCCATGCTTAAAGCGGCCGCCGATAAAGGTTGGTTGGACCACGATGCTGTGATGATGGAGCAACTGCTTGCATTCAAAAGGGCAGGAGCCAATCTTATCGCTACTTATCACGCCAAAGAAGCCGCTCAATTGCTCGCTTAAAATTCTTTTAATCTTAAACAGAAAAGCAAAAAATATACTTTTTGTTTAACTTTTAATTGTATTTTTAAACTGAACATGTAAACTATATGGAGGTAGGTTATTACAAAAGAGAAGCGGGAGTTGTATCCGTAAATATTGAAAATCAAGAAGTTACGCGTATTTTTTTGTAGAGGAAATTGAAAAAATCCCGTTACCCACTTCTCCTTTAATGAGAAGTGTTATTAAACAAATTGACGAATATTTTCACGGAAAGCGTCGAGAGTTTACTTTTCCCATTCGTCCAAAGGGAACAGATTTTCAGGTAAAGGTCTGGAAATTGCTTTCTCGTATACCCTATGGAACATCTTTGGCCTATGTCAAGGTAGCACAGGCCTATGGCGATGCCAAAATGGTCAGGGCAATAGCAGGTGCTATTGCCAAAAACCCCTTGCTGATTGTCATTCCTTGTCATCGAGTGGTCGGTAGTGATGGATCATTGGTGGGCTATTCTGGTGGGATTACCACCAAGCGCCGACTTCTAGAACTGGAAGGCTACCCTAAACAACTTAGTGTACTTTAATATTTAAAAAAAAGTAATGAAACGATTTTTCTACCGCTTGGGCTTTCTTCTGATTGCATTGTTTTCTATTCTTTATATCTCCCCATATAGCTACTTGCTGAAGGGGATCAGTACCATTTACCTTACAGGGCATACCACAGCTTTTTTGACGGATTACGAAAGTTTTTCCAATGATAGCGTTTATGCAGCGATTCAGCCCCAAGCATGGCCATTACATTCTCAATATAATCAATTCGCCACCAGTAAAAGCTTAGAAGATTATCATAAAGACCGAAAAACAGTAGCCTACTTGGTCATCAAAAATGACAGCATACTGTATGAAAAATATTATGATTCTTTTGGAGTGAACTCTAGAAGTAATTCCTTTTCGGTAGTAAAAAGTGTTGTTTCCG
>Ga0209603_1000703_pt1 | contig 39000 bp, 39 predicted proteins | sample COGITO_mtgs_1206_FD_184812 | JGI IMG/M metagenome (GOLD analysis project Ga0209603, IMG submission 184812) | Pelagic marine microbial communities from North Sea - COGITO_mtgs_120607 (SPAdes) (version 2) | ecosystem: Environmental > Aquatic > Marine > Epipelagic ...
CCGCACTGCATCAAGCATGGCTCCGGGCACATCACGGGCGATGCCAAGATCGACCGCTTCGGCACCGCAGGCACTTACAAAATTGGCAAGAAAGCTGGCATTTGAGCTGATGATCTGACCGGGGCCTGGCAATTCACCGGGGGAAACCAATTCATCACCCGTCGATAAAACCCCAACACGCGGGCGCAATCGAACCGAAGCTTGGGTAAGACCGGCGGCAATGGCCAATCCAATTGCCCGTGCCGACATTAATGTTCCAGCGGGTAAAATCACCTGACCTGCGGTAATATCAAGACCGGCTGGGCGAATATAGCGACCGGCAATTTCCGCACTGCGAACGGTAATTTCAACATTATCCTGTTCGGCGACTGGATCGACATCTTCTTGAATGACAATCGTATCGGCGCCATCAGGTATCGCCGCGCCGGTAAAAACCCGAACCGCCTGTCCAGCACCGATTTTACCGGTCCAAGGGTGACCGGCAGCTGATTCGCCAATGCGGGTTAATTTACAAGGTAATGACGTCACATCGGCAGCTCGAACCGCATAGCCGTCCATTGCCGATACCGCCTGTGGCGGCAGAGTAAGAACCGCAACAAGGTCTTCGGCAAGGGTGAAGCCAAGTGCCTTATCCAGCGGTTTTGTGACGGTGTTCGTTTGCGGTAATAACGCTAAAATGGCGGCGAGCGCCTGATCAACCGGCAAAAGAGGCGGTTTTTTCTCTAATCTTGCTTCGTCTGGCCTATTCGGCATCATAAACGCCTGATTTACCGCCTGATTTATGGGTCAGCCGAATATTGCCAATTTCCATACCGCGATCAACCGCCTTGCACATATCATAAACGGTCAGCGCGGCTGTCGAAACAGCAGTCATCGCCTCCATTTCGACACCGGTTGGCCCAGAAACGGCGCAGGTTGCGGTGATTTGCACGCCGGGCAAGGCCGCGTCTGGCATCAGATCAAGATGAACATGATCAAGTCCAAGTGGGTGGCATAGCGGGATCAGATTTGAGGTTTGTTTTGCCCCCATGATGCCAGCCAGCCGCGCCACCCCCAGAACATCGCCCTTTTTGGCGGTTCCATCGGTGATCATGGCCAAAGTTTCAGGATGCATGCGAATATGCCCTTTTACAATAGCAAGGCGTTTGGTGTCGGCTTTGCTGCCAACATCAACCATGTGTGCGTTACCGTCATTGTCAAAATGGGTAAAATCAGCCATAGCCATTATCTTCCTTCGCATCAAAGCATGTTTTAACCGGCAACAGGATTGGCCAGAATGGTTTTTGTTGCCGCGGCAACATCATCGGCACGCATTAAAGATTCGCCAATCAAGAAACAGCGTGCGCCAGCAGCCGCCATCCTTGCAAGATCTGCCGGTGTGAACAAGCCACTTTCAGCAATCGCAATACGGTCTTTTGGTAAGTCAGGAAGCATCGCTGCGCCAACATCAAGCGATATGTCCATGGTTTTTAGATTGCGGTTATTAATTCCCATCAAAGGTGAACGTAATTTCGCCGCCCGCGCCAGTTCAGTCGAATCATGACATTCGATCAAAACATCCATTCCATAATCAAAGGCAACCGATTCCAACTCGGCCGCCAGCGCATCATCAAGCGCGGCCATGATCAGCAAAATGCAATCAGCACCCAAAGCGCGTGATTCAACGATCTGCAACGGATCAATCATAAAATCTTTGCGCAGAACGGGAAGGGTGACAGCATCGCGCGCCGCAACCAGAAATTCGGGCGCGCCCTGAAACCATTTGCGGTCGGTCAAAACCGAAAGACAGCTTGCGCCGCCACCTTCATAAGCCTTTGCCAGACTTGCCGGATCGAAATCGGCGCGGATCAACCCTTTTGATGGTGATGCTTTTTTCAGCTCGGCAATCAACCCATAGCCATCGGCACTGTCGTGTGCCAAAGCCGCGGCAAAGCCACGAACCGGCGATGCTGCCTTGGCCGCCTGATCCAGCGTGGCAAAGCTGGTCGCGGCGGCAAGGGCGCAAACTTCATTATGTTTTTCATCAATGATGGTGGCCAAAACATTTTCCATTAGATCAGGCCTTTCCATTGGTGATAGAGATCAAACCATCAAGCGCGGCAAGCGCCTTGCCCGAAACAATTGACGCCTTGGCCATTTTTGCCCCCTGCTGTAAATCAGTAACATGGCCGCCAGCAACCAACGCTGCGGCGGCGTTAAATAAAACAATATCGTGATACGGGCCGGTTTCGCCCTCAAGAAGGGCGCGGAGATAGCGCGCATTATGTTCGCCATCACCGCCGCGAAGTTGGTCAAGTCGGGCGGTTGGCAGGCCGATATCTTCTGGCGAAATGGTGAATTCGTTTACCTTGCCATCGACAAGGGCGGCAACATGCGTTTTGCCGGTTGTGCTAACCTCATCAAGCCCGTCGGCGCCATGAACCACCCAGGCATGATTGGTGCCAAGACGTGCCAGAACATGCGCAAAGGGCGCGCAATAGCTTTGGTCAAAAACACCAACCATGATGCGTTTGACAAGTGCTGGATTGGATAGGGGGCCCAAAAGATTGAAAATGGTTCGCACGCCAAGCGCGGCTCGAACAGGCCCAACATGACGCATCGCCGCGTGATGGCGCGGTGCCATCAAAAAAGCAATATTGGCCTTGGCCAACGCGCGTTCAACAAGCGCCATATCGCAATCAAGCTTGATCCCGAGCGCTGATAAAACATCGGCTGCACCGCTTTTTGACGACACGGCCTTATTGCCATGTTTGGCAACTGGAATACCGCATCCTGCAACAACAAAGGCGCTTGCTGTCGAAATATTATAAGTGCCAAAACCATCGCCGCCAGTGCCAACAATATCCATCGCATCGTCGCTTGCCTGAATCGTCAGCGCCTTGTCGCGCATAACACTTGCCGCCGCGGCGATATCATCAACCTGTTCACCGCGCATTTTCAGCGCGATCAAAAAGGCCGCCATCTGCGCTTCGCCAACATCACCATCCATAATTGCGGTAAAACAGGCCTGAATCGCGCTTGGGCTTGGCCGTTCGCCAGCGATCAGCGCTGTTGTAGATGATTTCACAATGTCAGACATGACCCATAATTTCCTTTATCGGGGATTTTCTATATCGGGGCAGTTTGTGCCAGCCTTGCCGTCTTGCGGCCTTATAGTCTTGGACAAAATGCCAATTTCTTGAGCCAGACTATATTGTTCAAGGCCGCGCAATGCAAGGCATGGCTGCCAATTCGGCATGGCTGATTATCAAATGGCAAAGCTGGCTGATATGCAGCCGCGCCGTGAAAATCCTTAAACATGTTAAATTATTCAGATGAGTTCCACGAGGAGACGGGATCATGACACGAAAACAACTTGTCACAAGAACCGAAATTGCCAAAATGGCCGGTTAGGACAAACGGCATTTTTTAAATCGTGACGCGCGACATCTGCAAAAACCGCTTGGTGACATTGCCGGATTAACCAAATTGGGCTTTCACCTGATCGAGGTGCCAATCGGGTTGGCAACTTGTGCCTTTCACCGGCATCTCTGCGAAGAAGAATGTATCTATACTCTCGAAGGTACCGGAACAGCGCGCATTGGCGCTACGGTTTTGCAGGTCGAAGCTGGTGATTTTATTGCCTATCCGGCTGGGGGCCAGGCGCATGACCTTCGCAATACGCGATCATCCATTTTGAAATGCATCATCGTTGGCCAGCGGCTCGATTTCGATATTGTCGATTATCCTGAACAGGCACGGCAGCTCTATCGTGCCAATGGCGAAAAGGGTGATCTGCTCGATATGGCGATGATTGTTCCCTGCCAATAACAGGCCATAAAACGTAAGCCGCAAATCTTGGGTGAAAAATTTAAGCGTGCATCTGATCAGGAAAGCGCTGGTCAAGCCGCAGAATTTGCGCCTCAAGCCGGTCAAGCGTTTCGCCCGACGTAATGCCATGACCGCAGATGTCAAGAAATTGCGCTAAAATCCGGTAACCTGCCACCGAGGCGATTGATTCTGGATGAAATTGAACGCCGTGAAGTTCGGTAGATTTATGCGAAATCCCCATGATCGCACCGGCTTTGGTGCGGGCGGTTACGGTCAATTCGGCGGGAAGGGTGGCTTCGTTAACCACCAGCGAATGATAGCGCGTCACCGGAAACGCATCAGGGCATAACGCCAGAACATCGCTTTTCACAGCATTACTTCGGGTTTTTTCGACCATTGATAATTTGCCATGTACCGGCGGATCAAACCGTTTGATTTCGGCACCAAAGGCCGCGGCAAGCGCCTGATGACCAAGGCAAACCCCAAGAAGCGGCGTTCCGGCATCTTTGGCGGCGCGGATCAAATCCATTGTAATGCCGGCATTTTGCGGCGTTCCCGGGCCGGGTGAAATGATTATCCCTTCCAAATCGCGGGCAATCACGTCATTAGCTGGCATCGCGTCATTGCGCAGAATCTCAACCTCAGCGCCAAGATCAGACAGGAAATGCCATAAATTCCACGTGAAGCTGTCGTAGTTATCGATCAGAACGAACAAGATATTGCCCTTTTGCCAGCAGGGTAGTGATTAAGACGCCCTATATTGCGTTTATATTTTTATCACCCTATTACAGGCTTTTGCCAAAGCTGCCAAGCGCGCTATCATCTCAATGAAACCTACACGGCAAATGCGATGGGTGAGAAGCGGTAAAACTTTAAAAAACAACGAAAAAAAATGTGGTAAAATATTACCGTATAAATAAGCCTCTGTAAAAATTCAGTAATTCTATTTTTCGCGCGAAAATAATATTTGACGCTATCGCCGAAACTGCCTATAACCCGCGGCAGGACAGCTTGTGATGCATGGCGTGCCATGTCTTGCAGGCTCATTTTTTTCTGGAGATGATAACATGCCTTTGCCAAGGACCTATGTTGCAACACCAAAAGACATCGAGAAAAACTGGTTCGTCATTGACGCAGCCGATCTCGTTCTTGGGCGTCTTGCTTCGCTTGTTGCCATGCGCGTACGCGGAAAGCACAAGCCAACCTACACACCAAATATGGATTGCGGTGATCACATCATCATCGTCAATGCTGAAAAGGTGCATTTGACCGGTAACAAACGTAGCGCCAAGACCTATTATTGGCATACAGGCCATCCGGGCGGCATTAAAGAGCGGACTGCCGACAAGATTCTTGACGGCCGCTTTCCAACCCGTGTGATTGAAAAAGCTGTCGAGCGCATGATCCCGCGCGGACCGCTTGGCCGTCAAGCAATGCGTAACCTGCATATCTATGCAGGCCCAAGCCACCCGCATGAAGCACAACAGCCGGTCGCGCTGGATATTGCTAGCATGAACTCAAAGAATGTGAGGTAGTCATGGCCGAAGATACACAAAACACCGACACACAGGCCGAAGGTTTGGCAGCATTAGGCGCAATCAGTGCAGACGCACCTGTTTCTGAAGCTCCAGCAGCACCGGCTGAGCCGAAAATCGACAATCTTGGCCGTTCATATGCAACAGGTCGCCGCAAAGATGCCGCTGCCCGCGTATGGGTAAAGCGCGGCACAGGTCAGGTTACAATCAATGGCCGCAAGCTTGAGGTTTATTTTGCCCGCCCTGTTTTGCAGATGATTTTGGCACAGCCATTTGATGCAACCGAACGCACTGGCGAATTTGACGTGATTGCAACCGTTCGCGGTGGGGGCCTATCTGGTCAGGCCGGTGCGGTTCGTCATGGCATCAGCCGCGCGCTTACCCTGTTTGAGCCGGGTCTTCGTCCGGTTTTGAAAGCTGGCGGGTTCCTGACACGCGACTCACGCGTTGTCGAGCGTAAGAAATATGGTAAGGCGAAAGCCCGCCGTAGCTTCCAGTTTTCCAAGCGTTAAAAATATTTACAGTACTGGGTTACTCTGGTGCTGGAAGTTTTCCATTTTGAAAAGGGCTGGCGTTTGCCGGCCCTTTTTTTGTGGCATGACTTTTGATTTAGATACGAATCCGATTTAGATAGGGATCGCGAGGCGGTGCGATTGCAGTTTATGTCGGCGGCGCTGGGCGGTGATGGTTAGCTGTCCGCTTGACCAGTGTACCCTCGAAAAAGGCGCTGACTCACTGACCCTCTATCAATGGAATACGGCGATTGCCAAACATTATTTCTGCAAGATTTGCGGGATTTATATGCATTATATCCGGCGAAGCGACCCAAGCGTTTATGGTGTCAATATCGGCTGTTTCGATGATATCAATATTCGTGACTGTCTGGCGACCGATATCAATGACGTGGTCAGCATGAGCCTTGTCGACGATAATGATCGCCAATCATTTTGATTGCTGATCATTCTAACATTGACATTTTGTTGATAATTTATAAACGTTGTCTCATCACTCTTGTTTCGCGGATGACGACAAATGGCCAAGCCCGATCACAATAAAAACTGCAAAACCAATGATAAATCAGGATGGCAATTCTGGGTTGATCGTGGCGGCACCTTTACCGATCTTGTGGCGCGGACGCCCGATGGTGATTTGCTAACGCATAAATTACTGTCCGAAAATCCCGAAGCCTATGAAGATGCCGCTTTGCAGGGCATGCGCGATCTGATGCGTATCGCCAAAGATGCGCCTTTGCCAGCCGATGCCATTGATGCGGTGAAAATGGGAACAACCGTGGCGACAAACGCGCTTCTTGAGCGCAAGGGCGATAAAACCCTGCTTGTTGTGACAAAAGGGTTTCGTGACCAGCTTCGCATTGCCTATCAGGCGCGGCCACGCCTGTTTGACAAGGAAGTCATCCTTCCCGAAATGCTGTATGACCGTATTGAAGAGGTGATCGAACGTGTTGATGCGCGTGACCAGGTTATTACGCCGCTTGATCTTGATGATGTAACGCCGCGGTTGCAGGCTGCTTTTGATGATGGCATCCGCGCCATTGCCATTGTTTTGATGCATGGCTACCGCGTGCCAGCGCATGAATTTGCAATTGCCCAACGCGCCCGCGAAATTGGCTTTACGCAAATTTCAACTAGCCATGGCACCAGCCCGATGATCAAATTTGTTGGGCGTGGCGACACCACCGTTGCTGATGCTTATCTATCGCCAATTTTGCGGCGTTATATCGACCGACTTGCCCGCGATATTGACCAATCCAAAGGCACCAAGCTGCAATTGATGCAATCAAATGGCGGCCTGACCGATGCCAGCCTGTTTCAGGGCAAGGATGCCATTCTTTCAGGTCCTGCTGGCGGCATTGTTGGCGCGGTGAAAACCGCCAAGCAGGCCGGGTTTGACAAGGTTATCACCTTTGATATGGGCGGCACCTCAACCGATGTTGCGCATTATGAAAATGCCTATGAACGCGTGTTTGATACGGTTGTTGCTGGCGTAAGGATTCACGCGCCAATGCTGCTGATTCATACGGTTGCCGCTGGTGGCGGGTCAATTTGCAGGTTTGACCATGGCCGGTTCCAAGTCGGGCCGGAAAGCGCTGGTGCCAATCCCGGGCCTGCTTGCTATCGCCGGAGTGGCCCGCTTGCCGTGACCGATTGCAACGTTATGCTCGGCAAGCTACAGCCACAATATTTCCCGCATGTTTTTGGCCCCAATCAGGATGCGGCGCTTGATGTTACACCGGTACGCGCTGGTTTTGCCGCGCTGGCGGCACGGGTTGAAGCGGAAACCGGTATCAAACGAAGCGAAGAAGAAATTGCCAGCGGCTTTTTGCGCATTGCGGTTGAAAATATGGCCAATGCGATCAAGAAAATTTCGGTTCAGCGCGGTTATGATGTCACTGAATATGCGCTTCAATGTTTTGGCGGGGCAGGCGGCCAGCATGCCTGTTTGATTGCCGATGTTTTGGGCATGAAAACGGTTTTGATCCATCCTTTTGCTGGTGTTTTATCGGCCTATGGCATGGGGCTGGCCGATGTGACGGCGCTTCGCGAACGCACACTTGAAGCCGGATTTAATGAAAATCTGACGCCAAGGTTGCAAAGCGAGCTGGATGAGCTTGCCACGCAAAGCGAAGCTGAACTTGCGGGTCAGGACATTGCCAGCGCGCGCATTGAAACAAATCGTTATGTCCATCTTCGCTATGACGGGTCGGATACCGCGCTTGCTGTGCCGTTTGGTTCGATTGCGACGATGATTGCTGATTTTGAATCTGCGTATCAATCACGTTTTGGCTTTCTGATGCCTGATAAGGCACTTGTTGCCGCCATGATTTCGGTAGAGTCAATTGGCCGGAATTTCGATGTTGAAACCAGCGTTACCGCCGCCCCTGACGCGCCGCTGGATATTCTGGATCAGGTTCAATGCTATATGGATGAGCAATTTGTAACAGCGCCGGTCTATGCCCGCAGCGCAATTGCCGCAGGGCAACGAATTATGGGGCCAGCACTCATTACCGAAGCCACCGGAACCAATGTGATCGAGCCTGGGTGGCAGGCGGAAATGACCGCGATTGGCAATCTTGTTGTTCGGCGTGTTTTGGCTGTTGCACCGCGGGTGGCGATTGGTACAAATTGCGATCCGGTAATGCTGGAAGTGTTCAATAACCTGTTTATGTCGATTGCCGAACAGATGGGCTATACGCTTCAAAACACCGCGCTTTCGGTCAATGTTAAAGAAAGGCTAGATTTCTCCTGCGCCATTTTTGATCCGGCGGGTGCGTTGATCGCCAATGCCCCGCATATGCCGGTTCATCTTGGGTCAATGGGTGAATCAGTTCGCGCCGTCATCCGCGGTAATCAAAGCAATATTAATGCTGGCGATGCCTTTGTTCTGAACAATCCCTATAATGGCGGAACGCATCTTCCCGATATCACCGTCATCACGCCGGTTTTTGATGATGCTGGCAAGGATATCCTGTTCTTTGTTGCCTCGCGCGGGCATCACCCCGATGTTGGCGGTCGTACGCCGGGTTCGGCACCGCCAGATTCAAAACATATCGAAGAAGAAGGCGTTTTGATTGATAATTTCAAGCTAGTCGATGGTGGAAACTATCGCGAAACAGAAATGCGCGCCATTTTGGATTCGGCAAAATATCCAGCGCGCAATACGGATCAAAATATCGCCGATCTTCGCGCCCAGCTAGCGGCCAATGAAAAGGGCGTTCGTGAACTTCACAAAATGGTCACGCATTACGGGCTGGCAACTGTTATCGCCTATATGGGCCATGTTCAGGATAATGCTGAAGAATCGGTTCGCCGCGTCATTGATGTTCTTAAAGATGGCAGCTTTACTTACCCAATGGATAATGGACAGCAGGTCAAGGTCACGATTTCAATCAATAAAGCCGACCGGTCGGCAATTGTTGATTTTACCGGCACAAGCAAGCAGGGTGCGAATAATTTCAACGCGCCTGCTGCTGTTTGTCGTGCTGCAGTTCTATATGTTTTCAGAACCTTAGTGGCCGATGATATTCCCATGAATGAAGGCTGTTTGAAACCTGTTCAGATAATTCTTCCCGATGATTGCATGTTAAAAGCGCAATATCCTGCGGCGGTCATTGCTGGCAATGTTGAAACCTCACAGATTGTCACTGACACGCTGTATGGCGCGCTTGGTGTCATGGCCGCAGCGCAAGGCACGATGAATAATTTCTTTTATGGGAACGCAACCTATCAATATTACGAAACCTTGTGCGGTGGATCAGGCGCAGGGCCATATTTTGACGGAACCGACGCGGTTCATACCCATATGACCAACAGCCGCTTGACCGATCCCGAGATTTTGGAATGGCGTTATCCGGTTTTGCTGGAAAGTTTTGAGATCAGGCATGGGTCGGGCGGCATTGGCCGGCATAATGGCGGCAATGGCGTTCGCCGCCGGTTGCGCTTTCTCGAGGAAATGGAAGCGGTGATCCTTGCCAATCACCGTATTATCCCGCCCTACGGCATGGATGGTGGCGGTGTGGCGGCGCTTGGGCGCAATTGGGTTGAACGCACCGATGGCACGACCGAAACCTTAACCGCAACCGATATTCGTAAAATGGGGGTTGGCGATGTTTTCGTGATCGAAACGCCTGGCGGTGGCGGTTTTGGCAAAGATGACAAGCCGGCAGAATAACCAAGCTTGCAACCAAACCGCACATGACGAAAGGAGATTTGATGGCACGAGAAAAGTCTAAAACCCCTGATGCCAAAAGAATTGTTTCGTCATCGCATTTGGTTTCGGAAAACGCGGCTGAATTAAGCGAGGTTGAATATGGCCTGATTGTCGCGTGGAACGCCTTTGGCAAATGGATGGTGAAAGCAATGGCAACCGCCGTTGCCGAAGCTGGCATAAGCGTTAGCGGTGGCACTGATCTTAATGTTCTCGATATTTTATGTCTTCATTCGGTCAATCACCGGGCGCGTCCAAAAAAGCTGGCCGATATTTGTTTCAAATTGAATGTCGATGACAGCCATACGGTCAATTATGCGCTGAAAAAATTGATCAAGGCTGGTCTTGTCAGCAGCGAAAAACATGGCAAGGAAGTGCTTTACGCCACAACCGATATGGGCATTGATTTATGCCTTCGTTATCGTGCGGTTCGCGAGGCCTGTCTTGTCGATGGCTTTATGCCTTTTGACGGCGGCAGTGGCGCCGAGCTTGGTGAGGTCGCGCGTCAATTACGGCTGTTATCGGGTCTTTATGATCAGGCCGCACGAAGCGCCACCAATCTGTAAGCCAAAAAAACATGGTAAAACTGCCTGAATGACCGGTAGGAGCCTTGCCAGAAATCGGGCAAATGGTTACACCATTGCAAAGCCGCTTATCGCTGGCAGAAATAAAAATTTGTGAAAAAGTGAATCTGTGATGACAAAAGCAAAGTCCGGTTTAAAAATTGCGATCGCTGGCCTTGGGGTCGTTGGATCTGAAGTTGCCCGCCAGCTCATCAATCGGCATAGTGATTTGGCGACTGCCGCAGGGCAATCGCTTGATATTGTCGCCGTTAGTGCGCGCGACCGGTCGGCTGACCGCGCCTTTTCGCTTGACGGCATTGACTGGTATGATGATGCAGCGCAGCTTGCCACGCGTGACGATGTTGACATTATCGTTGAAATGATTGGCGGCAGCGAAGGTGTGGCATTGGATCTTGCCCGCGCGTCACTGTCATCAGGAAAGCATTTTGTCACGGCCAATAAAGCGATGATCGCGCATCACGGAACCGAACTGGCCACGCTTGCCGAGGCCAATAACGCGCATCTTATGTTTGAAGCGGCGGTTGCTGGCGGCATTCCGGCGGTAAAAACGCTTCGCGAGGGGCTTGCCGGAAACCAGATTAACCGCGTTGCCGGTATTTTAAATGGGACGTGCAATTATATTCTATCAACGATGGAAACAACGGGGCGCGATTTTGACGAAGTGCTGGCTGACGCGCAACGTCTTGGCTATGCTGAAGCCGAGCCAAGCTTTGATGTTGATGGCATTGATGCCGCGCATAAATTGACCATTTTGGCCGCCATTGCGTTTGGGCATCAGCCTGATTTTAACGCAGTATCGATCAAAGGTATCCGCGATGTGTCATCGGTTGATTTTGCCTATGCCAATCAATTGGGCTTTCGCATTAAACTTGTTGGCGTTGCCGAACCCGGCTTAATGCCGCGCATGCAAACCTGTTTACTGCCCCTTAGCAGCCAGCTTGCCAAGGTCAATGGTGTTTTGAATGCTGTTGAATTTCATGGCACGCCGGTTGGCAGCGTTCTGGCCGTGGGGCCGGGGGCAGGGGGCGGTGCAACCTCATCGGCGGTTTTGTCTGATTTAATTGATATTGCCGCTGGTCGTGGCGGGCTTGCTTTTGGCAAGCCGATAAACCAGCTTGCCGATTCTAGCACGGTGAAAAATGGAGCAGGGCCAGATAAACCATTTTATGTGCGTTTGATGGTTGTTGATCAGCCGGGCGTTTTGGCGACTGTAACTGCGATTTTGCAAAAGCATGATATTTCGATTGAAGGCTTGCTGCAACAAGGACGCGCACCGGGCGATGTAGTAGCCCTTGTCATGACAACGCATGAAACCCCCGTTGCCAGCTTGAAAAAAGCTTTGGACGAGATGGAAGATTTGCCGATTGTCAAAGCCAAGCCGGTTGCCATGCCAATCTTGCTGGCAGATTTGGAGGGGTAATGGCTGAGGACGCTTTCCTTGGCATAACCCATTCGACAAGCGGCGCTCGTTGGATCGAGGCGTCAACGCAATTATCAGGACCAAATCGGGATCGACTTGCGGCCGCCTTGATGGATGTGTTTGACGATCTACCCATTCCCTTGGCACGCATCATGGCTGGTATGGGATTAACAACCGAAACTGCACCGCATTATATTGAGCCGAAAATCCGCGATTTATTGCCCAACCCGTCAAGATTCGTAGATCTTGACAAGGCGGCCAAGCGACTGGCCGATGCGGTTATGAGTAAAACCCCGATTGGTGTTTTTGGTGATTATGATGTTGATGGTGCGGCGGCGGCGGCGCTGCTGATTTCGGCGATGCGCGATCTTGATGTGGCTTGTGATGTCCATATTCCTGACCGCTTTACCGAGGGCTATGGCCCGAATAAGTCCGCTTTGTTTGCCTTAAAGGAAAAAGGCGCACAGCTTTTGGTGACGGTCGATTGCGGTATCACGGCGCATGCGCCATTGGCGGCAGTGGCCGAAATAGGGCTTGATGTCATTGTGATTGACCATCATATCGCCGGCCCCGAATTGCCGCGCGCGCAATCTGTGGTGAATCCCAACCGGCTGGATGAAGATGGACAATATGGCTATCTTTGCGCCGCGGGTGTTGTTTTTATCGTGCTTGTTGGCATGGTTCGTGAATTGCGTGGACGCGGCCATTTTGCCGAAGGCCGCACCCCGCCTGATTTGATGGCATGTCTTGATATTGTTGCGTTGGCCACGGTTTGTGATGTGGTGCCGCTGGTTGGGTTAAACCGCGCTTTTGTCCGCCAAGGGTTAAAGGTGATGGCCGAGCGTCGTCATCCTGGGTTGACCAAGCTTGCCGATGTTGCCGGCATGAACGCAGCACCTAATGTCTATGCTTTTGGCTTTTTGCTTGGCCCACGAATCAATGCCGCTGGCCGGATTGGCGGATCTGGCCTTGGGGTGAAGCTGCTTGCATGCAATAATAGTGATGAGGCGGCTGGTCTGGCGCTTCGGCTTGATGAAATGAACCGCGAGCGCAAGCAGATTGAAGAAGGCATTCGCATTGCCGCCATTGATCGGGCTGCCGAAATAAACCATCCAGTTTTGATCATTCATGACCCATCTTGGCATGAAGGCGTGATCGGCATTGTTGCTGGCAGGGTTCGCGAACGTTTTGGCAAGCCTGCTTTGGTGATTGCCATGAATGATGGTGGCATTGGCAAAGGATCGGGGCGCAGCATCGCTGGTTTTCGGCTTGGCAACGCCATTATCGCCGCGCATCAGGCTGGAATTCTGGAAGGTGGCGGCGGGCATGATATGGCCGCAGGCTTTACCGTCAGGGCTGATAAAATTGACGAGCTACAGCATTTTCTGAATGACCGGCTGAGGGCTGATTTAAATGGGGTTATTCCGCAAACACTGCATAAAGTAAGTGGTCTGTTGAGCGTTGCTGGATGCAAACCTGATCTTGCCGACTGGCTTGACCGGCTTGGCCCGTTTGGCAGCGGCAATCCCGAGCCGCGATTTGTCATTCCGGATTGCCGAGTCAAATCGGCAAAATTTGTGGGCGAGGCGGGTGCGCATTTATCCTGCCGGTTGGATGATGGCAGCGGCACCTTAAATGCAATTGCGTTTCAGGCGGGCGGTACGCCGCTTGGGCAGGCAGTAGCCGATGCACGCGACGGCCACTATTTGCATATTCTTGGTCGGGTGCGGCGCGACCGGTTTCGTGGCGGCAATGCCATGCAGTTTGAAATTGATGATGTCGCCGTTCCGCCACTGGCATTTGCGCGCTAGGCCTCGAATTTCACTCCGGTTTTGCCTGTTTTGCGGAAAAACACATATTGATGATAAAAGCGGCTTGATTTGGTCGGCGGTTTTGACTAATACAAGCGTCATTGGCTTTGCTCTTAAAGATGTCCCGTTCGTCTAGAGGCCTAGGACACCGCCCTTTCACGGCGGCAACAGGGGTTCGAATCCCCTACGGGATGCCAAAGCTTTTTCTATCATTCTGGATCATGCTTTAGATGCGCGTCATCGCGCGTCAATCAGGCTGCTATTCGTCTTGGCTTTGGCAAGGCGGGTGCTATTTGGCTGGGTTTGGTCTTGCATCGATTGGCATTTTGCGGAATCATTTGACTTAACATTGCCACTCCAACCAAGAGCCGGATGACCGATTTGTCCCAGATAAACCAGCCCCAGATAAAACAGCAATCGCCAGACTCCGCTGACGCCAAGCCAAAGCCAATCTTGCAGCCGCAATGTCCATCTTGTGGGCGGCCTGAAAATATTGTGTGGGTTCATGGTCATGGGCAATGTGCGCATTGCCGCATGAATGTAATGCCATGTTGTGACGGCGAAACCTGCGAGGCGTCATAGGCGCATTTCGCTACACAGGCGGGTTCAGCCAAACCCATCCGCGACAAACTTGCTTAGGGACGAATTGACCCTTGCCATCATTGGCAGAACCGCCTAAACAACGACCATTATTTTGATTGGGAGATCATAACCATGAATGCGAATATTGGTGTTTTACTCGTCATCGGCTTTCCACTTGCGCTTCTTGCCTGCCTTTGGGTGTTTGGCAAAGTTTCAGTGCGGCCTGAATAAGCCCTTATTTCGCCTGTGATTTCGGGCAAAGGCGCGTCATCATGATTGATCGAGCGCCTGCATGGCTGCATGAAATGCCAGAAGAACGCATTTGTGCCGGTTGCGGATATCACGCACCGGCATAAATTTTGCCATTTCCTCATTTGGGGCTTGGTCTTTTTCTTTGGCGATCCATGTGGCGAATTGCGCTGTCATTTGGCGGGCTGTGTCTTGTTTCACACCCTCAAATTGCGCCACAACCAGACCCGCACCGGCCTCGCATAATGCGCAGCCGCGAACCTTGATCCCAATATTATTGATGGCGTCGTCTTTCAGCGCAAAGGATATATCCACCCGATCACCGCAGGTCGGGTTATCACAGCTCGCTTGAAGCGGGGCGTTTATGTCCAGTTCATGCGTGCGGGATTGTTTGGCCAACTCGAGGATCTGTTTCTGATAGAGCGCATCCAAGAATATGGTTCCCGCCTGAGTGACTAAATTATCCGGCGCTTTTGATCAGCAGAAACAAAGCCACGGCTGAAGCAGCATAGGCAGCGACTATTAACCAGTGAAGTGATGCATAGACATTTTCTTCTGGAACATGGGCTGGACGTTGTTTGTTTGTTGTTGAAGCCATTGGTTTATCCCCCAAATTCGTTTCAAAGCAAAATGTAACTGATGAACTCATAGCCTGAGGCCTTGTCAAAAACAAGCCATTTGCTGGCAATTTTTGGAAAAACACTCACGGCTGAAAACCAAAAAATTATGTGACTCAAAGAATATTTTTACCGAAATGGCATTGAAGCCAAGGAAAAAGCCATCTAATATTTGTCACTGGTATACACAATACAGAGTTTTTCGAATCCAAATGCATTTCCTGATTTTATTTACGACCTTGATGGCTGGCTGGTTGCTGATGTCAGGCATTTATAATGGTCTGCTGATTGGTTTTGGTATTGCCAGTTGTTTGCTTTGCACCTGGCTTAGTCTTCGCATTGGCGCGACTGATCGCGAAGGCCTGCCAACGCATCTTTTTGCGCGGTTGCCAGCCTATTTGGTTTGGCTGATTGGCGAGATCATCTCATCCAATATCGCAACAGCCAAAATCATTCTTCGTGGAACATCTGATCCTGAAATCTTTGAAGTTCCTGCCAATCAATCAACCGCGGCTGGCCTTGCCAATTATGCCAATTCGATCACCTTGACCCCGGGAACCGTCACCGTTGATATTGATGAAGCCAAAACAGGCTCAAGCCGATTTTTGGTTCACGCACTTCACCCGCAATTCGGCGATGATGTGCGAAGCGGCGAAATGGATGGACGTAATTGCGCCCTTGAAGGGGTCATATCAGGACATTTGGAGAAATCTGGCAAATGATGATGATTGTTGCAATCACCGCCTGTGCGGTTTGCCTTGTAATGGCGCTTGTCCGTACCGCACTTGGCCCAACCGCGTTTGACCGTGTTCTGGCGGTCAATGCAATTGGTACTTTGGTCATTTTGGGGATTGCACTTCATGGCTTTATTATGGAGCGCCCTGAATTTGTCGATATCGCGCTGCTTTATGCCATTTTGAACTTTATTGGCACTTTTGCTGTCCTGAAAATTTTCAGCACCGGTTCGCTTGGCGATCATTCAACGGGGGCAAAATGATGGATATGCTTGTGCTTATTCTATCTGGACTGTCAATTGCGATTGGCGTGATTGCGCTTTTGATCGGCAGCCTTGGCCTAATCAAATTGCCTGACGTCTATTGCCGGATTCATGCGGTTGGCATGATTGATACGGCTGGTGCCAGCTTCATCATCCTTGGCATGATCATTCATCAAGGGTTTAGCCTTGTCAGCTTTAAACTAGCTTTAATTGGCGTGTTTTTGTTTTTTACCAGCCCGATTGCAACCCATGCGGTGGCGCAGGTGGCGCATAAAATGGGCGTAAAGCCGGTCGGGCGGAATTTGGTTAACGCTACGCCCACGAAGACAGCAAAACCCCAGAAATCGAATGCCAAAACCGTTAAGGGAAAATCGTGATGGTTAGTCTAGTCATTGATATTTTCTGCTAGCTTTGCTGGTGCTGATCGCGGTGATGGTGGTTCGCACTGGACGCCTTTATGCCGTGATCGTCATGTCAGGTGCCTATTCACTGACCTCAGCGGCAATTTTCGTCAATCTGGATGCGGTTGATGTTGCTTTTACCGAGGCGGCGGTTGGCGCTGGCATTTCAACAGTGCTGTTTCTTGCCGCAATGGCCTATATTCCGGCCGACGAAAAACCAAGCCAGAATCGTAATTTTCTGGCAGGGGTTATTTGTTTTGGCGCAGGGGCGTTATTGCTTCTTGCCGTTATGGATTTGCCATCGCTTGGTGATGCTATGGCACCGGTACATCAGCATGTTGCCCCGCGCTATCTTGCCGAAAGTGGCAGTGCGCTTCACATTCCGAATGTTGTGACAACGGTTTTGGCAAGCTATCGCGGCTTTGACACGCTTGGCGAGACGATTGTTGTCTTTACCGCCGGTCTTGGGGTTTTGATGTTGCTTGCGGGTGCCACCCGAACAAAGCGTGTCAAAGCGGATAACCGCACGATGGCGGCAAAAACAGCCAGGCCCAAAGCAAACAAGCCCAAAACAGCCGAGCCAAAGTCGGCAACCAAGATAGCGAGGACAAAGGCATGAACCAAAATCCTGTCTTTCGTGTTGTGGCCAAAATCCTGTTTGCCCCAATCATCATGTTTGGCCTTTACGTCCAATTCCATGGCGATTTTGGTCCTGGTGGCGGGTTTCAGGCGGGCGTGATCATCGCCGCTGCCTTTATTTTGCATGCGCTTGTCTTTGGCTTGCAAGCTGGGCGTCAAATCATTTCGGCGCGGGTTAATCTTTGGATGATGGTGCTTGGTGTCGCAATCTATGGCGCTGTTGGCATTGTCTCGATGGCCAAGGGTGGCCTGTTTTTGGATTATACCGCGCTAACCGGATCGGTTGGTTCGGGGCAGCATATTGGCATTTTAGTTGTCGAATTTGGCGTTGGCCTGACAGTAACAAGTGTCATGCTGGCATTGTTTCATGCCTTTGCCGGTTTTGTTGAGGATCGCGACAAATGATTGAGCAACTCGCAGGCAGCTGGAACTATATCATTGTTGTCATTTTGATGATGACAGGGCTTTTCATAGTGATTGCCCGTGCGAATCTGGTGAAAAAAATGATCGGGCTGTCAATTTTCCAGACCTCGGTTTTTATCTTTTACATTTCGCTTGGCAAGATGGCAAACGGTACCGCGCCGATTCTTGATGGTAACCCCGACACGCTTTATTCAAACCCCTTGCCGCATGTTTTGATTTTGACAGCGATTGTTGTTGGGGTGGCGACAACGGCGCTTGGCTTGGCCTTGATCCTGCGGATTAACGAAGCCTTTGGCAGTGTCGAAGAAGATGAAATCATTGCCGCCAAAGCTAGCCAATCACTGGCTCGTCCGCAACGTCCGACAAGTGAGGCAGCAGAATGATGGGCACCGCTATTTTGACTAATTTACCAGCATTGCTTGTCGTGGTTCCGTTGCTTTTGGCACCATTTAGTGCGGTTTTGCCGATTGCCGGTTTGGCATGGGTTTTGGCGCTTGTTGGAACTGGCATCTCATTTCTTGCCGCGTTGATGCTTCAATCCGTGACCGAAAATGGCGTTCGCATTAGCTATCATCTTGGCAATTGGGAGCCGCCTTGGGGCATTGAATTTGTCGTTGATTCGGCATCCAGCCTTACATTGGTGGTGATGTCAGGCCTTGGGTTTCTGGCAACGCTTGCCGCACGGCGTCTTGTTGCCATTGAAATTGCCGATAAGGACAGCGGTAAATTCTATGCGGCATGGCTTCTTGTCGTTGGTGGGCTTTTTGGCCTTGTGATGACAGCTGATGCTTTCAATTTGTTTGTTTTCCTTGAAATTTCGGCCTTGGCTTCGGTCATTCTGATTGGCATGGGGGCGGGTACTGACCGGCGGGCGCTTGTTGCGGGCTATCACTATCTTGTCATTGGCGCGGTTGGCGCGACCTTTTATGTGATTGGCGTCGGGTTTATTTATGCCATCACTGGCACATTGAATATGGGCGATATGGCAAGCCGCCTGCCTGATGCCGCTGGCGGGGCCGCGCTTTATGTCGGTTTTGGCTTTATGGTTGCAGGTATGCTGGTCAAGGCAGCTATTTTCCCCGTCCATATATGGTTGCCTGCGGCCTATGGCTATGCGCCATCGGCGGTGTCAACCCTGCTGGCGGCGATTGCGACCAAAGCGGCGCTTTATGTTTTGGCGCGGATCTTTTTCACCATTTTTGCCGGAACGCCCGAAATTGTTGATATTGCCTTGTCGAATATCATCGTGCCTTTGGCGGTTGGCGGCATTTTCGTTGGCACGATCATGGCTATTTACGAAGCCGATATCAAAAAGATGTTTGCCCATTCTTCGGTGGCGCAAATTGGCTATATCGCGCTTGGGCTTGCTCTGGCGACACCAGCAGGAATCAGCGCCGGATTTATCCATATCGGCAATCATGCGCTAATCAAAGGCGGCATATTTATGGCGATTGGCGGTTTTGTCGCTGCTCTTGGCACGCGTGCCAGCCTTGAAACCATCACCGGTATCGGGCGGCGGATGCCAATAACGGCAACGGCCTTTTTGATTTGCGGCCTTAGCCTTGCTGGTTTGCCGCTGACCGCTGGTTTTATTTCAAAGTTGTATTTGGTGCGTGCCATTCTTGAGACCAATTCATATGTCATTCTGGCGCTTGTTCTGATCAGCAGCGCCTTGTCGGTTGTTTACCTTTGGAAAGTGATGGAAGTCATGTGGATGCAACCTGCACCGGCACGATCACCAAAACTGGTTGAAAACCCTGCGATCTATTTGCCGCTGTGGATGGTTGCTCTTGGCAATATCTGGTTTGGCATTGACGCTGGCTGGATTGTTGGCGCGGCGCGCCTTGCCGCCACAGCATTGTTGGGAGGCGGGGCATGATGTCACTTCATACCGCAATGCTTGTCGGGCTATTAGCGCCGCTTTTTGTCGCGATTTTAACGCCGGTTCTGGCGGTTAGGCATGTTTGGCGTGATGCTGCAGGGCCAATTGGTGGGGTCATCACCTTTATTGCCGCAGTTCATGTTGCGCTAGCGGTTCTGGATGGTGAAACGCCACGGCTGTTTGTGGCGCAGATTGCCGAAGGACTGGCGCTTGAATTCGCTGTCACACCGCTTGGTGCCATTTTCGGTTTGGTTGCGTCGGGTCTTTGGATTTTGGCAGCGCTTTACTCGGTTGGCTATATGCGCGGTAACCATGAAAAGCATCAAACGCGCTTTGCCGCCTTTTATGCGGTCGCGGTTCATGCGGCAATGGCGGTTGCATGGTCGGGCAATCTACTGGTTCTTTTTGTGTTCTACGAAATTCTGACCTTTTCCACCTATCCACTTGTAACACATAAAGAAAGCGCCCTTGCACGCAACGCAGGACGGCTTTATATGAGCATCCTTGTTGGAACGTCAGTTGTATTGTTGTTACCCGCTGTTGTGTGGGTTTGGCTTAGCACCGGAACGCTGGATTTCCGGCCGGGTGGTTATCTTGCTGGGCAGATTGATCCGGCAATGGCACCAATCCTGCTTGCGCTATTCGCCTTTGGCGTTGGCAAGGCGGCATTGATGCCGATCCATCGCTGGCTACCTGCGGCGATGGTGGCACCAACACCGGTTTCGGCCTTGCTTCACGCGGTTGCGGTTGTCAAGGCGGGGGTCTTTACGATCTTGACCGTTGTTGTTTATGTGTTTGGCATTGATTTTCTGGCTGAAACTGGGGCGGCGGATTGGCTTGTCTGGCTGTCGGCCTTTACCATTCTGGCGTCAAGCATGGTTGCCATCACCAAAGATGATATCAAGGCTCGTCTAGCCTATTCAACGATCAGCCAGCTATCCTATATTGTTTTGGGGGCGGCGATTGCGTCATCAATTGCCGTTCAGGGCGCAACTTTGCATATTGTCATGCATGCGGCTGGCAAAATCACGTTGTTTTTCTGTGCTGGTGCGATCTATGTGCAGGCGCATCTGACCAAAATTTCCGAACTTGACGGGCAGGGGCGGGAAATGCCATGGGTCTTTGCTGCATTTTTCATTGGTGCCTTGTCGATCATAGGCATTCCGCCTTTGGGGGGCAGCTGGTCGAAATTCATGCTGATGGTTGGCGCGGTTGACTCGGGCTATCTGGTCATTCTTGGCGTGCTTGGATTGTCATCCTTGTTGAATATTTATTATCTGTTAGAGCCGGTTTCGCGCGGATTTTTCCGACCCAAGGTGAAAACGGTTGAGGTGACATCGCATCCGCTGGTTGTGATTCCGCCGGTTTTAACTGCCATTTTGTCACTTCTTTTGTTCTTCTATGTCGATTTCTTCGCCGCTTTGGCCAAATTAATGGTGATTTCATGAGTACGCCATCTTCAAAATCGCCGTCAGATTTACAGCGCCTTGGTGGAAGCTTCACCAAGGCCCTGCTTGGCATTGCCATTGTTCTGTTCGGATTAGAATTTTTCATTCACCGGCATGGCGTGGTATCTGCCGAGGAAAGCTTTATGTTTCCGGCTCTGTACGGGTTTTTGGCATTTCTGTTCATTGTTCAGGTCGGCAAATGGTTGCGGCTTATGATCATGCGGAAGGAGGATTATTATGATTAGTCATATGCCTCCGGGCCTGATCATGATTCTGGCAGCGTTTCTACTGCCCGTCATCCCGCATGTTTGGCGTCAAATCTATATGCTTGGCGCGATTGCGCTGTCGGCTTATGGCCTATTCCTTGGTGCAGGAACGCATCTTGTTTGGACGGTGTTGGGGCTTGACCTGATTCTATATCAAGCTGATACGTTAAGCCTTCCCTTTGCGATTATCTTTCATTTAGCTGCGGCGCTGAATGTGATTTACAGCTGGCATGACCGCGACTGGCAACAGCATTGTGCGTCCTTATCTTATGCTGGTGCTGCGATTGCGGCGCTTCATGCTGGCGATTTGGTCAGTTTGTTCGTATGGTGGGAAGCCACTGCGGTAACGTCGGTTTTCCTTATCCTTGCCAGCGGCACTGAACGTGCGCGCCAGGCGGCAATGCGTTATTTACTGTTCCAAGTGACAAGCGGTGTGCTGCTTTTAGCTGGTGCGGCGATTTTGGCCTCTACTAGCGGCGATATCCGCTTTACCAAGATGGATCTTGGCGATGCGGCAACATGGCTAATATTTATTGCTTTTGGCATTAAGGCGGCATTCCCGTTCTTGAATGGCTGGTTGCAGGATGCCTATCCCGAAGCCACACCAACTGGAACAGTGGCTTTGTCTGCCTTTACCACCAAGCTTGCAATCTATGCACTTGCGCGCGGCTTTCCGGGAACCGATATCCTGATCTGGATTGGCGCGGCAATGACGGCCTTGCCAGTGTTCTTTGCCGTTATCGAAAATGATTTGCGGCGGGTTCTGGCCTTTAGTTTGAATAACCAGCTTGGCTTCATGGTTGTTGCCGTTGGTATTGGCACCGAATTGGCACTGAATGGTGCGGTCGCCCATGCCTTTGTTCACATCATCTATAAAGCCTTGCTGTTTATGAGCATGGGCGCGGTATTGCATCAGGTAGGCACGATAAAAGCATCCGAACTTGGTGGGCTTTACAAGAAAATGCCCTTTACCATGGTTTGTTGTATCATCGGAGCCATGTCGATTTCGGCCTTTCCGTTATTCAGCGGCTTTGTCGCCAAATCACTGACCATGTCAGCGCTTGGCGATGCAGGCATTATTTGGGCTTATTTTGTCCTGCTATTTGCCTCTGCTGGCGTGCTTGAACATTCAGGCATCAAGATTCCTTATTTTGCCTTTTTTGCGCATGACAACAAAATTGAAACTGGCGAAGCACCAATTGGTATGCGCGTGGCTATGGGCATTGCTGCCTTCTTATGTATTGGCATTGGTGTGTTTCCGTCACTGCTTTACAGCATTTTGCCCTATGCGGTTGATTACCACCCCTATGATGCGGGTCATGTGACAAGCCAGATGCAATTGCTGATCTTTGCAATGCTAGCATTCGTTGTGCTGGTGCGGTTAAAGCTATATCCACCAGAAATCCCATCAGTTGTGCTGAATTCCGATTGGTTCTATAGGCGTTTGGCACCGATGGTCGGCTTACCCTTGCTGCGTATGATTATGCTTGTCTGGTCAGGCCTCTTGCACCAAACACGCGGCTTGGTTAACGCGATCTGGGATAGGCTTGACCGGATCATGCATAGCCCGCTTGCTGGCCCTACCGTTAGTGGTCGTGCGGTTCTTGTTCAGGCCGGATTACTGACATTGCTGCTTTTGATTGCTTATGCCGCAGCAGGCTAACCAACGGCGGTTAAATCATATGTGGCGGCTGCTGGCGGCGGTGGTGGTGATGATGTTAGCATCATTGCCGGTTGCCGCCGAAAAAGCTATCCGGTCGCCAGATTATGCGGCAACCAAAATTAAGCTTTTGCCAGCACCCGACCGCCAGCCAATCAATTTTGACGTTCGGCTTGCCAAAACGCCGGCCGAGCAAGCCTATGGGTTGATGTTCAGCCCGCCCTTGGCGGCAAGAACCGGAATGCTATTCATATTTGCCAAGGACGGGCCGCGTTCATTCTGGATGAAAAACACTCCCATCAGCCTTGATATGCTGTTTTTTGCCAGTGATGGCAGGCTTGTAAGCATAATTGCCAATACTGAACCTTTTAGTCTGACAGCCCGCAAATCGCAGAAAGCGGCGCAATATGTTCTGGAAATTGGCGGCGGCGAGGCAGCGCGACTTGGGCTTGGGCCGCAGACGCGGCTACATCTACCAGTTGGAGCGGCGGTAAATTCGGCCGGTTCGCAAGAAAAGTAAAATAAATCGTATTTTGCACAAGATGAATGCTTGAAATTCCGTAACAGGGGGGATATGACATCATCGTCGGAGTGTAGCGCAGCCTGGTAGCGCATCTGGTTTGGGACCAGAGGGCCGGGAGTTCGAATCTCTCCACTCCGACCAACTTCCTTTTGTAGAATCTACAGTATCGACAGTGACTTACGCAGTTTCTCTCGATCTCATTCCCGACCAATCTACAAAATCAACAGCGCAAAACAGCGCAAAAGGGTCTAACAGCGCAAAAGAATTTGTAGATTTTTGCGAATCACCGGTTCACGACATCAGATAAATATTCTGGAGAGAGGGCGCTGGAACGGCTTTTTCTTTGGGTCTAGTTTTTTGTAGTCGCCTTTCACGCTCACAACCTGAAGGTCGCAGATTCAAGTCCTGCCACCGCAATCAAATATTAAACAAAATCAGAAGTTTCTAGCCTCGCAAGGCTTCGGGTTTGCGGGGCTTTTAGGCTATGCCCCATAGCGCCGACATAGCGCCATCCCGTCAGGCTTTTTCGTGTTTATGCGCATTTTCTGCGTATTTAGGGCTTCGTATAGGTAAATATGCGCAAATCGTCCACTATCGTTAGAAACATCGCGGATTCAACAAGGAAAACTGATAAAAAAGCTGGCAGCATAAATAAGACTAATTTACCGTCAACCTTGTAAGAATTTAGTTTGCTGAACGCGGGGTCCTGAGATGCGTGCTTTGTTGTTGTTTTTTATAATTTTGTATACGCCAACTGCACTTGCAGAAACTTTGAAGCTTGAAATTGAGGAACGAAAGTTTGGAAAGTCAGAAATACTGGTAGAAATTGTACTTCCAAGTGAGAATGTAAATGGAAAACTTCCGTTGATTATCACCCAACATGGAAGCACTCTAGATGCAAAGATAAAGGGCAGTAAAGTCCGAACAGATGAACACAGCAAAAGGCTTCTTCAAACAGCGGTGAAACGAGGTTTCGCAGTAGCTGTTATTGATGCTTTCTACACGCATGATATAAAGCCAAATCAGAAACATAGACAGCCATGGGCAGCTGATTATGCAAAAGGTCTTGCCGCTTTCTTGAGCAAAGACAGTCGGTTTGACCCGCACAATTTCTTTTTCTCGGGATTTAGTTATGGCGGGGGCCATGCACATTATTTATTTGAAGATTTGAAATTCACGAGTGAGCATAGTTGGGCAGCGATTGTCGCTGCTGAACCATCGTGCAATGCATTTTTTGAGGCAAAAAAATACACAACACCGGTGTTAACAATTAAAGGTGGAGAAAGTCATTATGAGCCTCGTCCTTGTGAAATTCTAACAACGCTTTATCAAGACAAAGGAACCGACGCGACTTTAATTGTTTACCCAAGATCTAATCATCATTTCAGCCACAATGGGAAAATAACTAAGGGGCCAGCGTTCAATGGGTGCCCCGATAACCCTGTTATAATGCAAGCTAACGGCACTTGGACCTTTCTGAATGGCGATGAGGCCAACCGCAAGATAGCTGGTAAGAGATGTATGACCAAAACAAGTGGTTCGGGAAAAAGTCGTGAGGATCTTGACTTGGCAATTGATGCCACACTCAAATTTTTCAAGGAAAAAATAAAAAACTAGAAGAATTTTACTGAATTTAGATTAGCGCGTTTTAGAAAATAAAATCTCCACTGCAAGTTGATTTTGGCTAAAGACAACAAAAACAACAACGCAAAAAACAACGCAAAAAAAACCTTGTAGATTGTGTTTTAATAATGTTTTTCATATAGTTAACTTAATTCTGTCCTGACCCACTCCGACCATTTCCCCATAAACGATCGTTCTGGACGTAACCACTGTGTTTTCACGGTTGGTTCGGCTTGTCTTATTGTCGCTATGGCGCTCCCCCTGCGCCTGCAATTGATTGGCAAGTCGCTGCATCAAAACCCAATATCGCAAGAATCAGCCTTGCCAAATGCGGGTGAATATGGCTTTTGAGAAAGGCAGCATTGTTAAGACCAGCATTTGTCGTCTCAAAATAAAGAGGTGTTTGTGAGCAGCCCAAACCGAAATAATGATATTCTTGAGCTTCGAAATATTCACAAAAGTTATGATGGGCTGGCCGTTTTGCGCGGCGTCAGCCTGTCGGCAAAGCCCGGGACGGTAACCTCGATTATCGGATCATCGGGTTCTGGTAAATCGACGTGGCTTCGTTGTGCCAATCTTCTTGAAACCTTTCAAGCTGGTGACATTGTTTTTGGTGGTGAGTCATTACGCTGGCATGGCGAAGCCGAAGAAAGACGCCCCGCAGACAATGCGCAGGTAAGGGCGCTTCGCCAACGTATCGCAATGGTGTTTCAGCAATTTAACCTTTGGACACATATGACGATCCTCGATAATGTCATCGAAGCACCAGTGACCGTTCTTGGCAAAAACCGTAACCAGATGCGTGAGATCGGACGCGCATTGCTGGCCAAGGTTGGGATTGAAGATAAAGCAGATGCGTGGCCGGCAATGTTGTCAGGTGGGCAGCAGCAGCGCGCCGCCATTGCGCGGGCATTAGCCATGGAACCCGATGTGATCTTGTTGGACGAACCAACATCAGCGCTCGATCCAGAACTTGAGGCCGAAGTTGTTGAGGTGATTTTGCAGCTGGCGCGGGATGGCCGTACGATGATTATGGTGACGCATGATATGCAGCTTGTTCGTGATATTTCGGATCAAGTGATTTTTCTGCATGACGGACAAATTGAAGAACAGGGCGAGAGCGCACAATTATTTGATGCGCCGAAATCGTCAAGATTAAAGCAGTTTTTACGTTCATCTATTACAATTGCCAATAAATCTGCTAGATAGATTATTAGTGATGGTCACGTATTGCTTAATGTGGTTATCAGTTAGGCTATCAGGAAATTTAATCATTGTTGTAAAGCAATTGATTCGTTTGGGACTTTTACGGAATAAAAAACCTATTCAGGAGTATAAAAATGAAATCACTTTTAATCGCCGGATTGCTGACCGCCCTCAGCATTAATATTGCAACTGCCGATACGGTTCGTATGGGTACCGAAGGCGCTTACCCTCCTTATAATTTTATCAATGATAAAAAAGAGGTTGATGGATTTGAGCGTCATCTTGGTGACGAACTTTGCAAGCGGGCAAATCTAACCTGTGTTTGGGTGGTAAATGAGTGGGACTCAATCATTCCAAACCTGTTGGCAGGCAATTATGACACCATCATTGCTGGCATGTCGATTACCGAAGAACGCGACAAGGTTATTGATTTTACCCAAGCCTATTATCCACCAGCCCCGTCTTTTTATGTTGCGCTGGATGGTGCGAATGCCAATTTGAAAAGCGGCGTGATTGCTGCGCAAACTGGCACCATTCAGGCCGGCCATATCGCCGCGACTGGGGCAACGCTTGTTGAGTTTGCAACGCCCGATGAAACCATCGCCGCCGTTCGCAATGGTGAGGCTGATGCGGTTCTTGCCGACAGCGATTATCTTGCGCCAATCATCAAGGAGTCTGGTGGCAAGCTGGTTCAGGTTGGCGAGGTTTACCTTGGCGACGGGATTGGGTTGGGCGTTCGTGAAACCGACAATGCGCTAAAAGAAAAAATGAACAAGGCCATCACATCAATGAAACAAGACGGCTCGTTGAACAAATTGCTGGTCAAATGGTTCGGTGCTGACGTCAAGACCTATTAATGGCCGCTCTATCCATCATCATGAAACCGGCCGGCAAAATTTTGTCGGCCGTTTTTTCAGTTGGGCATATTTTTGGCTGGCAACGGCCATTCATCGCCACAACACTGATCTGGTAATGCGCGGCTATGTTTCCTGTCTGCGCTGATCCATCGCTTCTTTCCGGTTTAGACTGGTTTAGCTGTTATCTGACCACGCCAAAGCATCTTGCCTTTTTCGGATCTTTTGGTTTGGTGATGCTGTTGATTGCGGTTGTTGCGCCGGTTGCGCTTGCAGTTGGGTTTGCCGCTGCGGTGGCCAGCCGGTCAGCATCGCCTTTATTATCACTTCCCGGGCGCGGCTATATCGCGCTTGCCAGAGGTGTTCCCGATATTGTGTTTTTTCTTTTCGTTCCCATTGCACTAGATCAGGGGTTTGAATATCTGCGTTACCTCATGATCTGTCCGGATCAGCCGGATGGTGTCTGGCAGGGCAATAATTTTTTGGTCTGTAGCGCCGCCAAACTGCCGCTTTCAACCGCGGCACCAATATGGCATAGCATCTATGGGTTCGGGCTTGCTGTTATTTCCTTTGGTCTTGTTTTTGGGGCATTTGCTGGCAATGTTCTGGCTGGGTCTTTCAGGGCCGTGCCGATTGCCCAAATTCAAACTGGTGCCAGTTTCGGCATGACTAAATCCCAGATTTTCCGCCGAATTCTCGTGCCGCAAATGTGGGTTTTTGCTTTGCCGGGTCTGTCTAATCTTTGGCAGATCCTGATCAAGGCAACGCCACTTTTGTTTTTATTGGGCTTGCAGGATATTGTCTATTGGGCGCGCGAACTTGGCAGCTCCAAGACTGGTATTTATGCCTATCCGCATCCGGATTGGCGGTTATATTATTTTGGGTTTCTGTTGATTTTCTATCTTGGGCTCACCGCCATCAGCGAGGTCGCCTATAAGCGGATCATGGCACGTCTAAGCCGAGGACAGGCCACACTTGCCGGTTCGGGCAAGACGGGGCTGCGGGGTGGTGTTTAACGGGATGAACGCATGTTTTGACACCATGCAGGCCTATGGGCTTCGTGCAATTGGCATCGGTGAGCGGCTATTGCCAAAGACTGATATCACTTTATGTGAACAAATGGTGCTAATCGGTTCGGGGCTGATATGGAATGTCTATTTTGGCGTTCTGGCCATAGGTTTCGGCTTTTGGTTTGCTGTCTGTTTGTCGCTTGGTCGGCAAAGCCGGTTTGCGGCTTTGCGCTTGGCTGCATCCGGATTTGTTTTCCTTTTTCGCGGCTCACCTTTGTTTATCCAGTTTTTCTTTGCCTATGAAGCCTTTGTTCTATTGCCAAAAATAGGAATAACAATCGATCTTGGTTTGGTTGTTATTGACGCCAGCACAGGCTGGTTTACAAAAGCATGGGCAGGAGCGCTTTTTGTGCTGTTTTGCAATACTGCTGCCTATTCAAGCGAGATTTTTTCAGGAGCTTTGCAATCGGTACCAAATGGACAAATCGAAGCCGCACGTGCAAGCGGCATGACCCGCTTCCAAATATTCCGCCGTGTCATGTTTCCGAATATGCTTCGTCTTGCTTGGCCGGCTTATATGAATGAAGCCATTTTCCTGTTTCATTCGACAACATTGGTGTTTTTTTCCGGCTTTCCGGCATGGCGTCAGGAAGGTGACGCGCTTTATTACGCGTCATATTTTGCGGAAAAGACCTTTAACCCCTTTGTGCCTTATCCGATTGTTGCGGGCTATTTCATTTTGCTGACGCTGGTTATTATCAGTGTGTTCACCATTACCGGCGGCCATTTGAATCGCTCGCTCCCAAAAGAACGGCGTGTCAGGCCGCGTTTTCGGCTATTGTTGTGGCGATAGATGATGCGCCGCAAGGCAGAGGTTCTGACGGTCAAAAACTTTTAAGCGGTAGCGACCGGAACAAAAAGATAATCGGTGGCATCGCTAATGGATGTTACCTGATCCCAGCCATAATCATCATTCAAAATAAAGGCCTGATAGCCAGCATCGATAAATTGCTGAAAAATGTCACTTGCCGATCCATTGAAATTATCGGCGCGGCCTTGCACAAGCTCGATAAACCAGATTGGCTTTGTTTTGTTGATTAAATTTTGCGCGCCATTAATCACATGCTGCTCGGCGCCTTCAACATCAATTTTGACAATATCAACTTGGGGTATCGATTCGGCGGTCAAAAGATCGTCAAGACGTTTAGTTTGAACAGTCTCTACAAAGGCTGTCATTTTATCACCATCACCAATATGTGACAGCCCAACGCGCAATGCCCCTGATTTTTTAATTGGCGTTTTTAATTGAACCTCGCCGCTTTCATGGCTAAGCGCCAGTTTGCGGCAACGAACCCTGTCGAGTTTTGCAGTAACGATTTTTAGTATGGCAAAGACGTAATTTGATGGTTCGATTGCCAGAACGAGTTTTGGTGGCCTTGCCGCCGCCATGAACGCCGTGGTGAACAGCCCAACATTTGCGCCGATATCAATGACGACAGGTTGGGCGGCGTTGCTTTTTGCCATGATGGCAGCCGCTAGCCGCATCATGCGGCGGTTTCGTCTGGTTTTGGCAAGCAAACCAAGCCATCTGATTTTTTGGCCAAACGAATAGGATTTATTGAAAAGAACTGAACCGGAAATCACGAACACAAAAACCTAAAATAATTCAAAATAAATAATTAGCGATAGCTATAATACAGATTGCCCAAAGTCGAAAGGCGATTATGATTTTTTTCAACCATGCAAGGCCAGCCGCTAATTGTGAAAATTAGGCTTTTCGGGACGGCTTTTTCTACCTATAACTAGTGGCAGAGAGCCGCATCGGCAGTATTTTTTTACATTGAGGCTGTAATGACCGCAAAAATCTATAAACCCAGCAAAACGGCGATGCAGTCGGGGCGTAAAACCAAAATCAGCCGTGGATGTGAATGGGTTTTGGCCTATATGCGCAAAAGCGCTGCCAAGCCTGATCAATTGATGGGGTGGCAGTCTTCGTCAGATACGGCGCGTCAGGTAAAGATGTATTTTCCTGATCTGGAGTCGGCTGTTGCTTATGCCGAGGCCAATGACATTGATTATGTTGTTCAACAGCCGAAATCACGGCGCGTCAAGCCGCGCGCCTATGCTGATAATTTTGCCTTTACCCGCAATGGTGCCTGGACTCATTGATCGCAGGCAAAGCCTGCAGCCGTTTTCGTGACCATTATGCAAATTCGCATCTTTGACGTGATTTTGATTGGTGGCTTTAGATTGGCGCTTTGACTGGGTTAGCCTTGCGTCACGGGCAAAAGGCATCTGGACAAATCGGGTAAAAACCGGCACAACCTGTCGCATCACCAAAATGGTTCCGTAGCTCAACTGGATAGAGCAGCTGACTTCTAATCAGCAGGTTGGGGGTTCGAGTCCTCCCGGAATCGCCATTTTGTCTGTATTTGTCTATGTATACCATTGATTACAGCCTGTGTCTGTTGTTGCCGTATATGACGACAACGAGGACAAAATGGGCCTTTTGTCACCCTAAAAGTGACCAAAGAGTGACCGAAAGTGTTTCCTGTACTCGAAGGTTGATCTGATTTTTGTCTGTGTTGACCATGGTTTCTTTTAAACAAACATTGGGACCATCCGAACAATGTGATTTGCGCATGTGCGCACGTTGCGCATGAGTTTCTATGGAAGTTCCTGTGATATGCAATATTGCGCATGAGTACAAACACTCAACAATTCACGCTCTGTAATCGTTGTATTACATACACTTAACTATACCTCTCAAGACTCCTAAGAAAACTCATGCGCATCATGCGCAATCTTAATTGTCAGAAGCAATCACGCTCATGCGCACCGTCTCCTTGAAAGGTTTTCTCAGCCTCCTTAATAACCCTAGCCTGATTACGCTGGGAATCTGAGATAAACTTGCCAACCTCACGACAGTTAGCCATCTGGAGGCACTGTGACATCCAGTCGTTTAGCAAGAATTTGGTTTTGTCTTAGGGCATCAAGAAAGTGCCTGGTCCACAATGCAAGCAGGATGCGGGGCTTGGGATAATTACTCAGCCATTTGAGCATCGAAAGACCTATTGACCCCAGACAAGGTTGACTTTTGGATATGAAATGCTTGGCGTTTGTTTTAGAGTTCTCTACTTGAGCGGTGTTATGGGGGTTATCATGAAAGCGTCAGATTTATTTATCCAAGCTCTGGAGAATGAAGGGGTAGAGTATATTTTTGGAATTCCCGGAGAAGAAAACCTGGACCTTCTGGAGTCCCTTAGAAAATCAAAACAAATCAAACTTGTCCTGACGAGGCATGAACAGGGAGCAGCTTTCATGGCGGCAACCTATGGTAGGCTTACCGGTAAGGCCGGCGTATGCCTCGCGACGCTTGGGCCCGGTGCAACAAATTTTACAACTCCTGCAGCCTATGGTTTTCTCGGGGGCTTTCCACTTGTCATGATCACGGGGCAAAAGCCCATCAAGAAGTCCAAGCAGGGCCAATTTCAGATAATCGACGTTGTTCAGTTGTTTGCGCCGATTTGCAAAATGACCAAACAAATTGTCAACGCAAACACGATCCCGTCGCTTGTCAGAGAAGCCTTTCGTGTTGCAGAAGAGGAAAAGCCCGGTCCCGTATTACTTGAGTTGCCCGAGGACATCGCAGAGGAGCCGGCGGATATGGTGGATTTGATCCCACCAGGAGAACGGCATTATGCAATCGCAGGCGCAAACATTATCCGCACTGCCGCTGAAGCAATCAAAAATGCAAAACGCCCACTGCTTTTGATCGGTGCTGGAGCAAATCGCAAGGAAGCCCGCCGCGCGATATCTGAATTTATTGGTATGATTGGGGTGCCATTCTGCAACACGCAGATGGGAAAGGGCGTCGTTGATGAGAGCTCCAGCTATTTCCTCGGGACCGCTGCTCTTTCAGATAAAGATTACCTACATGACTATATCAAGATATCTGACTTGATCGTGAACATTGGTCATGATGTTGTCGAAAAGCCGCCATTTTTTATGGAGCATGGCGGCACAAAGGTAATCCATATCAATTACAAATCGGCTCAGGTGGATCAGGTTTATTTTCCACAAATAGAGGTAGTCGGTGACATTGCCATGTCTGTTGACGCATTGGCCTCGGCCCTTGGATCAAAACTTGACATAAACCTGAGTGATTTTGAGAAAGTTAGGGACAATGTGAAAGGGAAGATCTTCCAACTTGTCGAAGAGCCAACTTTCCCGATGCGGCCACAAGAGATTGTATCAGAAATTAGGAACCTGATGGGGTATCACGATATTATTGCGCTTGATAATGGTGTTTACAAAATTTGGTTTGCAAGAAATTATTTAGCATTCCAGCCGAATACAATTCTTCTCGACAATGCCCTAGCCACGATGGGGGCGGGGCTGCCATCTGCAATGCTAGCCGCCCTGATTCACCCAAACCGCAAAGTTATGTCAATTTGTGGCGACGGTGGCTTCATGATGAATAGTCAGGAGATTGAAACAGCTGTCAGGTTGAATTTGGATCTGGTCGTTCTGATACTCAACGACAACTCCTATGGAATGATTCGCTGGAAACAGGCTGGCTCAGGATTCGAGGATTGGGGTTTGGAGTATAACAATCCAGATTTCGTCAAATATGCGGAGTCCTATGGCGCGCATGGACACCGCATTACCAGCGTAACCGGGTTTATTGAGACGGTCGACAGAGCTTACAGACAAGGTGGTGTCCATCTTATAGATTTGCCAGTCGATTATTCACAAAATGTTAAAGAATTGATTACTGATCTCAAAGATCACCAATCAGTCGTGTGAGGTTTCGCGCTATGGGCCAATTAAATGTAACCAATCCTTTTGACGGCTCTCATGTGGGTGAGGTGCAACTTTCCTCCGTGAGCGACGTAGATCTGGCATTAACCATTGCCGACAAGACACACAGGGCCAACAGAAAGGGGCTTCCAAGACATGAAAGAGCCACCATTCTGAAAAGAGCAGCTGTGATCATGAAAGGCAGAACTGATGAACTTGCTTTACTTATTGCATCAGAAGGGGGAAAGCCACTTATTGATGCAAGAGTTGAGGTGGAACGGGCAATTGATGGCGTTGAAACCTGTGCTGCAGATATTGCGAACAATGCCGGCTATGAAATACCGATGGATCTGACGCCAGCCGGTGATGGAAAAATGGCTTTTACCATCAAGGAACCGATTGGTCCTGTGGTTGCCATTTCGGCCTTCAATCATCCGTTAAATCTGATTGTCCATCAGGTTGCGCCAGCTGTTGCTGCAGGAAATCCTGTCATTGTCAAGCCCGCTGATGACACTCCCCTCAGCTGTAAAATTTTTATAGACATACTGCATCAGGCAGGGCTAGCGCCAGAATGGGCACAATTAATCTGCTGCGACGTGGAAGTGGCACAAAAACTCGTTACTGATGAAAGGGTTGCATTTTTCAGCTTTATCGGCTCGGCAGCTGTTGGGTGGAAACTGCGCTCGTTGGTAGCGCCTGGAACAAGGGTTGCGCTAGAGCATGGTGGCGTTGCGCCAGTCATTGTCTGTCCGTCTGCCAAAAAAGAACTTTTCATTCCAAGCCTTGTGAAGGGAGGCTTCTATCACTCAGGGCAGGTCTGTGTATCTGTTCAACGTGTGTTTTCCTTTGGCTCTTCAGCACGGGGACTTGCTGAAAATATCGCGGATCATGCCTCAAAATTGATTGTTGGCAACGCCATTGATGCCGAAACGCAATGTGGGCCGCTGATTAGGAACAGAGAAGTCGACAGGGTAGAGGAATGGGTTAAAGAAGCTGTTGATGCGGGTGCCGAGGTTATCTGCGGTGGTAAGAGGCTTTCTGCTTCCTGCTACGCTCCCACAGTGCTGCTAAACCCGCCGGAGACCTGTCGGGTGTCAAGCCAAGAGATTTTTGGGCCTGTGATTTCCGTATATGACAAAAATAGCCTCAATGATGCAATAGAGCAGGCAAACAGCCTCCCCTTCGCGTTCCAAGCATCGGTGTTCTCAAATGATTACACTGAGATTATGGACGCTGTGAACAGGATCGACGGATCAGCCATAATGGTGAATGAACATTCGGCATTCAGGGTTGATTGGATGCCGTTTGCTGGTAGGAAGCGGTCTGGTCTTGGCGTTGGTGGGATTTCCCATACGCTTGAGGAAATGTCGCAATCAAAGATGGCCGTCTTTTCGTCTCAGTAGCGCAATCCGGCGGCGCAATAAAAACACTAAATTTAATCAATATCCTATCAACAAAGTGAGCATTTGCCTCTCGCAACCGAGGGTACCTTCACCCAAAGCACCAGACCCACGTGATTAACTCTGTTTAAACGCCGTCTGTCTGAGGTTTTTGTGACATTTGCAAGCGGTCGGTATTGTGTTTTATGAAGTTTAGACACAAACTCGACCATTAGAACCTTTTTTAAACACCTTTTAAATCGGAATAGCTTAACAATGGCAATAACACTGATCAGCTTTGCGTTCTTTTTTGGTATCGCTCTTAGCCGTGTGGGCCTACCTCCCATGGTAGGGTTCTTGTTAGCAGGCTTCGCTTATAATTTTATGGGTTTCGAAGCGCCGGATAGTTTGCAAGCCGTTGCTGACCTTGGTGTGACACTTTTACTTTTCACTATTGGCCTAAAGTTAAAAATTAAAGACTTAGCAACGGCAGAGGTTTGGGGTACCTCTGTGATCCACCTCATTTGCTCAACAGCTTTCTTCACGTTCACCATTCTCGCGGGTCAATTACTTTTTGATTTAAGCGTACTAAACCTCACGCCATTTGCAGCAATAGTTATTGCATTTGGTTTATCATTCTCAAGCACAGTATACGCCGTTAAGGTGCTTGAAGACAAAGGCGATATGGGCGCCCTATATGGAAAAATCGCAATTGGCATCTTGGTCATGCAAGACATCTTTGCAGTTTTATTCCTCGCAGTCGGTGAAGGAAAATACCCAAGTTTGTGGGCGCTAGCGGTTTTCCTTTTATTCTTACCGCCAGTTCGAAAATTGATGTTCAAACTAATTGATTATGCAGGCCACGGTGAACTTCTGGTTGTGAGTGGATTGTTTTTTGCGTTAGGTGCAGGTTACGAATTCTTCTATTCGGTTGATTTAAAAGGAGACCTTGGCGCTTTAATTTTAGGCGTATTAATCTCTAATCACCCAAAATCGAAGTCGTTGGCCAAATCATTATTCAGCTTCAAAGAGTTAATGCTAGTTGGTTTCTTTTTGTCTGTTGGCATGCAAGGGCTGCCAAATTGGACCATTTTCGCCACTGCAATGGCATTGGTTGCTTTGTTGCCAATCAAGACCCTTTTATACTTTTACATAGCCACTTGGTTTGGCCTCAGGGCAAGGACCAGCTTATTTAATGCGATAGCACTTGGCAACTATTCAGAGTTTGGCCTTATCGTTGCGGCCCTTGGAGTCTCACAGGGGTTTTTAGACGTGGACTGGTTGCTGATTTTTGCAATTGCGGTGAGCTTAAGCTTCGCCGCAGCAGCACCGTTCAGCAAATATTCAGAGCAGACTTACCAAAGGTATAAAAACCGCCTTCACAGATTCCAAAAAAGCACATTACACCCTAAAGATAAAATCCTAGATACTGGTCAGGCAAAAATCTTAATTATTGGGATGGGGCGTGTTGGAGCCGGCGCTTATAAGGTGTTGGCAGATGAGAGGCCCGGGGAGGTTTTGGGCATTGAGTTAAATGAAGACCGAGCTGAACAATTAAGGTCAGAGGGTTTGTTTGTTGAGGTAGCGGATGCAACAGACACCGATTTTTGGAATCAAGTCCATTTATCGAAGCCTGTTGAGGAAATGATCTTGTTAGCAATGCCAAATCACATGAGTAATATCTTCGCTGCTGAGCGTATCAATGCAAGTGGCCTTGATTGCAAGGTTTTTGCGGTTGCTAAACATGAGACCGAGGTGAAAGAGTTAAGCAAAATGGGAGTACCGTCATTCAACTTGTATTCTGAGGCAGGCGAAAGCTTTGGTCGAGAGGCATTGGGTACTTTGGCGCAAAAACCTTGAGCTGCGCCTTTGCTCAATTCAAAAGCAGGCTTGTGGTCGCAGCTCCCCTTTCTACTAATATATTCAGATAGGCACCAGTTTAGGGTATCAATCTGTTCTCTGAGAACTTCAGATTTGACCCAGTAAAAGGTCAAATCCATGGATTGTGTGCGTAGAAGAGGTAAGTCTTGGAATGCTCAAATGGAAATTGCTGGATAGAGAAGTGTTACCAAATCATTCAAATCAAAATCAAATGCTGAATAAATCCGTTCGGGCCATTTTGCTGATTGCGTTCGTGTCAGGGGTTACTGCCTGCAGCGGCGTTCCGCTGATCCCAGGAATATAGATAGTTTCCAGCCTTTTTATCTGAATGTCTTTTCATCGGATTATCTTTTCAGTGGATTATCCTGCGATAGGCAGGCCTTGCCATTTCATTGCCTTGCCATATGATTATGCGAATGATCTCGCTAGATGGGGTTCATGATGATCGATGAGCGCGCACCATGGCAGAGGCTTGGTTTCAAGCTTAAACTCGGCTTGCGGGCGCGATCTGAGGCGGAATGGCTGCCGTCAAATGATTTATTTGGTAATCAGGCTGCCCGTGCTGAACAGATCGCTCTAAAGACACAATTACTGGCCAAACATCACCAAGATGTGTTTTCCGCAATGCCAAATACCAATGTGGCTGGCGATGAAGTTCTGGCAATGGTTCGGCAGCATTTAATAACATATCATGATCATCACGCTCATAATGAACACCCGCATGATAATTATAGGCATGATGATCGCATGGCATCGGCAGATGCTGGCCTTCATCCGTTGGATAGGGCGGCGCGGCTGGTTCCCGAAGATTTATTGTTGCTTGCACCTTTTCCCGAATCTACGGCGGATGATGCGACAGCGGTAAAATGGCATCTTGTGGCGGCGTCGCTTTGTTTTCCGGCACATTGGGTTTTGGCCGAAAAGATCGGCAAGCCCTTGGCCGCGATTCATGAACCAGTTCCGCATTATGATGAAAGGCTGGCCGGTCCGGTTGACCGATTTTTCAATAAAATGACAATTGGCCCGATCAGTGCCCGCATGAACTGGTCTTTGCAGGTTGGTAGCGATTTATTCACCCCGCATCGCGCGCAAAGACAGGCCGCAGAAGGTGACCTTGATAATCACCAGCTATGTTTGCGTCTTGAAAACCAGACCTTGCGCAAATTGCCACAAACCGGTTTTGTACTGTTTACAATCCGAACGCATATCGAACCGGTTTCACGCTGGAAACATACCCCCAATGCGATTGATGATTTGGCGAAGATGCTCAACGACATGTCGGTCGAGTCCCAATCCTATAAAGGCGCATCGCTTTATGCTGGCGCGCTGGCAAAACCAACTTAACAGCAATGTTGGTATCGGCGCGGCTTGCGCGGTGTGCAGGGTGAAGGGCCGTGATGGCGGCATTGAACAAAACATTCTGATTAAAAATCCAAACAATCATAATGCTTTGCAATTGCTCAGGCGCTCCAAGATTAAAAGCGACCAAGGCCAAACCATAAACACGACCAACCCAAAAAATCGCGGTATCTTTACTGTTCAAGCCTTGACTTTACCCCCCTATTTATGACCTTATTGCTATCTATATTTTATCTTTATTAGGGGTTAATTATGAAGAAAAAAGCAGTGACGATTGTTCTTTTGGCAAGCTGTCTCGCCTTTGGCGCATGTTCTAGCTATCCAACTTGGGTTCCAGACTGGGCACAGGTCGGCGCCGAGTAACGCGTTAACCCCAATTTGTGCCAACATGAGACCGCTGTTACCAAACGCGGTAATGTTGGCAGGTGGCGTTAAAAATGATTTCAATAGCACAGCATTATGTCTGTGCTATTGTTGTTTCAAACTGCCATTAACTGGTCGCAACGTCTTGCCTCACAAGGAAAAATATCATGTCAAAACAAACCATCTCGGTATTTGGGCTAGGCTCAATGGGGTTTGGCGTGGCTTGTTCAGCGCTTGCCGCAGGCCATCATGTCTTTGGTTTTGATGTGAATATCGCCAGCCAAGACCGGTTTCTGGACAAAGGTGGCGATCGGGCGGAGATTGCTGAGGCTGGCGCCGTGTCGGATGTGGTAATTTCGGTGGTGCTAAATGGCGCGCAAACGACTGATATTCTGTTTGGCGAGGCGGGCATTGTGCCGCATATGCGCCCGGGAAGTGTGGTTATTTCCTGCGCCACGGTTGCGCCTGATCTGGCGCGCGAATTAGCGGCGAAATGCGATGTGTTTCAGGTGCTGTATCTTGATGCCCCCATTTCGGGCGGGTCGGTCAAGGCGGCCGAAGGCGCGCTAACAATGATGGCATCGGGAAGCGCAGACGCCTTTGCCGCAGCCAAACCAGCGCTTGATGCTATCACTCAGACGGTTTACCAGCTTGGTGACGCGGCTGGCCCAGGTTCGGCGATGAAAGCGGTCAATCAGCTATTGGCGGGAGTGCATATCGCCGCGATGGGTGAGGCGTTGACTTTCGGCATCAGTCAGGGCGTCGATGCGGCACGCATTGTCGAGGTGATTTCCAAATGTGCCGGCACAAGCTGGATGTTCGAAAATCGGGCGCCGCATGTTGTTGATGGTGATTACACGCCACATTCGGCAATCAATATCTGGCTAAAAGATCTTGGTATTGTTCTTGATGTGGCCAAGGGATCGCATTTTTCAGCGCCGCTTGCCACC
>Ga0209603_1000706_pt1 | contig 38872 bp, 32 predicted proteins | sample COGITO_mtgs_1206_FD_184812 | JGI IMG/M metagenome (GOLD analysis project Ga0209603, IMG submission 184812) | Pelagic marine microbial communities from North Sea - COGITO_mtgs_120607 (SPAdes) (version 2) | ecosystem: Environmental > Aquatic > Marine > Epipelagic ...
CTTCAAAACTTACGTTTGCTATTCTTAGATCATTAAAAACTGGTGAACTTCAAAAAATATAATGGGTGATATCTTCTTGCTCCTTAGGACAGTTCGTTATTTAAAACTGAAACAAATTGCTTACAGATTGTATTACACTTTTCGTAAGAAATACCAAGATTTTGTAAGATTTAACCAAAAGTTTAATTTATACCGTAAGGGTAAGCCTCTTGTTTTCAGTCCAATAATTCCAAACTCGCAATCTTTTAAGGATAATACTTTTACTTTTTTAAATCGCTCAATTTCTTTTTCTGATGGAATTGATTGGGATTATATGGACAACGGAAAGTTGTGGACTTATAATTTAAATTATTTTGACTTTTTAAATCAAAAGGAAATGACCCCTGAAATAGGGCAATCCTTGATGTACTTATTTATAGACCAATTAAAAGAATTAAAAAATGCAAACGAACCTTACCCTACTTCTTTAAGAGGTATGAATTGGGTGAAATTCTTATCGATTCACAACCTAGAAGTAAAATCATTAGATCGATTTTTATATAGTCAATATAGAATACTACTTGACAATTTAGAATATCATATACTTGGAAACCATTTACTAGAAAACGGTTTCTCGTTGCTATTGGGAGGTTACTATTTTAAAGGAAGCGAACTCTATTTGAAGGGAGTTGAAATCATATCGATTGAGTTGCGAGAGCAAATTCTTTCCGACGGAGCACATTTTGAGCTCACCCCGATGTATCATAAAATAATTTTACATCGATTATTAGACTCTTACAATCTAATAATTAATAACAGAGATGTTTATGAAGACAAAGTGTTTGAAGCGTTTTTACTAGCTAAAGCCGAAAAAATGTTGGGTTGGTTAGAAAAAATAACTTTTAAAAACGGCACTACACCAAGAGTTAACGATTCAACCGAAAACATCGCTCCAGATTCTATCCAATTATTTGAGTATGCAAAATCACTAAATGTTAATTGGAAAAAGACTGAATTATCAGATTCTGGATACCGACTGTTTGAAAATAACAACTTAGAACTGTTTGTGGATTATGGGAAAATTGGACCAAGTTATATTCCTGGTCATGCACATTCGGACACTTTTAATTTTATTTTAAACTTCAAAGAAAATCCAATAATTGTCGACCCAGGGATATCAACCTATGATGTTGGTCCCCGAAGACAAAGAGAACGGAGTACATCAAGCCATAACACCGTGAGATATGGCAAGGTCGATCAAACTGAAGTTTGGGGTGGTTTTAGGGTAGGACGAAGAGCAAATGCTTTGATTACTAGTGAATCTTCAAATTCAATAACAGGGTATCATAAAGGCTACGCTAAATATGGTGTATTCCACCAAAGACATTTTGAATTAAATGACAACACAATTACCATTTTAGATAAAATGGTAACGAAACGGAAACTTTTAGGAAACAGTAGTGCTTACCTTCATTTTCACCCAAACATTAAGGTTATTATGACCGAAAAAAAGGTACATGTGGAAGGAGTAGAAATCAGCTTTGAAGGAGCCATAAGTACTCGAATTAAAGAATACACTTACGCTCATGGTTACAATTTAACCGAAAGTGCCAAGGTTGTAGAAGTTATCTTTAAAGACGAACTGAAATCAAACATTACCCTAACCGCTTGCAATAAATAAGTCATGAAGATTCTTTTTATCACTGATAATTTTCCACCAGAAGTAAATGCACCAGCAACACGGACGTTTGAACACTGCAAAGAATGGGTGAAAAAAGGGGATGAAGTAACGGTGATTACTTGCGCGCCGAACTTTCCAAAAGGAAAAGTATATGAAGGTTACAAAAATAAACTTTTTCAAAAAGAAGAAATAGAAGGTATAAAGGTCATAAGGGTATGGTCTTATATTTCGGCTAATGAAGGTTTTGCAAAAAGAATAATTGACTTTTTAAGTTTTGCCTTCATGGCGTTTTGGGTCGGGTTATTTAAAAAAACAGATGTTATTATAGCTACTTCTCCGCAGTTTTTCACGACTTGGACAGCCGAAACCTTAGCAACGTTAAAAAGAAAGCCTTGGGTATTTGAACTAAGAGATATTTGGCCAGAATCTATTAGAGCAGTAGGGGCTATAAATGGTGATAGTAAAATTTTTAAATTCCTCGAAAAAATAGAATTAAGATTATACAAAAGATCAAGTAGAGTAATAAGCGTAACTGAGTCATTTAAAAAGAATCTAATTGAAAGGGGAATTGATAGTAAAAAAGTAAAGGTTGTTATTAATGGAGCAAATCTTGAACGTTTTTCTAAAATGGAAAAAGATGCCGCTTTAGTTGAAAAATACAATCTTAAAGGAAAATTTGTTGCGGGTTATGTTGGAACACATGGAATGGCTCATAAACTAGATTTTATTCTTAATTCTTGGCCCAAAAATAATCCTGATTTTCACCTAATGTTAATGGGAGATGGTGCAGAAAAATCAAAGTTAATTGCACTTGCAAAAGCGCTAAACATAACCAATATTTCATTCATTCCAAGTATGTTAAAAGAAGACGTTCCTGCATATTTATCATTAATGGATGTTTCTTTAGTTCCTCTTAAAAAAAGTCAATTATTCAAAACTGTTATTCCTTCAAAAATATTTGAAAACTCTGCCATGCAAATACCAATACTATTAGGTGTTGAAGGTGAAAGTGCTGATATTATTCAAAAATACAATGCCGGATTGTGTTTCGAACCTGAAAATAAAGAAGACTTTTTAACCAAACTAAACTTGCTAAAAGAAGATCAAACCGTTTACGAGAATTGTCAGGAAGGTTGCTTGAGGTTAGCAAAAGAATTCGATCGGAAAAAAATGGCTGAAAAAATGCGAAATTTTTTACTGGAAATATAATCAAAAGGCATCTTTTTCACTTTTAACGCGTCGTGCCTTAAGCAAATATATATTTCACTATATTTGCACCAAGAAAAACTAATGCTAGAAATTATACTCGCATTCATATCAAGTTTATTAATTGTTGTCGTTGCTATACCTTCGGTTATTAAAGTTTCCTATCTAAAACATTTATACGACGTTCCAGACGAACGAAAGTCGCACGATAAAGTTATTCCAACATTAGGAGGACTGGCAATATTTGCTGGCTTCATGATTAGCTCAAGTCTTTGTATCACAGAACAATCATACTTTAATTACAATTATCTAGTTGGAGCATTAATGATCATATTTTTTATTGGAATTAAAGATGATATCTTAATTACCGCTCCAATTAAAAAATTAATGGGTCAGTTACTAGCTGCTGTAATTTTAGTAGTGTTAGGAGGCGTTCGGATTACAAGTATGTATGGTTTTTTAGGTGTTGAAGAACTAAGGCCTGAAATTGCATCCACCTTAACAGTATTCACACTGGTTGTAATAATGAATGGGTTTAATTTAATTGATGGGATAAACTGGCTTTCGGCTGGTGTTTCAATTATCGTTTCTTCTGCTTTAGGATCATGGTTTTACCTTACAGGCCATGTTGATTTAGCAGTAATTTCAGCCTCATTAGTTGGTTCTTTATTAGGCTTCCTTTGGTTTAATAAGACTCCAGCTAAAATATTTATGGGTGACACAGGTTCGTTAATTATTGGACTAATTATCGGTGTTCAAATCATATTCTTTATCCAATTAAGTCCCAACTCAACTTGGGGAATTAATTCGGTTCCAATTGTAGCATTTGGTATTTTGATTGTTCCTTTGTTTGATACGTTAAGAGTTTTTATATTCAGAGCTTTAAACGGCAAAAGCCCTTTAAACCCTGACAAAAACCACATTCATCACAAACTTTTAGAGCTAGGATTTTCGCACATGAAATCATCTATTTTAATAATGATTTTTAATGCTTTATTTATTGTTTTAGTTTACAGCTTAAGAAATATAGGAGGTTTAAATCTCTTAGCAGTAGAGGTATGTATTGCTGGATTGTTTTCATTTATCCCATCAATCATTATTAGAAGAAATAACGATAAAAGAGCACTGCAGGTAGTTCATCCGGAACAAGAGAAAAAAACAAAAAAGGACAACAGTATTGCCAGTTAAATTTAAAATAACGGTAAGTCTTTTTATCCTCTTTGCTTTTTTTACAAAAGCTCAATTTAATATTTTAAACAATGATGTTAAATGGATGTTCGACAAAGAACTTTCAAAAGGAGATACAATTCTAAATTCCAACATCAACAGTCTAGAAGCTTATTTTGTATTTGAAAACTTACCTTCAGATAGTTTTTCATACCCTATAAAATCTCCTTTTTTTAACTGGATGTTTAATAAAAATATTTACGGTGTAAAAAACGATAAATACTCTTTTAGATTAAATCCTATTTTTAATGTTTCTACCGGATCTGATAAGTTTTACGGATCTCGTAGAGGGGGTTCTGCTAGAGGCACCATCGGCACAAAGTTTAAATGGGTAACCTCGTTTTATGAAAACTATCAAAATTTTGATCCCAAAACTAATGAAATCATAAATTACACGGCAGTAGCACCGGGTGAAGCAGAGGTGAAAAATCCTAACGGACCTTTTGACTATTCCGTTTCTGGAGGTGGTTTTATATATGAATTTAGTACGTTTTTCAAATTAAGTGGAGGTCACGGTAAAAACTTTATTGGAAACGGCTACAGGAGTTTACTACTTTCCGACGCAGCCGGGAATTATCCTTTTATTCGTGGTGACTTAAGTATCGGAAGCGTAAAATACACCTCGATTATTGGTGAATTCATAGATTTCACCAATAATTTAATTGGAGACGGCCTAAAACGAAAAAAATACGGAAGTTTTCATTACATCGATGTTCTCGCAAGTAAAAAATTAAAACTTGCTTTTTTTGAAGCTGTTATCTGGGAAGGTGATTCTAACGCAAGAACATCTATTGAACTTAATTATATTAATCCTTTTGTAATTTTAAGACCACTAGAATACAACATAGGCTCACCAGATAATATGCTTATCGGTTTCAACGGTTCATGGGATATTCATAAATATATTAACGGTTATGGACAGATTGTTTTAGACGAACTACACTCTAAAAACCTAATTTACAACCCAACTTGGTGGGCAAACAAATACGGCTACCAGGCAGGAGTTAAAATCCATAATTTACCGTTAGAAAATTTAATTGTTCAACTCGAACACAATACCGTTCGCCCATTTACTTATTCTCACAGAACTTCGGGAATGAATTACGGACACAATTACAATTCTCTTGCGCATCCATTCGGTGCCAATTTTAGAGAACTCTTAGGCGTAATTAACTTTAGAAAACAACGCTTCAATATAAACACCAAATTCGTTTACATTCAGGGTGGAGAAGAATTTATAGATAGTATTTCAAGCGGTAAGGATATCTTTAAATCATACAACGAAAGGCTTTACGAAGATGGATATGAAATAGGATATGGTATTGATTACAAACAATTAAATTGGGATACTAAAGTCAATTACTTACTAAACCCTAAATATTTATTAATGCTAGAAATAGGTTATCAAAATAGAACACAATGGCTTGATGGAAATAAAGAAAATCATCACTACCTTTACGGTGGTTTTAGAACATCTTTATTTAACCTCTATTATGATTACTAAACTTAGAATTCAACTTGCTTTTATTGCACTTGTTTTCACCAGTATACTTCAAGCTCAACAATTGTTTTTGCCGCTAGATCATGACGAAAACGCATTTGTTGAGATGTATTTAAGTGACGTTAACATAAATTCCCACACTTCGATAAAACCTTATTTTTATCAAGATGTTAAAAATGTAATCAATATCGACTCGATTGACTCTACAGTCACCGACACCAATCGATTATATCTTCTTCCAACATCTAATTGGGCGAAATTTCTCATGTGGAGTGAAAACAAATTGTTAGATGAAGATTTGGTGTATATCAATCAACCTGATTTAAAATTAAGAGCCAACATGCTTTTAGGATTAAACGCTGGAAACGATACATATTTAAAAGAATCATTTTGGAATAATACACGTGGATATTGGCTTTCTGGCCAAATTGGTGAAAAAATATTTTTTGAATCTGCCTTCTATGAAAATCAGGCGAAATTACTACCCTACATTAGCCAATATGCTAATTCAAACTTTGTTGTTCCAGGACAAGGAAGGTTTAAACTATTCAAAGAAGGTGCAGGAGCTGATTGGGGCTTTTCATCAGGAGCTGTTGGTTATAAACCAAGTAAATTCTTCACAGCATTTATTGGTCACGGTAAAAACTTTTTAGGCGACGGATATCGCTCACTATTATTAAGTGACAACTCATTTAATTACCCGTATTTTAAACTTGAAACAACTGTTTGGAATATTAAATATGTAAACCTTTGGGCACAATTAAGTCATATTGGTTTTCAAGATGCTGCAGATAGAAACTGGACACAGAAGTACTTAGCAGTTCATTATTTAAGTTGGAATGCGACCAAAAGATTAAACATAGGATTCTACGAATCTGTTTCTTGGTTAAAAGCAGACAAAGGATTTGATTGGCAGTATATGAACCCTATTATATTTATGCGACCTGTAGAGTGGCAAAACGGATCAGCGGATAATGTGCTATTGGGTGCTAATGTTAAATTTAAAGTCAATAATAATGTCTCTATTTATGGCCAGGCAGTATTGGATGATTTAAAATTTTCTGAACTTAAAAAAGCAAATGGTTACTGGGGGAATAAATACGGAGGTCAAATTGGAGTAAAAGCCTACAATTTATTTAAAGTATATGGTTTAAGCGCTCAGGCTGAATACAACATAGTAAGACCATTTACTTACACGCACTTTGATAGCGCAAATGCACATACGCATATGAATGAACCTTTAGCGCATCCACTTGGAGCTAATTTTCAAGAAGCAATAGGAATTGTTCGTTACAAATACAAACGACATAAATTCACACTAAAAGTTGTTTGGTCTGAAATAGGAAGAGACACCTCAAATGTAAATCATGGAGGCAATGTCTTTTACAGTTACAACACAAATCGCGTAGATATTAATGGTGATGAAGGACTTACCGGTTATAGAATAGCACAAGGAGACCTCAGTAAATTAAACTACCTAGATGCCCGCTATGGATTCATGGTTAATCCACGCGCTAGATTATATTTTGAAATTGGTTTAAAGGACAGAAGTTTATCCAAACATTATGGAAATGATAGTCAAAACCGATTTATTTACCTTGGCTTAAGAACAACACTTAATAATACATACAATGACCACTTTTGATCCTGTAAAAATCCTTTCAGGACTTATTGACATCAAATCTTTAAGTAAAGAAGAGGAACCTGCAGCAGTTTACATAGAAAATATTCTCATACAGCATAAAGTACAATTCACGAGAGATAAAAATAATGTTTGGACAAAAAACAAACATTTTCAAGAAGGAAAATATACCATATTATTAAACTCTCATCTTGATACTGTAAAGCCTAATAAAGGCTATACTAAAGAGCCTTACAAATCTATTATTGAAGATGGGAAATTATTTGGATTAGGAAGTAATGATGCAGGAGGTGCTTTAATTACACTATTGGGTACTTTTCTTCATTTTTTCGAAAAAAAGAACCTTCCTTTTAATTTAATTTTCGCAGCTTCAGCGGAAGAAGAAATCAGTGGTAAAAATGGAATGGAATATCTATTTCCTAAACTACCTAAAATTGATTTTGGAATTGTTGGGGAGCCTACTTTACTAGATATTTCAATTTCAGAAAGAGGACTTATGGTGCTCGATTGCAAAGCGATTGGTAATTCAGGACATGCCGCACGTAAAGAAGGCGTAAATGCTATTTCTAAAGCAATTGAAGACATAAATTGGTTTAACACTTACGAATTCCCTAAGCATTCACCTGAAACTGGGGGTATTGGTATGAGTGTCACTGTAATTAAAGCAGGTAGTCAACACAATGTTATCCCTGCGGAATGTGATTTTGTTGTAGATGTTCGAGTTAACGACAAGTACAGTAATGAAGAGGTGTTAGATATTATTAAATCAAATGTTTCTTGTCAAGTAACAGCTCGATCAACAAGACTAAACTCAAGTGGAGTGAATGAAACCCATCCTATTAAAAAGGTTGCCAAAAATTTAAACATCAATACCTACGGATCACCTACCTTATCAGATCAAGCTTTAATGCCTTGTGAAAGTGTTAAAATGGGGCCTGGAGACTCAGCACGATCTCACACTGCTGATGAGTTTATTTATGTTGATGAATTAAATCAAGCTATACCGAAATACATAAATGTGTTAAACAACCTTGGAGAAACCTTAACGGTTTCCTAACGTATATTTTCTGATGAGAACGACTTAATTAAGCTATTTGAATCTTAGAGAAAAATTTTTTTTAAAAGCTAATTCATTAATTTACTTTAAATAAATAACCTCCTGAATTTCTTTATTTGCGTTTAAATTAGTTTTGACAATAGGATAAACCGAATAAGCAGAATCAGTATAAAACTCGTAAGAATAGTAAGTTTCTTTTGAATTAACAATGGGAAGTGCAACACTGAATAACCCTACAAATTTATATCCTATAATAGTATCGGTTATAGTTTCTTCTTTATAAACTCTTAATACATCAAATGTTCCATTTGGCGTAACTAATTTACCGCAACCGTCTACCATTTTACTAATTTCTCCGTGACGGTTAAAAGTAATCGAATCAAAATCTTCAGTTGCTCCTTCGTATTCAAAAGTTACCAATTTTTCCGTTTGACTAAGTGAGAATTCATCTGAAAATTCATCTTGGTATTCCAAAGGATAATCAAATAAATTATACGTTTCATCTAGTTTCAAAACAAAATCTAAGCCTTCAACTCCAGTCTCTACACTTAAAACCGCTAACCCATTTGCATTTTTTTTTAAAAAAGTAAATTCACCAGCAACATCGGCATCTGGAAAGTCTGATGCATTTGGAAGTAACGATACTCCAATAAAAGGAATATCAAAACTATCAACTTGGGTAAATTTTGAAAAATCCCAAGTCGTTCCTTTATCACTGCCTAAAACCATTCCTGAGTAAGTCGTCGAATCGATTAAGAAATTAACTGTATCCTTATTATTCGGTACGAAATTTCCGTTAAAAGATATACATGAGTAAGATAGTGAAGACTCCTCTTTATTGGCTTCTTTTTTACAAGCTAGTAAAACTGAAATAACAAATAGAAACGAACATAAAGCTTTCATATTACTTAATGTTTTGAAGATTACACAACTTGTAATAATGACCTTTTCTGTCAAACAATTCGTCATGACTTCCTTCCTCTGCAATATTCCCTTTATCCAACACAACAATCTTATCAGCATTCCGAATCGTACTTAATCTGTGTGCTATAACAATTGCAGTTCTTCCTTCCATTACTTTTTCTAAAGCTTCCTGAACCAATTTCTCTGATGCTGTATCCAATGCAGACGTTGCTTCATCAAGAATTAGTAAGGGAGGATTGAGTAATACTGCTCTTGCAATACATAAACGTTGCCGTTGTCCTCCACTCAATTTTCCACCACCTTCTCCAATTACCGAATCAATTCCAAACTCCAATTCAGATACAAAATCATAGGCATTCGCAATTTTCAACGCTTTTGTAAAATCTTCATCAGAAACATTTTCAACGCCCAGTGATAAATTCTGTCTGACTGTATCGTTAAACAAAATGGAATCTTGTGTTACTATACCTGTTAACTTTCTCAGAGATTGAATATTTATTTCACGAACATCTTTTCCATCTACTGTTATAATACCATCCGTAACATCATTAAAACGCGGAACCAAATCAGCTAAAGTAGATTTACCCGATCCAGACTCTCCAACTAAAGCATACGTTTTTCCTTTTTCGAAACTTAAACTAATCCCCTTTAAAACTTCCTCTTCTTCGTATTTAAAGCGCACATTACTCAATTCTATTTTATCTTCAAAACCATTAATTTGTTTACCTCCAGTTTCAGTTTCATTCTTCTCGTCCGCATCTAATATCTCATCCACTCTTTCCAACGACACAAATGCGACTTGCAAAGCATTTAAAGAAGCCGTCATTGATTTAATAGGAGACAATAACCCCCACATGAATGCCAAATAAGTAATTAATGTTGACCCACTCAAACCGTTTTCCGAATCAAAAACAATGTTTCCTCCAACCCACATTACCAAAGCAAAAACACCAATACCTATCGTTTCACTTATTGGTGAAGAAGCTGTTCTTTTTCTAATTTGGCGATTAGTGAGTGTATAAAAGCGATGATTATGTTGTTCAAAATCTTTGGTGAAAATCTTCTCAACTGCAAATCCCTTAATAACCTTAACGGCAGTGATACTTTCTTCGACAACCGATAATACCTGTCCGAGTTTTCCTTGTGCTTTTTTAGATGTTCGCTTTAATCCTTTACCAATAATAGAAACCACAATGGCCGTAATTGGCAGAAGTAACAGCACCACTAACGTTAATTTTACACTAATAAAAAGTAATCCATAAATGAATACAATAATTTGAATGGGCTCTCTCACAATTTTTTGAAGCGAAACCATTCCCCATTCAATTTGACCAACATCATTGGTCATTCTACTCATTAAATCACCTTTCTTTTCATTGTTAAAGAAAGAAACTGGTAACCTTAACATCTTTTTATAAACGTCGTTTCTCAACTTAGCAATCATTCCATTTCGGATAGGTGCTAAAAAGAATTGTGCTAAATAAAGGAATAAGTTTTTGAACAAAAATGCTCCAGAAATAAGTATACATATCTTATATAAGGCTTCTTTTTTTCCTTCGATAAAAGAAGAAGCTCCATCAATCATTCCTGCAAACCAATGATTAACTTCATACTCCAAATATTCTCTTGAGAAATCAAGGTTTGGATTAGGCGCTAAAAAATCATTGATTTGTGAAATATCCGATTTAAATAAAATCTCAATTAAGGGCATCATGGTAGACATACCAATCATAGTAAAAATCACCCCCAAAATATTAAACGTCACGTTTAAGGCGAAATAGCCTTTAAAGTCCTTTGCATAGGATATAAACCTCTTGAATTTACTCACAGTACAAATGTATTATTTTTATGTTTATTTCTAAATGTTATCCTTATCAAGAAAACTTAAATGGTTTAGTTTTCACTACACATCAAGAAACATTACCTTTACCTGATAATTTAAGCAAAGCATAATGGAAAATTTTTTTTCGGTTAAGGATGTAGTAAACGTTCAGGAGTTACTTAAAAAAGCAATGGAAGTCAAAGCAAATCCATTAGCAAACACTACCTTGGGTAAACATAAAACTTTGGGTTTAATCTTTTATAACTCAAGTTTACGTACGAGGATTTCTTCTCAAAAAGCTGCTTTTAATTTAGGTATGGATGTGATTACCTTGAATATTGGTAGTGATGGATGGCAGTTAGAATCGAAAGATGGTGCAATTATGGACCAAGGCACTGCCGAACATATTAAGGAAGCTGCTGCTGTAATTAGTACTTATGTTGATGTATTAGGTATTAGATGTTTTGCAGGATTGGAAGATCGAGAGGCTGATTATAATGAAGAGGTTCTCCAAAACTTCATCAAACATGCTACTGTTCCAATTGTAAACTTAGAATCAAGTACTTTACATCCGCTTCAATCATTGGCTGATTTAGTGACGATTGAAACTCACAAAACAAAAGCTCGTCCGAAGGTTGTTTTAACTTGGGCACCTCATCCACGCGCTTTACCGCAGGCTGTTTCTAATTCATTTACTGAATGGATGAAAAAAGCTGATGTTGAGTTGGTAATCACAAATCCAGAAGGATATGACTTAGCTCCTCAATTTACTGAGGGTGTTACAGTTGAGCATGATCAAAAGAAGGCTTTTGAAGGGGCTGATTTTGTTTATGCTAAAAACTGGAGTTCTTATGACAACTACGGTCAAATTTTATCTACAGATCCTTCTTGGACGATTGATGCAGATAAAATGGCAGTAACAAATGATGCTAAATTTATGCATTGCTTGCCCGTTAGACGAAATGTAGTTGTTGCAGATGAAGTGATCGATTCTGAGAACTCAGTAGTTATTGAACAAGCCGGTAATAGAGTAGTTTCTATTCAAACTGTTTTACAAGAATTTTTGAAAAAATAATTTAATTGTCATCCTGAGCTTAGTCGAAGGACAAACTTATACTAGTTCCTATTGGCTAGTAGCTTATCCCTAATAAAAATGATTAAAGTTGTTAAAGTTGGTGGTGGGATTATTGAAAATGAAGAAGCTTTAAACACTTTTTTAGATTCGTTTTCCAAAATTAAAGGTCCGAAAGTTTTAGTTCATGGTGGCGGGCGAATGGCCACAAAAGTTGCTGAAAGCTTAGGTTACGAAACTAAAATGGTGGAAGGCCGACGTATTACCGACGAAAACATGCTTGAGGTTGTTACCATGGTTTATGGTGGATTGGCCAACAAAAAAATTGTTGCTAAGCTTCAGGCGAAAGGAACAAATGCTCTTGGTTTAAGTGGAGCTGATGGAAATTTAATATCAGCACATAAACGACTAGTTAAAGATGTAGATTACGGATGGGTTGGAGATATCGACTCGATTAATGCTGACCTATTAATGAGTCTTATTGAAAACAACATCGTTCCTGTAATAGCTCCCTTATCCCACAATGGAGAAGGACAAATGTTAAATACCAATGCAGATACTATTGCCAGTACAGTTGCTACTGCCTTAGCTCAAAAATCAAAAACACAATTAATTTTAGGTTTTGAATTGGATGGTGTTTTACATGATTTTAATGATAAATCGAGTGTTATTCAAACAATCACTCCTGAGTTATTTGAGCAGTACAAATCAGAAGGGATTATTTCAGATGGAATGATTCCTAAATTGTCCAATGCTTTTGATGCTATTAATGCAGGTGTTGAATCTGTTAAGATTTGTAATGCTTTGAAGGTTGGAGGAGATTTAGGAACTATAATCTATAAGTAGAATTTATCACGCAGATTTATTATGTGAAATAATAACCTAATTATTTGTTGTTATGTAAAGCTCTCACCTTCCACTACTGAAGTTATTATTGAATAACAATGCCTTAGTACTAGGCAATGAAAAATCTGCGTACTCTCTATGATCTGGGAGCAAGCCCTATTTTTTATCGAAAAGTTCTTCTTCAACAATCTGACAAATAATATGTCCAACTAAAATATGAACCTCTTGAATTCTTGGAGTGTCTTTTGAAGGAATAGCAATTAAATAATCAGCATATTCTGCCATTACTCCTCCACTTTCACCAGTTAAGGCAATTGTTTTCATTCCTAATTCTTTAGCCTTTTTCATCGCTAGAAGAACATTTTTAGAATTACCAGAAGTTGAAATACCAACTAACAAATCACCAGGTTTCCCTTGCGCTTGCACCATTCTCTCATAAATGACATCATATGAATAGTCATTAGCAACAGCAGTAACGTAAGAACTATTAACATGAAGCGCTTCAGCATCCAGAGGTGGACGATCAAAATAAAACCTCCCACTTAATTCAGCTGCAATATGCTGAGCATCTCCTGCACTACCTCCGTTTCCACAAAAACGGGTGTTATTTCCAGATTTGTAGGCAGTAATAAAAGCATTAGCGACTTCCAATATCGTTGCCTTTAATGTTGTATTGCTTAAAACCATTTGTTTTAAATCTATCGAATCTTGAAATGATTTGTCAAAAATAATCTCCATTTAAATAAAAATTTCACTAAAAAATTCACTAAAAATAATCAATGTTTATCTAAACTAACCCCGATTGAATAATAACTTTAAATATAAATAAACAGCCTATTCATTTAACTACTTAAACCAATCACGATGTTTTATTATCTAGATATTAGTGTTACTTTTACTAAAAAAAATATTGAATGTCTAAATTACTTGTCCCCTTATTATTTTTTGTATCATTTTCTATTTACGCTCAAATTGATATTTCTTCATTAAATGAAATGGGAATAAAATCAGAGCACGATCTAAAAAAATTAGGTTTTAGTTCCTCTGAAATATCAGCATTAAAGCACCAATATTTTAATAATGAAAATACTAAAGTAAATAGCGACTTATCAAAGGCGGCAAAATTAGTTCCAAAAAAACAAGAGAAAATCATCATTCCGACACATCTCCAGTCCACTATCAAAAAGACTGATAGTTTAAACCTCGTTTATGGCAGAAGTTTATTCTCTGATGGCTCAGTAAAAATTCAAAAAAATAGTGATCGAATTAAAGCTCCTGGTAATTATATTTTAGGAACAGATGATGTTTTAAGTATAGTGATATGGGGCACGTCTGAATTCAGTGGAACATTTACTCTCGATGACTATGGAAACATTACTCCTTCTCTTGTTGGTAGGATAAGTTTAAAGGGTAAAAAATACAGCGAAGCTAAAAAAATTATCAAATCAACTTTCGGAAGAGTTTACGACCTAAGAAACTCTAAAATAGCTATAGAATTAAGCTATTCTAAAGTAATAAGTGTAAATATAGCTGGAGAAGTAAAGTCACCTGGCACATATAGTATTCCATCAATAAATAGTGCCTTTAACTTTCTAGCATTAGCTGGAGGTATTACAGATTTAGGTTCTTTAAGAAATATAAAGATTATCCATACTAATGGTAGTATTGAGCATCTAGACATCTATAAATTTTTAACTAATCCTGCTGGCTATAATCAAAAGTACCTTCTTGATGGTGACTTTATTATAGTACCAACTAATAAAAGTATAGTAGATATTAAAGGAGCAAATAGATCATTAAAATATGAACTTAAAGAAGGTGAATCTATTTCAGATCTTTTATCTTTTTCAGGAGGAATAGCGAACTTATTCGATTCAAGTAAAGCACATGTAATTAGAGGTACAAACTCTGGATTAAAACTTATTGACGTTGCTTTAAGCGACTTTAGTTCCTTTCAATTAAAAGGCAATGATGTTGTTTCTTTTTATCAACTCGATAATTCCTTGATAAATTCAGTTTTCATTAAAGGTGCCATCATCTCAGAAGGAGATTATGCTTTTGTTGAAAGTGAAAAACTATCTAATCTTATTGAAAGAGCGGGTGGTTCTATATCAAATGCAAATCTAAAAACTGGTCATATTTATCGAGTAAATAAAGAAGGTAAGAGAGAGATAATTAGAATTGATTTAGAAGAACTCTTCAAAAAAGAAAATTCAACAAATGATATTAATATTTTGCCCAATGATATCGTTAATATATTTGACCAACGAACCCAAAATGAAACACATAAAATTAAAATAACGGGGTTGGTTAAACACCCTGAAAATTATGATTTCATTGAAGGTATTGAACTTCAAGACATCATTTTACTATCAGGTGGATTACAACCACAAGCTGATCAACAAAAAATTGACATTGAAAGGATTAATTTTGAAAATAGTCAAAGTGAGTATGTTACGGTAATAGAAGTAAATTATAATACAGACAAAAAATTTAAACTAAAACCATTTGATATTATTCATGTGAGAAAGCTCCCTGAATTTTCATACCATAAAATGGTATCCATTAAAGGAGAGGTGAAATATCCTGGGAATTATTCAATCTCTAATAAATCTGAAAAATTATACAGCCTAATACAAAGAGCAGGTGGAATAACCATAGAAGCTTTTTTACAAGGTGGTTATATAATGCGAACCCAAGACTCGATAGGACTAATTGTTATAAAACTTGAAGATCTTTTAAAATCTGAAAAATCTAAATATAATTACGTTCTTAAAGAAGGCGATAAAATATTTATCCCTAAAGAATCTAACACGGTAAGTATTATAGGTGCAATAGGATACGCTAAACACAATGAATCGGGCGCAAATAAAATAAGTTGTCCCTACACAAAAGGAAAAAGTGCTAAATACTACATCAAAAATTATGGTGGTGGTTATAATAAAGAGGCAAAACGTTTAAAGGTTTATATTCTTGGACATAATGGGTTAGTTACAGAAAGTAAACTCTATGGATTAATTAGTCCTAAAGTTAAAAAAGGAGATATTATCAAGGTTGACACTAAACCTCAAAAAAAACAACGAACAAACGATAATAAAGTTAACTGGAATAAAACCATTGAAAGCTTAAGTCTTAAACTAACAGGATTAGCAACATTCTGGGTACTTGCTCAACGAATTAACCCTTGATTAAATGGATCAAAATGAAACAAAAAATGAAGAAGAAATTACTGATGTGTTGGTTGTACTTCTCAAATTCTATTACAAATTCAAAAACAAATGGAAAATTGTAATTTTATTTGGAGTTATAGGGGCTTTAATAGGTGGATTCATTGGATTTAATAAAAAACCAGTCTATCCAACAAATAGCTCTATCATAATTGAAAGGTCTTCTTCTAGCCGTTTATCCTCTTATCTTAACATTGCAAAATCTTTTGGTTTGAGTGATAATTCTAGCGGAGGTTTATTAACACCAGAAAATTTCACCGAAGTTGGAAAATCAAAACGAATAGTATATTCAACATTACTGTCGGAAGTTCAAATTAACGGAAAAAAAGATCTTTTAATTAACCATTATATTAGACTAATTAACCCCAGAATAATAGAAAATTCAAAAGAAAAAAAGGATAGCTTTCTGATTCAATGTACAGAACCATTTACCGGAACACTACAAGAAGAGAGAGCTATTCGAATTATTTACAATAGGATTATTAAAACAGCCCTTCAAATTAATACTTCAGCTGAAAACAGTGTTATAAAAATTAATACTACTTTTTCAAATGAGAGATTCACACACCTTTTTGCAAAAAAATATTTAGCAACAATATATGATTACTTCCTCAATAATATAATTCATCAAGAAAATGAAATGCTTGCTCTTTTGAGACAAAAGAAAGATTCTATTGAATCAATTCTTAGTTTAAAACAAAATAGATTTGCTGACTTAAATGATAGATCAATCAATATTGTAAAAACTAAAATGTCACTTGAGAAACTTGAATTAATGAAAGACATTGAAATCATGAACTCTTTACTTGCAACGACAATTCAGTCTTTAGAAATGACTGAGTTTTCAGCTAAAGAAAGTAAGAAGATTTTTAAAATAATTGATGAACCTGTTTTACCTATTGTTCCTGTAAAAAAAGGAATAATCTTTTACGCTTTTTCATTCGGTCTTATATTTTCGATTATCAAATTTTCACACATGGTAATTTGGCTGAATTTCAAAAAAGCTAAATCAAAACTAAGTGGCCTAGATAGTTCTAAATAAATTTTAAAATACTGAATATGAACTTACTTAACCTCATCGGACGAACTGAAGAACTCTTTTCTAATGATGTTAATAATCTTGAAAATGAAATAGTCAAAATAGTTTCAAATTCAAGATTCCTTGTTTTAGGAGGTGCAGGATCAATTGGGCAAGCGGTTACAAAAGAGATTTTTAAAAGAGATCCTAAAAAACTTCATGTTGTTGATGTTTCAGAAAACAACATGGTTGAACTTGTGAGAGATCTGAGATCATCTATGGGGTATATTTCTGGAGATTTTAAAACTTTCGCGCTTGATATCGGATCAATCGAATATGACAGTTTTATAAAAAGTGATGGTAAATATGATTATGTGTTAAATCTTTCTGCATTAAAGCATGTAAGAAGTGAAAAAGATCCATTCACATTAATGAGAATGATTGAAGTTAACATTTTCAATACTCAAAAAACAATTCAACAATCTAAGGCTAACGGAAGTAAAAAATACTTTTGTGTATCTACCGATAAAGCTGCTAACCCTGTTAATATGATGGGTGGATCTAAAAGGATCATGGAGATATACCTGATGAAAGAAAGTCAATCGATGGACATTTCAACTGCTAGGTTTGCCAATGTTGCCTTTTCAGATGGTTCTTTATTACATGGCTTTAACATGAGAATTGAGAAAAAGCAACCTATAGTTGCTCCAAATGATATTAAACGATACTTTGTCATACCAAAAGAAGCTGGTGAATTATGCTTAATGTCTTGTTTGTTCGGAGATAATAGAGATATATTTTTCCCTAAATTAAATCATGAACTTGATTTAATAACATTTGCTGACATAGCAGTACGATACCTTAAAGAAAAAGGATTTGAACCTCATCTTTGTAAAGATGAGGAAGAGGCAAGAGAGCTTATTAAAACGTTACCTCAACAAGGAAAATGGCCTTGTTTATTCACTGGAAGCGATACTACTGGTGAGAAAGACTTCGAAGAGTTTTTCACAGACAATGAAACTTTAGATTTAGATCGTTTTGAAAACTTAGGAATAATTAAAAATGAACTTTCATTAGACCAAAATAAAATTGACCTCTTTGATAAAGAAATTACTCAAATGAGAAACAATAAAGCTTGGTCAAAAAAGGCAATCGTTGATTTATTCAATGAAATGATTCCTAATTTTAATCATAAAGAAACTGGAAAGTATTTAGATTCTAAAATGTAATTTTTTTTGCCAGATGACAAAAGACAGCGACGCTATTTCAGATACTATTAAATATATCAAAAACTTATTTGCAACTGAGGAGTTTATTCCTTTACACGAGCCTAATTTTAATGGTAATGAAAAGAAATACCTTAATGAATGTATAGATTCAACATTTGTTTCTAGCGTTGGTAAATTTGTTGATGAATTTGAAGAACTAATTGCCAAGTTTACAGGCGTAAAAAAGGCTATTGTTTGCGTAAATGGAACAAACGCATTACACCTATGTTTAAAACTTGTTGGTGTTGAAGATAACGATGAAGTTATTACTCAACCTCTAACCTTCATTGCTACAACAAATGCGATAACCTATGCTAATGCTATCCCTATTTTTATAGATGTTGATAGGGATACAATGGGATTATCTCCAAAGTCTTTACGTCAGTTTTTAAATGACCATGCTGAATTGAGAGGCACAGAGTGTTTTAATAAAACAACTGGTAACAGAATAAAAGCTTGTATGCCTATGCATACATTTGGACATGCTTGCAGAATTGAAGAAATAAAATCTATCTGTGAAGAATTTCACATCGAGCTTGTTGAAGATGCTGCTGAGGGAATGGGTTCTACTTTAAATGGAAAACATTTAGGGAGTTTTGGAACACTAGGCGCGATTAGCTTTAATGGAAATAAAATAATGACTACTGGAGGCGGAGGTGTTATTTTATCTAATAATAACCAATTATCAGCAAAGGCGAAACACCTTTCAACCCAGTCTAAAATTCCTCATAAGTGGGAATACCGTCATGATGAAATTGGATATAATTACAGAATGCCAAACCTTAATGCCGCTTTAGGATTAGCACAACTTGAACAGCTACCACATTTCCTAAATAGTAAACAAAATTTAGCCAAAAAATATGCTGAATTCTTTAAGAATTTAGAGGTGAGTTTTTTTGAAGATCGTCCTGAAGAAAAATCTAATTATTGGCTTAATGCTATTATTTTTAATGATAAAGCCGAAAGAGATGTTTTTCTTGAAAAATCAAATAGCAATGGTATTATGACTAGGCCAATTTGGCAACTAGTGAATACAATGCCTATGTTTAAGAATTGTCTTACATCTGAATTGCCAAATGCAAAATGGCTTGAAGAAAGAGTAGTAAATATCCCAAGTAGTGTTAGATAAAAAAATTGGAGTTATCGGTTATTCTGGCCACGCTTATGTGGTAATTGAAGCAGGCGTTTTATCTGGTTTAGATGTCGGCTATTATGCTGACAAAGAAGAGAATCAATCAAATCCTTTTTCATTAGAATATCTAGGGTTTGAAAAAGATAATAAGTTTAATACAGGTTTAAAAACAGAAACCTTCATTCTTGGCATCGGTGATAATAAGATGCGATTAAGAGTAGCTGAGGAAATCGAACTCAAACAATGGAACCTTCAAACAGTGATTCATCCAGATGCTAAGGTTTCTGAACTTGCAAAAATAGGAAATGGTACTTTTGTGGGAAGAGGCGCATGTATTAATCCTTTTGCTGAAATTGGAAAATATTCAATAATAAATACAGCTAGTGTAATTGAACATGGCTGTAAAATTGGACATGCATCCCATATTGCTCCTGGGGCTGTATTAGCAGGTGATGTGAAAATTGGAAAAGCAAGTTTTATCGGCGCTAATTCAGTTATAAAACAAGGAATAATAATTGGTGATAATGTAATAATTGGTGCGGGTTCAGTTATATTGAAAGACGTACCTTCCCAAACAAAAATGGCTGGAAACCCAGGCAGAGAAATATGAAAGAAAAAACAATAATCATAGCAGAGGCAGGAGTTAATCACAATGGTGATATTTCCTTAGCAAAACAATTAGTTGATAAAGCAGCTGAAGCAGGCGTAGATTATGTCAAATTTCAAACATTTAAAGTTGATAAATTAGTAACAAAATCACTTTCAAAAGCTGATTATCAAAAAAATAACACTGCTAATAACGACTCTCAATATGACATGTTGAAGAAGTTAGAATTATCAAAAAATGATCATGAAGTTTTAAAATATTATGCTCAAGAGAAAGGTGTTAGCTTTTTTTCAACAGCCTTTGATACTTACAGTGTAGCTTACTTAAAAACATTAGGTTTTGAGCACGCTAAAATTCCTTCAGGTGAAATTACAAACCTTCCTTATTTACGAGCAATTGCAAAAGCATTCAAGCAAATCATTCTATCAACGGGAATGGCCGAGATGATTGAGATTAAAGATGCTTTAGATGCTTTAATGGCTGAAGGAATTACGAAAGAAAATATTACAGTTTTACACTGTACTACTGATTATCCAACTGCTATGCAAGATGTAAACTTGAAAGCGATGTTGCATATTCAAAAAGAATTTGATGTGAAAATCGGATACTCCGATCATACATTAGGAATTGAAGTTCCTATAGCAGCAGTTGCTTTAGGTGCCACAGTAATAGAGAAGCATTTTACGTTAGATCGTAATATGGAGGGTCCAGACCATTCTGCTTCCCTAGAACCTATTGAACTAAAAAATATGGTTAATGCCATAAGAAATATAGAAGAAGCTCTTTCTGGAACTGGAATTAAAGAACCTGTTCAAGCTGAATTAAAAAACAGAAAAGTTGCTAGAAAGTGTATAGTTGCTAGTAAAGAAATTAAAAAAGGAGAACTATTTTCAGAAGAAAATTTAACTGTAAAAAGGTCTGGTAACGGAATTACTCCAATGAAATGGGATGAAATTATCGGCCAGTCATCTTCTAAAGATTTCGACACAGACGAATTAATTATTATTTAAAATGAAAAAAATTGCTGTAATAACTGGCACTAGAGCTGAATATGGTTTATTAAAACCACTAATCGCATCTGTTCATGCTGATAAAGATCTTGAATTACACCTAGTTGTTACTGCTATGCACCTCTCTCCCGAATATGGGATGACGATTAACGAAATTATTAAGGACGGGTTTCCAGTTCATAAGAAAATTGAGTGCTTATTGAACTCAGATACAGCTATTGGTGTTTCTAAATCAATATCATTGGCCCTCGCATCATTTGCAGAAAATTTCTCTGAATCTGAGCCCGATTGTATCGTTATTTTAGGTGATCGAACAGAGATGTTAGCAGCGACAATAGCAGCGAATATGGCCAATATTCCTATTGCACATATCCACGGAGGTGAAACAACTGAAGGTGCATATGATGAAGGTATAAGACATGCCATTACTAAGATGAGCTATTGGCATTTCACTTCTACAGAGGATTATAAAAATAGAGTTATTCAATTGGGAGAACATCCTGATAGAGTTTATTGCGTAGGTGCAATAGGACTTGATTCAATAATTGGACTCAAACTATTAACTAAAGATCAATTTGAAAATCAAATTAGCTTTAAGTTAGACCAAAAAACGGCTTTAGTTACCTATCACCCAGTTACTTTAGAATACTCTACAGCAAAAGACCAATTTCAAAGTATTTTAGATGCTTTGGATATGGAAGAAAATTTAAAAATAATTTTCACCCATGCTAATTCAGATAAGGATGGAAAAATTATAAATTCGATGATCATTCAGTACGTGAAGAACAATCCTGATAAATCAGTTGAATTTAAATCATTAGGTCAATTAAGGTATCTATCTTCTCTCAAATTTGTAGATGTAGTTGTAGGTAATTCTTCTAGTGGAATAATTGAAGTTCCTTACTATAATATTCCAACTATAAATATCGGAGATAGGCAAAAAGGGAGAGTTATAGCTCAAAGTGTGATTAACGTGAACCCTAACTCAAAAGAAATTTCTGAAGCATTACAAAAATCATTTGAGACTCGTTTTATCAATGAAATTAAAACGCAAAAACAAGTTTATGGGATAGGCGGAACAGCTCCAAAAATCATTTCAACTCTAAAATCAGCGAAAAACGTCAGCCTCAAAAAAAGCTTCTACGATTTAAACGTCAATTTATGAATCTAAATAATTTAAAAGTAAAATCTGATGCCTCAATTTTGGATGCTTTAACCATTCTTAATGAGTTACTATATAAAGAATCTATCAGTAGGTTAATTTTATTCGTAGTTGATGAAAATGACACGGTTATTGGATCGTTAACAGATGGAGATATTAGAAGAGCACTTATCAAAAATCAAGACCTTACACAGCCTGTAAGTGAAATTTGTAATCAAGAGTTTATTCATTCTTCTGAGTCAGGTGAATTCATCGATTTAAAAACATATCGCCAACAAAATATAAAAATGCTTCCAATTTTAAATGGAAGTAAAAAACTGGTAGAAATTATTGATTTAGATCAAACCAAATCTAAACTTCCTTTAGAATGTATCATCATGGCTGGAGGAAGAGGGAAAAGGTTAAGCCCACTAACTGATACCATTCCTAAACCTATGCTAAACCTTGATGGTAAACCAATCATCGAACATAATATCGACAGGCTAATTAGTTTTGGTATTAAAAAATTATATATTTCTGTTAAATATTTAGGAGAACAAATTGAATCCTATTTTGGCGATGGATCTAGTAAGGGAATTGAAATAGAATATATCTGGGAAAATAAACCGCTAGGAACTGCAGGCGCAATGTCGCTAGTTGATAATTTTAAATCAGATCATGTATTATTGATGAATAGTGATCTTTTTACTAATGTAGACTTTGAAGATCTTTACCTTGATTTAATTAAAAACAACGCTGACATGGCAGTTGCATCAACTGAATATAAAGTTGATATTCCATATGCGATATTTGAAACTGAAGAAAATGTTGTGAAAGCTTTCAAAGAAAAGCCATCATATATTTATCATTCAAATGCAGGCATCTACATTCTAAAAAAAGAACTGATTGAACAAATACCTAAAGACACCTTTTACGACATAACCGATTTAATGGAGGTATTAGTTTCTTCGGGAGGGAAGTTAATTTTTAACCCAATAGTTGGTTTTTGGATTGATATTGGAAGTCCAGCAGATTATAAAAGAGCACAAGAATTTATAAAACATTAAGAATGGATTTAGTAATTATTCCAGCCAGAGGAGGGTCCAAAGGAGTACCCGGAAAAAACATTAAATTACTAAATGGTCAATCTCTTATTGAGTTTACTATTTATGCTGCAAGAGCAGTTTATAATGACGAACAAATCATTGTAAGTACTGACTCTGAAGAGATTAAACAGGTTGTGGAAAAGAGCGGATTAAAAGTACCGTATGATCGACCTCCAGAATTAGCAACAGATCAATCTTCTAGTTACGATGTAATTATTCATGCACTAAATGATTTTGAACGTAAGAATGGTGAAGTAGAAAAAATAATTTTACTTCAACCTACCTCTCCTTTTAGAACTTCACAACATATTACTGAAGCAAGTAAATTATATAATGAGGAGCTTGATATGATTGTTTCAGTAAAAGAAACAAAGGCAAACCCCTACTATGTATTACGTGAAGAAGATCAAGACGGTTATTTAGTGAAATCAAAAGAATCAACGGTAACAAGGCGCCAAGATTTAAATAAGGTATGGGAACTAAATGGTGCCATATATATCATAAATACAAAAGCAATAAAATCTCAACAAATTGGTGATTTTAAAAAAGTAAAGAAGTATGAAATGGATGAGCTTTCTTCTCACGACATTGATACTCCTTTAGATTGGTCCTTAGCAGAAGTAATTGCACAACAGATTGCAAAATAAAATCAATGAAAATACTTGTATTTACTTCATACTTAACTATTCCTAAATTAAAAGGATTTAACAAAAATCACAGTGGTTTTGGTTACATGGTTGCGGCCATCACTTTAGGTATTGCAAGCTTAAGTAATTTAAAGGTTGATGTTTTAACTCAATCAAATTTTACGGATCAAACCACATTTAAAAAAGCGCATTTTATTAAAAGGAACTTAATGAAGCTGTTAAGTTTCTTTAAATTGAGCACTTTAATTCACGCCTTCAATGAGCGTAATAAATACCATAATTCTGATTTTAAAAGACAATTCATTTATGGATTAACATCCAATTACTTCAAATCAATTGTTAAACACTATTCAGCGGTTCATATTCATGGAATTAGTTCATACACCTATCAAGCAATCGATTATTGTTTGAAAAACAACATCAAAGGAATCGTAACTATTCATGGTATTAATTATTTAAATACTTCAATAGGAATTTCTCAGATTCAAATTGAAAAAGAAAAAGAATTCATTCAAAGAATAACCAATTCAAAAAACTTAAAATTAACGGTAATCAGCAAGGGTATACAATCACGCATAACCAATTCTTTAGACATAAAAGTTGATGATATATATATTGTTCCTAATTTTCATGATTATAACGATGATTATAAATATGAAACTTTAGACATAAAAAAGAAATACAACCTCCCTCAATCCTCCGAAATTATTCTTTCAGTAGGGAATTATAGTGAGAATAAAAACCAGAAGCAACTTATTGATATTTTTGAATTACTCGATAAAGAAAACTGTTTTTTATTACTTGCAGGTTCAGGGTTGGAAAGCTTATTACCACATATAAAAAATTTAAAATCAAAAGATAGGATAGTTATTTGTGGGCATGTGAATAGAAATCTATTACCAAATTACTACATAAATTCAAGTATCTTAGCAGTAACTAGTGTATCTGAGGGTTTTGGCTTACCAATGATAGAAGCTGAGTTTTACGGTTTACCAGTAATTACTTTTAAAGATATCGATGCAGTTGAAGATATATTAGAAAATAATAATTTAGCGCTTGTCTCTGAAAGAAATTCCGAACTTTATAAAAACCATCTAGAAAAAGGTTTAGCCAAAGATTGGGATAAAGAAATGCTAAAAAAGAGCGTTGAAAAATTTGAACCAAGCATTATATTAAATAAATACAAATCATTATTAAAGGAATCTATTACGTAATATGTTCAATTTTATAAAGAAGATTTTTCCAAGTTTAGCTCCTAGTCTTCATATCATTATAGCTAGAATATATGATATCAAAAAATTCTCAAAGCACTGTAGTAGTGTTAAACCTAACGTAAGTAAAGCTAAAATTCAAGCTTATATTACAAGACAATACCATGGTATTGAAAAAGGATTAACGTTACCAAACACGAGATTAGGCTTTGGTGAATCTCTCATTATAGCAATAACTAATAACTTGAACACCTATATTTCACAATATGGAATTGATGACTTAGTTCGTCATGCTGTGTCGAATCTTGAAAAGTATAAAACATTTAATGAATCAGTATTAGATCCTTCAGGTGATGTAATTAATAGAATAAATACTTTATTAAAAAAAGTAACCGAACATAGTTCTCCTATACACAGGGATATAACAAAACAAGAAATTCTTGAGAAAACTGATTTTGACTTTTCTGCATTTATGAAAAGTAGACGAAGTATTCGTGACTTTGGAGAAGGTGATGTATCAACTGATATTTTAAAAGATTGCATCTTAGATGCAATGGAATCTCCTTCGGCATGTAACCGTCAAGGTTGGCGAGTAAGGATTTACGAAGAAGATAGACGTGATCATATTTTAAAATTTCAAAATGGAAATCGAGGATTTAATTCTTCAATAAATAAAGTCCTTTTTGTAACAGGATGTAGTGAAGCTTATAGCTATACAGAACGAAATGGGATGATTGTTGATGGTTCTTTATTTGCGATGTCATTAATACTAGGACTTCATAGTCGTGGAATTGGTTCATGCCCTTTGAATACATCTTATACATATAAAGATGAAATCAAACTTAGAAATGGTATCGATTTACCACTAAATGAAGAGCCAATAATGATGATTGCTGTAGGTAACTTGAAAGAACACTATAAAGTTGCTGCCTCTCCAAGGAAAGCATTATCTAATGTTTTAATTGAAGAATAAGAATGTTTATCAACCTGAATAAAAGGATCGTTAATGTATTAATACCACTTTGTATTATGCTCGCGCCGTATTCAATTTTTAAACAGTATTATAGCGTTGGATTATTTTTAGTTCTTATCTATGCTGTGTTTTCAACCTCATTTATTGAAAATGATTTTAAAATTCCGAAAACACTCCTCAATTTTCTAATTGCTTTCACAACTATTTACTTATTAAACGTATTTAGAACAGATAAATCACTAAGTATGCTGAACTTTATTATAGGTTCAGTGCTGACCGTATTTTATATAAGTTCATTAATAAAATACTTTGAATTCAAAAGATTTTATAAAAATTACAAAATACTTGCTATAGCCTCTTCTACTTTAATAATTTTTCAGGCATTACGCTTGTTTATTTTCCGCATTCCAGCAGTTCCAATAAACTTATTGCCCGTAGCTCAGGCTGATTATAGTTATTGGGATTTCTTTAAAGGAGAACGTCCTAGTGGTTTTTTCTCAGAGCCTCAAGCCTTTTGCTCTTTTGTAATACCATTCTTTATCTTTTCACTTTACAAAAAAGAGTTCTTGTTCTCTGCTATAACATTTGTAGCTATTTTAATGTCAACTTCAACTCTAGGACTAGCTATTTCAATGATGGTTCTTGGCTATTTTTTATTTTTCGAGAAAAATAAATACAAAGGCACCAAGGTTTTAATAATCTCCTCGATTGTTCTAGTCTTTATTATCCTTACCTACTCGGGCTTATTAGATTCAACTATTGACAAAGCTCAAAGAACTCCATTAGAAAATAATATTCGATTGGTTAGAGGATTCTATATCTATAGTAAATTCGATATGGTTGACCTCATCTTTGGTATTAGTCAAGATTTAAAAACTTATGTGATTACAACTATTAAAGAACCTTGGGTAGCACTCTATACCTCATCGGGAAATGAAAGATTATTGGGTTACACCACTTCATTTTCAGGGTTGCTTATACAGTTTGGATTACCAAGTTTTATTATTTATCTGCTATTTTTGAAAAAGTGTTTCGTAAATTCGTCTCGTGATTGCAGAGTGCTAGTACTCGTTACATTTGTACTATGCTTTGTACAAACAATAATTTTTAATGCGTGGTTTGTTTTTTATGTATCTGTAATACTTGGAATTCTAAATGAGCAAGGGAAATTAAAGTTTTTAACAATTAGACTTTAGGAATGAAAAAATTCGGAGTACTTACAACAAATAGAGCTATTAATTACGGAGCTGTTCTTCAGTGTTTTGCTTTAAGTAAAAAAATTGATGGTTTTGATAACGTTGAATGTGAAGTAATTGATTACGCACCACCAAAAAAAACCTACGGTAGAACGATTTCTTATAAATTCAAATCAATTAAAGACATAGCTTACTCTACTATACTTTTTCTTAATAAAAAGTATAGATCAGGGCACGCAAAGAAAATCGAAGGGTTTGATGACTTTATTGAAAATACGTTAAATCAAAGTAAAAAAACTTACGTTAAAATTGGTGATTTTGGTGACGACGTTAATCAATATGATGCCTTAGTTTGCGGTAGTGATCAAATATGGAATTTAAACATAATTGATGATCCTGTCTTTTTCTTGGAATTTGATAAAATAACGCCAAAAACCAAAAAAGTAGCATACGCCCCTAGTATTACAGAGGCCATGAACGCAGAACAAGTTGAAAAAATAAAAACCAGAACTCAAGGTTTCTCTGCATTATCTATGCGTGAAAGAGAAAGTGCTGAAACTTATACTAAACTGATTGGGAAGGAAGTAAAAAATGTTCTAGATCCTGTTTTCTTATTAAATGAAGAAGAGTGGATGCAAATTGAAGAAAAACCTAAGAATATTGAAAAACCGTTTATTCTTTCTTACGGTTTAGTAAGTGATCCTTTATTTAAAGATTGCGTTGCCTCTTTAAAAGAAAAGTATAAAGGTACGAAGCATGTTGATTTACAAGTAAGACCTTTTAATAAGTATAATGCTGACATTTGTACAAATGAGTTTTCTCCAGCCAATTTTGTATGGTTGTTTAGAAATGCAGAATACACATGTACAAGCTCATTTCATGGAACTTGTTTTTCTTTAATTTTTAATAAAAAATTTATGTCTGTTCCAGCAAGAGATAGGAGTTTGAGAATTGAAAATATTCTAGAAATTGCAGGAATTAAAAACAGACACATTACCACTGTTGAAGGAATTAAAACTGCAATTGAAACAAATCCCGATTTTGAAAAGTCAAATAATTTACTTGCAATAAGTAAAAAAGATTCATTGGATTATTTAAAAAACGCCCTAAACATTGAAGTTTAGTAAATTCCTTAAGGAGTCTAGTATTTACATCATATTATCGTTTCTTCAAAAAGGACTTTCCTTTTTGTTAGTTCCATTTTATACTTTCTTTTTATCTCCCCATGAATTTGGATTGGTAAATCAAATCATAGCGCTACACTCTATTTACATTTTAATATTAAGTTTTTCCTTAAACGAAACAATCGCGAAAGGAATAATGGAAGATAAAAGTGAAGGCAAGAAGGTCATCAGAATGAATATCGTTCTACTAAACCTTTCATTAGTTGCTTTTGGAGCTCTAGTTCTATTAATCTTTAAAGATTGGTTCTACAATAATTTATTAGAAGGTGCTGATGATAATTTAATCTACTGCAGTTTAATAATTGTAGCCACTACCCCAATATTTTTCATTTATCAAAAATACTTGAGAATGACAGGTGAACCCATGCATTTTGCTAAAACGATGATTGGATTCATTTTGCTACAAGTGTTTTTTAGTGTTTTTTACCTTTATTACCTAAGGCTAGGACCTTTAGGATATATGTTAGCAATGGGGTCTGTTTCATCAATATTTGGAATTTACAGCTACGCCAAATTAGCCGTCCTCAGAAAAGAATACATCAGTCTTTCTGAAATGAAAAAGCATTTAATTTATTCTCTTAAACTTGTTCCGCACAGTATATCAGGTTGGGGAATGAATGGTTTTACAAACTATTCATTAGGGAAATTAGGAAATTTAGCGTCAGTTGGAATTCTTAATGCTGTAAACATTGTGGGTGTACTAATAAACGTTTTTTCAAAGGCTATTTTAGATGCTTTACAACCTTGGATTTATCAACAACTAAAAGAAAATGATAAAGACTATTCGGTCATAAAATATATAGTTACCCTTCTCTGTTCATTAATGGTAATCTTAGGGATTTTCATCATATTATTTGACGAAATATTTCTTAAAATAGCATTAGATGAAAAATATTATCACGGGATTAAATACGCGCCTTTACTTGTTTTAAATAGTGTAATATTGGCAATGGGATCAATGACAGTGTACGTTATTTATTACTTTGATAAAAAAGTAAAATTTGTATCTATATCTACAATTACGGGTGCTATAATTAATATAGTTTTAGGTTATTACTTAATTAAGAATTATGAAATTATTGGAGCGATAGTTGGTTTGGTATTGGCAAATTTAGCAATTACTATAATTAAATCAGCAATTTCAAGTAAAATTATAAAGTTGTCATACAATATGTATGATTTATACGCAATAATAACCGCAGTAGCTATTGTGAGCTATTTAACTCCAGAATTCAAAATAATAACTAATGTAATTGCTTTAGTATACCTAGGAATCAGATGTTTGTTATTGATAAAAAAAATGAATCATGAACAACAATAATTATATTATAATAGGTAAGAATCAAATTTCTGAAGATCAAATCCCTACAATATTTCCCTTATCTGTTGCTAAATACCAAGAGTCATTTAATGAAGTTGTGAAGAGTATTGTGAAGGATGTATTTAACATCTCTGTTAATAACAATTATTATTCCGTTTACGTAAATTTGCTGGCTAATAAATCTCAAAAGACTAAGTATATAGCAATGATTATTGAGCTATCAAAAAGCTACCAAATCAAGGAAATTCACTTTGATTATATATCACCAAAACTTAGCAGTTTATTTCAAGGACAGCCACGTATCGCTGAGCTAAACAGTGCAAATAACCTAATAGATAAGAAAGAGTTAAAAGGAATTTTCCCGAAATACATCGTTAACTTAATATTTACTTTACTTGGAATTTTTATTCGCAAAAAAAAAGGAAATACAGAAAGTGTAATCCGAGCTTGGGTTGATGTTGATGAAAAACTTCATGAAAAAGAATTTTACCAAAGCGCCGTGCTTATTTATCCTTTCGGACTTAACATTAAAAGATCATTTTCATTTATCAAAAAAGTTTTCAAAACCCATTCAAACGTTAAACTTACTGGTGTAAACTACTCCTTTTTAGACGCCCTAAATTCAATATTTGCGAGAGATAAAATGGAAAGCCTTGTCAAGTTTGAATTTAATGGAATGTTTAGGCACTCCAAAAAGCTCTTAAAATATAAAACCATCTATACCTCAGATGAGTTTCAAGTAGGAGTTCCTATTCTTTATCAAAATCGAAACAATTCGAAAATAATAAATAGAGCTCATGGAATGGGATGTTATAACTTGGAAGTTGATTATGACGAATTTCATGTATTCAATGACGTTCAAAGACATTATTATCAACGAAATAATTCAAAAATTGATTACAAGATTTATCCTTTAAAAAAGGATATTATACATGAAAATAGCTGCGAAAGTAAAATTGTATACATAGATCAAGGAGACTTAAGGAGATATAATTTTTACTACGAAATTGAGCTTCAAAAAAAGGTAATTCAAAGTTTAGAAGAAGTTGCAAAGCTTACTAAAACTGAAATTTTTGTTAAATTTCATCCAAACAGAAGTGAAGCTGAAATAAAAGAATTCAACAAGTTATACAAGCTTAAAGCTCTAATGTCTTTAGATTACAAAACCAATTATACTTTTATTAATTTATGGTCTACATCATATTTTGATTTTAAAAAACACGGTCGTTTCATCTTTGTAAAAGATGATCATTTTAATGCCCATTATTTCTTTGGCGAAAAAATTAATAGCGTTCACATTGACGATCTAAATACAAAATTATTAAACAATGACAATTAAGTATATTATATCCAAAATCATCAAGAAATCTCGGTTTTCTTCGATTAAGAACAGTACTGTTCATTCTACTTCAAAGGTCGAATCAGGAACATTATTTGTTGATAGTTCAATGGATAAACATTCATTTTGTGGTTATGATAATGAAATTATAAAAACCAATATTGGTTCGTTTTGCTCTATTGGTAATGATGTGAAAATTGGCGGAGGCGAACATCCTTATGAATGGGTTTCTACCTCTCCTGTTTTTTATTCAGGAAGAGATAGCGTTAAAGCAAAATTTTCTGAATTTGACAGAAAACCACTTCTTACGACTACAATTGGAAATGATGTTTGGATTGGTCAAAATTCTTTGATAAAACAAGGAATTAATATTGGTCACGGGGCAATAGTTGGAATGGGAAGTATTGTTACAAAAGATGTAGATCCTTATACGATTGTTGCAGGAATACCTGCAACAAAAATAAAACTCAGGTTTGAAAATGAGATTGTTGAAGAACTTTTAAAGTCAAAATGGTGGAGTATTGATGAAGCTAAACTTAAGACACTTTCGCAAAACATTAAGGATCCTTTAATGTTTCTCAAAAAAATCAAAGAATCTAACATTTAATTCAATAATTGTTACTCTCCCCAACAAAACTTAAATTTGCCTAAAATACCGTTTAGTGCTGTTATTCATTAATAACAGCAATTTTAAATATAAACCATGTCAGAAAGAAAACATCAAGTTTGTACCAATTGTGTAATGGACACAACAGATAGTAACATCGTATTTGATGATGAAGGAGTTTGTGACCATTGTAATACATTTTACAAGGACATTAAACCTAATTGGCACACGGATGATAAAGGAGCTGCAGCAATAGAAGCTACAGTTGCTAAAATCAAAGAAGAAGGAAAAGGGAAGGATTTTGACTGCATCATGGGAATGAGTGGTGGAATTGATAGCTCATACTTATTATATTTAGCAGTTAAAAAATTGGGCTTACGACCTTTGGTTTTTCATGTTGATGCTGGTTGGAATTCTCAAGAAGCAGTGAACAACATTGAAAGAATGGTTGATCAACTTGGATTAGACCTTTACACTGAAGTAATTGATTGGGAAGAAATGAAAGATCTTCAATTGGCTTATTTTAAAGCTGGTGTTTCGAATACTGATACTCCACAAGATCATTCTTTCTTTGCAACAATGTACAAGTTTGCCAATGATCACAAAGTTAAATACATTCTTACTGGTGGAAATTATTCTACAGAATGTGTAAGAAATCCACTAGAGTGGATGTACTATCAATCTGATTCAATTCAATTAAAAGATATTTATAAGCAATTCGGATCTGGTAAATTAAAAAATTTCCCTATTACGAACATCATATGGCATAAAGTCTATTTACCTTATGTTAAAGGAATTAAACTTATCCGTCCATTAGATTTTATGGAGTATAATAAGGAAGCTGCTACTCAATTTTTAGTAGATGAATTTGGGTATCAACGCTATCCGCAAAAGCATTTCGAATCACGATTCACTAAGTTTTATGAAGCTTATTGGTTAACTGAAAAATTTGGTTACGATACACGAAAAGTTCAATATTCTAGTTTAATCCTAACGGGGCAAATGACTAGAGAAGAAGCCTTAGAACAGCTAAAAAGTCCAGCGTATAATCCTGAAACAATTAAAGATGAATTTGAATACATAGCAACTAAACTTGGAATTTCTGTTGAAGAGTTACAAGGTTATATGGATGCTCCAAACCGAAAAAACAGCGATTTTAAATCTCAAGAGAGTATGTATTCAATTGGTGCTAAAGTCATGAGAATGATAGGACTTGAAAAAGGAGGAAAAAGATGATAACCATTGTTGATTATGGCTCAGGAAATATTGAAGCTTTTATTAATATTTATAAAAGATTAAACATTCCATGCGAAGTTGCAAGCTCACCTGAACAAATTTTAACGGCTAAAAAGTTAGTGCTTCCTGGTGTTGGCGCTTTTGACGAAACTATGAGAATTTTAAAAAATTCTGGAATGGTTGAAGCTCTTAATAAACAAGTTTTAGAAAATAAAATTCCAGTCATTGGAATATGTGTTGGAATGCAAATTATATCCAAAAAAAGTGACGAAGGTGAACTAGAAGGTCTTGGTTGGATTGATGCTCAAGTAAAAAAGTTTGAAGTAAGTAAACTTACTCAAAAACCTCATTTACCGCACATGGGATGGAATACTTTTAAAAAAGAGAAAGAAAACTCAATTCTCAATGAATTAGAACCTGATAAAGGTTTTTACTTCTTACATACTTATTATTTTTCATGTAATAATTCAGCAGATATTTTAACATCCACTGTTTATGGAGATAGATATACGTCTGCCGTTAATCATGAAAACATCTATGGAGTTCAATTTCACCCTGAAAAAAGTCATAGTAACGGAGTTCAATTATTGAAAAATTTTGCTAACCTGTAATTATGTTAAGATCTAGAATAATTCCGTGTTTACTGGTTCATAATAAGGGATTGGTGAAAACTGTAAATTTTAAAGATCCCAAGTATGTTGGTGATCCTATTAATGCAGTTAAGATTTTTAATGAAAAAGAAGTTGATGAACTAATTGTATTAGATATTGATGCGACGGTTGAAAAACGTGGGCCTAATTTCCAAATGATTAAAAACTTAGCTACCGAATGTAGAATGCCACTTTGTTATGGTGGAGGAGTGACAAGCCCTGAACAAGCAAAAAAAATCATCAAATTAGGTGCTGAAAAAGTTGCTTTAAGTTCAGCTGCAATTGAAAATCCTGAGTTGGTAAAATCTATTGGTGAGGAAGTTGGAGTACAAAGTGTAGTGATTATTATTGATGTGAAAAAGAAAGGATTTTTTGGTAAATATGAAGTTTTCACACACAATGGTAAAAAATCTACAGGGCTAAATCCAATTGATTTTGCTGAGGAAATGGAGGCAATTGGCGTTGGTGAAATAGTAATCAACTCTATTGATCAAGAAGGAACCATGAAAGGTTATGATTTGAAACTTTTTGAAAGTATCCGAAAAAAAACATCAGTACCGTTAACGATTATGGGAGGTGCAGGAAGTGCAGATCATATTAAAGAAGCACTAAATAAATTTGGAATTATCGGAGCAGCAGCCGGAAGTTTATTTGTTTTCAAAGGAAAATATAGAGCTGTTCTTATTCAGTACTTAAACAAGGCTCAACTTTTTACGCAAAAATAAAGGGCGGTAATCACTCCGCCCTGTATCTTTTTCTTTCTAGTTTAACTGTCAGGATTTGCTCGAAAGACTATTATTTTAATTAAGTACTACAATGACAAACGATAACATGCTCAAAATGTTACATTTATCGATGAACAAAAGTATTTGTTCGACAAATTCATTTCAACAGTTAATTGTTTAATTCCTCAAGACCTCTTTTATATTATTAAGTAATTGATCTTTTCCAAAGCTTAATATTTACTTCGATGATCATTTAATTTATAAATTCTCTCCTCTTTGAACTTATTAGTATTTTTGTAGCTCAATTAAGTAGTAAATCATGGATTACAATTTTAACGAAGTAGAATCGAAATGGAGAAAAGAGTGGGCTACTAATAAAACCTTCGCTACTTCAAATGAATCAGATAAGCCTAAATGTTATGTTTTAGATATGTTTCCTTACCCTTCTGGGGCTGGTTTACATGTTGGACATCCGCTGGGTTATATTGCATCTGATATCTATGCTAGATTCAAAAAGTTAAATGGATTCAATGTACTTCACCCAATGGGTTACGATGCATTTGGATTACCTGCTGAGCAGTACGCTATTCAAACCGGACAACATCCTAAGGTTACTACCGATGAGAACTTAGATCGTTACCGTGATCAATTAGATAAAATTGGCTTCTCATTTGATTGGGATAGAGAAATTAGAACTTGCGAACCAGAGTATTATAAATGGACTCAATGGATTTTCGCTCAATTATTCAAATCTTGGTACAACAACCAAAGTGAGAAAGCGGAAAGTATCGAAAACTTAGTTCTTATTTTCGAAAACGAAGGCAATGCTGGAGTTAAAGCTGCTTGCGAAGAAACGCCAACTTTTACTGCTCAAGAATGGAATAAGAAAAATGAAAAAGAGCAATCTGATATTTTATTAAACTACCGATTGGCTTACTTAAGTGAATCAATGGTAAACTGGTGTCCTGCTTTAGGAACTGTTTTAGCGAACGATGAAGTAATCAACGGATTATCAGAAAGAGGTGGCCACCCTGTTGAGCGTAAATTAATGCTTCAATGGAGTTTGAGAATCTCTGCTTACGCTGAACGTTTATTACAAGGTTTAGAAGATATCGATTGGACAGATTCGTTGAAAGAAATGCAACGTAACTGGATTGGTAAATCTACTGGAGCTTCTGTGAGCTTTAAAGTTGCTTCCTCAGATAAAGCATTAGAAGTATTTACAACTCGTCCTGATACAATTTTTGGAGTATCATTTATGGTTATTGCTCCAGAACATGAATATGTTAATGAATTAACTTCTACTGATCAAAAATCGGCTGTTGATACTTACGTTACTGAAGCAAAAAATAAAACTGAACGTGAAAGAATGGCCGACGTTAAAAACGTTACCGGAGTATTCACAGGTTCATACGCTGTTCATCCTTTCACAGGAAAAGAAATTCCTATTTGGATTGGTGATTATGTGTTGGCTGGATATGGTACAGGTGCTGTAATGGCTGTTGCTGCTCATGATTCTCGTGATTATGCTTTTGCTAAAAAATTCGATTTACCTATTCTTCCTGTTATTGCTGGAGGAAATATTGAAGAGGAAGCTTACGAAGCTAAAACGGGTAAAGTAATCAACTCTGATTTCTTAGATGGATTAAAAGTTAAGCAGGCAATGAAAACTGCCATCTGGAAAATCGAAACAGAAGGTTTAGGTGAAGGAAAAACAAATTACCGTTTAAGAGATGCTGTTTTTGGTAGACAAAGATATTGGGGTGAACCAATCCCGATGTATTTTGACAATGGAGTTCCAAAACTAGTTGAAGAATCTCAATATCCACTTACATTACCTGAAGTTGATGAATATTTACCAACTGAAGATGGTGATCCACCATTAGGAAGGGCTAAAGATTGGAAACCTGAAAATGGTGACAATTATGAATTAAGTACCATGCCAGGTTGGGCAGGGTCGTCTTGGTACTACTTAAGATACATGGACCCTCAAAACGATGGTACTTTCGCTTCACGTGAAGCTACTGATTATTGGAATCAAGTTGATTTATACATTGGAGGAACTGAGCACGCTACTGGGCATTTATTGTACTCTAGATTTTGGTGTAAAGTATTATTCGATTTAGGACATATTGGTTTTGAGGAGCCTTTTAAGAAGTTGATTAACCAGGGAATGATTTTGGGAACGTCAAGTTTTGCCTACCGAATTAACGGAACGAATAAGTTTGTATCTAAAGGATTAAAAGATAATTACGAAACAACTGCCGTTCATGTTGATGTAAACATGGTATCGAACGATGTATTAGATACGGATGCCTTTAAAGGTTGGAGAACTGATTTTGCTAATGCAGAATTTGAATTAGAAGACGGAAAATACATTTGTGGTGAAGAAGTTGAAAAGATGTCAAAATCTAAATTCAATGTTGTTAGCCCAGATAATATCGTTAAAGAACACGGAGCTGATGTATTAAGATTATACGAAATGTTCCTCGGTCCATTGGAGCAAGCAAAACCTTGGAGTACTAAAGGAATTGATGGTGTAAGTAGATTTATTAGAAAGTTCTGGAATTTATTTCACGACGCTGAAGGGGTTTTCTCTGTTTCGGGTGATCAACCATCTAAAGAAGAGTTAAAAGTATTGCATACGTTAATTAAAAAGGCTCAGGAGGATATTGAAAACTTCTCATTTAACACTTCTGTAAGTGCTTTTATGGTTTGTGTAAATGAATTACAAAAGTTGAAATGTAATAAGAAAGCTGTTTTAAAAGAATTAGCGATTACACTTTCACCATACGCTCCTTTTATTGCTGAAGAATTGTGGAGTAAGTTAGGTGAATCTGGAAGTATAACAGCTGCCGCTTTCCCTCAATTTAATCCGAGTTATTTAGTTGAAAGTGCTCATAAATACCCTGTTTCCTTTAACGGAAAAATGAGATTTATGCTTGAACTTCCATTAGATTTGGATAAAGCCGAAATTGAAAAGCAAGTTTTAGCGCACGAAAACAGTCAGAAATGGCTGGACGGAAATGCTCCTAAAAAGGTAATCGTTGTCCCTAAAAAAATTGTGAATATTGTAGTTTAATATATTGAATTATGATTACTGGGGAACCCGAACTTGACCCGAGATCCCCTTACTACTACTTTAACATTTACACCAAGAATACTGCTTTACTTGAACTATAGGTAAAAGAAAATATACAATGCACCATGAGCTAATTAACACCAAAATAGCACCTCGAACAAGATCTGGTATCTCAAAAGTATAACAAATTGAACACTTCAAAAAAATCAGGTAGAACCATTTTAATAAGTTCAATTTCATTTGTTCTCTTTTATATAATTGCAGCAATTATATACCCCTATTCATTCAATCCTATTCACAATTTCTTTTGCGATCTCACCCAACCTACCTTTGGATGTGAAAACATTTCTAACCCCGCCTTCTTTCCTTCAATAATTGCAATATTAAGTATGTCTATTGTAATGGCCTTTCTCTTTTTTTTCTTTGCCAATAGATCTTCAGGGTCGCCATTGAGTAAAGCATTAATTAAATTTTTCGGGGCGATATCTAGTTTCTGTACCTTTTGTATTGGAATTCATGATTTACATGATCAAGCTTTAATTCTTGCGATAATTACCGGCGTCATTCCAATGGCAATTATTACATCAATAATTCTCAAAAATTGGAAGAGATACTTTCCCGTTTTAGGTTTGATAACTTCCGCATTACTTACTTTTTATGTCTCTATTTTCTACCTAGGATTTTTAGCGCCCTTTTGGCCTATCATGCAAAAAGTCACAATCATTCTAAGTCTTATTTGGATAAACTTAGTTGTATTAAAAAACAACCCTCATTCTAGCTCATTCTGAGTACTATTTATATTTTCTTGAAAAATCTGGTTACTTTTAAAGTGATGACTACAGAACAAGTTTTACATAAAATTTATCGTGAAGAATCTGGGAAAATAATTTCAGTCCTTACTAAAATTTTTGGCGCAACTAACTTAAACCTGGCAGAAGATGTTATGCAGGAAGCTTACATTGAAGCACTTGAAAACTGGGGGAATAAAATCCCGGAAAATCCAACTGCTTGGATATATTCTGTAGCTCGAAATAAAGCGCTTAATTTTGTAAATCGAAATAAATACAAGGAAGAAAATCAAAATGATGCAGCTCATTTTTTAACATCCGATTGTACGACTGATGTCGCGTTAGATAAACTTTTTTCAGAAGAAGAAATTAAAAACGATCAGCTTACAATGATGTTCATTTGCTGTACACCTAAAATTTCTCCAAAGGCTCAATCAACTTTGATTT
>Ga0209603_1000710_pt1 | contig 38812 bp, 36 predicted proteins | sample COGITO_mtgs_1206_FD_184812 | JGI IMG/M metagenome (GOLD analysis project Ga0209603, IMG submission 184812) | Pelagic marine microbial communities from North Sea - COGITO_mtgs_120607 (SPAdes) (version 2) | ecosystem: Environmental > Aquatic > Marine > Epipelagic ...
CACCCGATGTATTGATGGTTTCTTATCTTTTGCGTCTATCGGAGGATTAGTTGCTTTTTCTAGATACAATATCTCAAAAACTCGAAAGGTATTTATGGGAGATACAGGCTCCATGGTAATTGGACTTGTACTTACTTACCAAATTGTAAAGATATTAAGCATAGACCCTAGCATAAAAGGTAACTACCAAATTAACAATATACCTGTAGTGATACTCGCCTTATTGTCCTATCCGTTATTTGATACTTTGAGAGTGTTTATAGTCCGTATCAAAAACAAAAAAAGTCCATTTAGCGCCGATAGAAATCACATACATCATAGCCTAATTGATTTAGGACTAACTCATATACAAGCGAGCTTGTTGGTTATCGCGTATACCATACTGATAGTTGGTATTGCAACCATAACACGGCATTTAGAAGTAAATATTCATATGGCGGTTATTTTAATAATAGGAATTACGCTGTTGTCACTACCAAATTATATTAAAAATAAAAGAATAAAAGAATGTGTGGAATTGTAGGTTACATCGGGTCTAGGGACGCAGCCCCAATTATATTAGAAGGACTAAAAAGATTGGAATACCGCGGCTACGACAGTGCTGGGCTAGCACTTTTTGACGGCGATCAACTTAAAGTAACCAAAACAAAAGGGAAAGTAGCTGCATTGGAAGCCAAACTAAAAACTGAAGAGAATAATTCAGGCTGTATTGGAATGGGACATACTAGATGGGCTACCCATGGAATTCCAAACGACGAAAATTCACACCCCCATTATTCAAACTCCGGAGATCTTGTGATCATTCACAATGGAATCATTGAAAATTATAATTCGATTCGTACCGAACTCATTAAAAGAGGCTATGTCTTTGAATCCGACACGGACACAGAAGTTTTAGTCAATCTTATAGAAGAAATACAAAAAAAGACTCAATTAAAATTAGGCGAAGCAGTACAACTAGCACTTAAAGAAGTGGTGGGCGCCTATGCAATTGCTGTTTTTGATATTAAAAAACCCAATGAAGTAGTTGTGGCCAAATTAGGAAGCCCGTTAGCTATTGGAATTGGAACTAATGAATATTTTATTGGAAGTGATGCATCACCATTTCTAGCCTATACCAATAAAGCTGTTTATCTAGAAGATGGGCAAGTGGCCTTAGTTAGAACTCATAAACCAATACAAATTTGGGAAGTGAGTAACAATGCTCCTACCCCACTGCTAGTCCAAGAGCTGAAAATGAGTCTAGAAGCAACTGAAAAAGATGGCTATGATCATTTTATGCTTAAAGAAATACACGAACAACCCAATGCTATTAAAGATACCTATCGAGGACGATTAATCGCCAGTGAAGGACTTATAAAAATGGCTGGGATTGAAGATAATATCGATAAGTTACTGAATGCCGACCGCATCATTATTGTAGCTTGCGGCACCTCTTGGCATGCTGGATTAGTCGCTGAATATATTATAGAAGATTTTGTACGTGTACCAGTAGAAGTTGAATATGCTTCTGAATTTCGGTATAGAAACCCAATAGTTACAAGTAAAGATGTCATTATTGCTATCTCTCAGTCAGGGGAAACCGCCGACACTTTAGCTGCTATTAAACTAGCTAAAGAAAAAGGCGCCTTTGTATTTGGTGTATGTAATGTAGTAGGCTCAACTATCGCTCGAGAAACTCATGCAGGAGCCTATACCCATGCGGGTCCAGAAATTGGAGTGGCCTCTACCAAAGCGTTCACTACACAGATTACGGTACTAACACTCATAGCTCTAAAATTAGGACAAGCCAAAGGAACTCTAGACAGCGACACCTACCACAAATTGCTTAATGAATTAGAAACCATCCCTGAAAAAGTAACTTTAGCCCTAAAAAGTAATGAGGCTATATTAGAAGTAGCAAAAATATACAAAGAGGCTACAAACTGTTTGTTTTTGGGTCGTGGATATAATTTCCCTGTAGCCCTGGAAGGCGCATTGAAACTAAAAGAGATATCCTATATCCACGCCGAGGGCTATCCAGCAGCAGAGATGAAACACGGACCTATTGCCTTGATAGATGAAAATATGCCCATTGTAGTAGTAGCCATTAATAAAGGGCACTATGAAAAAACAGTAAGTAACATCCAGGAGATCAAAGCGCGTAAAGGAAAAGTCATTGCTATTGTGACTAAAGGAGATGTGACAGTCAAAGCCCTAGCCGACCATGTAATTGAAGTTCCAGAAACTTTGGAATCTTTATCTCCCCTACTAACAACTATTCCTTTGCAGTTATTTTCTTATCACACAGCAGTTCTATTAAATAAAAATGTAGATCAGCCAAGAAATTTAGCAAAATCAGTAACCGTAGAATAAAAACAAAGAGAAGATTGTTATAATTTAGAAAGTTTTCCCTTAGACTTAACTCTAATTATATTGGTGATTATAATCATGCTAAATACCAATACAAAATACGAACTAATAAAAAATACAGTTGTTGTTTGAAAAACCATAATAGAAAATAAAACAATAACAAAGATCAGTGAGGCGCTAATGGCCAAAGTGGACACTAAATGAGAATTAGTATATAAAAGAAATAAATGATGTAGATGAAATTTATCTGGAGAAAAAGGACTTCTTCCAATTGAAAGTCGATATAAATAAATACTTGCTGAATCTATTATCGGAATAATAAATACAACTAAAGGCATAACTGGTAAAACTGCATGATCAAACAACAAGTTATCTATAACAGGATTAGTTGTATTAACTACAAGCATGGTCATTACAAATAATATGTAACCAATGAACATCGAGCCAGAATCACCCATAAATACTTTTCGTTTAGTGGAAAAATTAAATGGTAGATACGACGAAATAATTCCAATCATTAAAAAACAAGCTCCAAAATATCCTTTATAATCTAGTAACCAAAAAACAATCGCAAAAGCAGCAAAAGAAATAATAGAAGTAATTCCAGACAAGCCATCAATTCCATCAATTAAGTTAAATGCGTTAATCATGAAAACACCAATAAATGAAGTAAATATTAAACCAAGCAGTGGAGAAATAAGTCCAATCCCTAAAAATCCATGTAGATTCTCAATAGCTAATTCATTGTGAATAACTATAAAAACCACCGCTATTAATTGGTAGAATAATTTTTTATAAGCCCTCATTATTTTTAAATCATCCCAAAATCCAGTTACACAAATTACAAAACCACCTGCAATTAATCCGGTTAAATCCTTTTTTGAAATAAATGGCTCAAGAATAATAAGACCCAATATAAATAAAAATAAAAACACAACCCCACAAGAATTAGGAACAGGCTGTTTGTGAAAATCTCTTTTCTTTGCTTTTCCAAAAATACGATATGTGATTATAAACCTTCTGAATGAGTTAATCATTACCATTCCTATCAAAGAAATAATAATAATATAGCCAACAATAAAATTAAAACTATACATATAACTTATATTATTACATATACAAATATAAGTTATATAATAAGATTATATGATTAAAATAAATTATATATTTGTCTCATGATAATAAGACTATTATTTATTGTTTTTTTTAGCTGCTTTAACATCTTAAGCAGCCAAAATACTAAAAAAGATTTCTTCATAGGTTCTTCAGAAAACTTCGAGGTGTTAGGAAACAATAACAGTCATTTTTATTTTAAAAAATTCAACTACATTTTTAAAAAAGATTTTAATAACATTTTAATAGATTCTTTATTATTTGAAGAAAATATTCCAAACAATGATATTAAGCTAGTTTTTAAAAAAGATGATCCGATAATAGTCAGCAAAGGAGGCGGCATGGTTTGGGAAGTTGAAAATGATTCATTTAAAAGAGCTGACAACTCCTATAATCATAAAATGACCAACCAATCGAATGTATTTGTCCGTAACGATACCATAATGAAATTTGGTGGTTATGGATACTGGAGCAGTCGAAATTTCTTTACTTATTATTCTGAAATCACTAGGGAATGGGAATACTATCCCATTAACCAAAAAAGCACACTTCCTCCAGGAATGAGTAACGTAAATATGACGTTTTCAAACAAGTATTTTTATATTTCGGGTGGACTTATAACAGACCAAAAAAATCCACTAAACAAAATCATCAACGACAATGTTTGGCGCTTCAGTTTCTCAGAAAAAATGTGGACTGATTTAGGGACCGCAAAATTCGCATCTAGTCCAAACGAGCAACTATTAGATCTTGGAAATGGGCGTAAGCTTGTAAAAAATGAGTTTAATAACGGGACTTTCATTAATACTTTTATTTATGACTATCCAAATAATGAAATTAGTTTAATTGATGGGCTCAATCTCAATCTTTCAATTGATTATGGGTTTGTGGCAAACGATAGCCTTTACAACTACAGAAAGAATCAACTAATTGGAATCAGCACTAGTTCATTGCTAAATAACGATTTAATAAAACAAGGGGCTATGTATGTAGATACTATTGCCTTGTTTAAAAGTTTGACAAGGTTTACTGTAGTAGCTCTTATATTATTATTTGGAGTTGTGCTGTTTCTATATTCTAAAAACCGAAAACGTCCACGTGTTTCACAAACAGGGTTTCGATTTGACAGAGTGCATTACCCACTTTCAGTAAACGAATTAATAATTCTCAATTTAATTTTGTACAACAAACGAGTAGAGTCTAAACTAATTTTGAAAAGTATTTATGACGCCGAGTTGAGTGTTGCTCAAAACAATCGAAGAAAAATAGAGATTGTAGAGTCTCTTAACAAAAAGGTCTCCAGTATTATGGGAGTAAAAAACTTTATTAATTCTAAAAAAAGTTTAAAAGATCAGCGGGTTTTGATCTATTATTCAAATTTTAGGTCAGATTTTGTATTGTAAAAGATTATAACTAAGAACCCCCTACTCTATTGAAATATGGGGATTTCAATTAAATACACTACTTAATTTAACAGTAGTGATTAAAAGTAACAACAGGGTTTTATGTAACACCCAGCGGCGAAGCCGTGAAAATATAAGAAAAAATTGTTGATGATTTCAAAACAAACCAAAATATATATAGCAGGTCACAAAGGGATGGTTGGGTCTGCAGTTTGGAGGAAGCTTGAGTCTAAAGGGTATACTAATTTAATTGGTGAAACAAGTAAGAAGCTGGACTTAAGAAATCAAAAATCTGTATTTGAATTCTATAAAAAAGAGCAGCCTGAAGTGGTGATTGACGCTGCTGCAAAAGTTGGAGGAATACTTGTAAATAATGATTTTCCATATCAGTTTTTAATGGAGAATATGCAAATTCAAAATAATTTAATTGATGGTGCTCATAAAGCTGGTATTGATAAATTTATTTTTTTGGGAAGTTCTTGTATCTACCCAAAATTTGCTCGCCAGCCTCTAAAGGAAGACTGTTTATTGTCAGATTCGCTAGAACCGACCAATGAAGCGTATGCGATTGCTAAAATCTCTGGAGTAAAAGCTTGTCAGGCCATTCGAAATCAGTATAACAAACAATATACAAGTTTGATGCCTACTAATTTGTACGGCTATTTTGATAATTTTGATCTCAAATCTTCTCATGTATTGCCAGCGATGCTTCGTAAATTTCATGAGGCAAAACAGAACGGCCACAGCCCAGTAACTCTTTGGGGAAGCGGAACTCCAATGCGAGAATTTTTATTTGTAGATGATTTAGCAGAAGCTGTAATCTACGCTTTAGAAAATAATTTACCGGAATACTTGTACAATATAGGAACAGCAAAAGAAGTTAGTATAAAAGAACTTGCAAAAACCATTCAAGAAATTGTAGGTCATAAAGGGACTATCATTTGGGACACTACAAAACCAGATGGCACTCCAAGAAAACTAATGGATGTGTCTAAAATGAAAGAAATAGGTTGGCAATATTCTACAGAATTAAAAAAGGGTATAGAGAAGACCTATAAATGGTATCTAGAGAATATAGATACCCTAAAAACAATCAGACTTTAAGTATGAAAGTAGCTTTAATCACTGGAATAACTGGCCAGGACGGATCTTATTTAGCTGAGCTATTACTAGAGAAAGGATATGAAGTTCATGGAATAAAAAGACGATCCTCATCATTTAATACTGATAGAATTGATCATTTGTACCAGGATCCTCATCATCCAAATCAGAAGTTAAAGTTGCATTACGGGGATTTATCAGATCCTATGAATATTACAAAAATTATAAAAGAGTGTCAGCCAGATGAAATTTACAATCTAGGAGCTATGTCTCATGTAAAAGTTTCATTTGACACCCCAGAATATGTAGGAGATATTGATGGTTTAGGGGCGTTAAGAATTTTAGAAGCCGTTCGACTCTTGGGATTAGAAAATAAAACAAGAATATACCAGGCTTCCACTTCAGAACTTTATGGAGGGATGAGTGAAAATAAAAACGAAAAAGGATTGTACGATGAAGACTCTCCTTTCTACCCAAGATCACCTTATGGAGTTGCTAAACTTTATGGATATTGGATTACAAAAAATTATCGTGAGGCATATAATATGTTTTCATGTAACGGTATCTTATTTAATCATGAATCTCCAAGAAGAGGAGAAACATTTGTAACCCGTAAAATTACACGAGCTACCTCCAGAATCGCTTTAGGACTACAGGATAAATTTTATTTAGGAAATTTAGATGCTCAGCGTGATTGGGGACATGCCAAAGATTATGTGCGGATGATGTGGATGATTCTCCAAGCAGAGCAGCCTGAAGATTGGGTTATTGCGACAGGAAAAACAACGACTGTTCGAGACTTTGTAAAGACGGCTTTTAATGAAGTAGGAATCGAATTAGAATTTAAAGGAACCGGTGATAAAGAAAAGGCATTTGTTTCCCGCTGTAGTAATGATGAATTTCAATTAGAAATAGGAAAAGAAGTTTTATCAATTGACCCAAACTATTACAGACCTACTGAGGTAGATTTCCTTGTTGGGGATCCCACTAAGGCTAAAGAAAAACTAGGATGGGTAGCAGAACATGATTTAGCATCTCTTGTTAAAGACATGATGAAGTCTGACATTAATTTAATGAGGAAAGACCAGTATTTAAAAACTGGGGGCTACAAACATAGTAGCAATTTAGAATAAGAAGACAGAACTACGTTGGTAGTCGATAAAAAATAGAAATATGAAAGTAGGAATCACCTTTTCAACCTTTGATTTGTTTCATGCCGGACATGTAAAGATGCTGGAAGAAGCAAAACGACAGTGCGATTATTTAATTGTTGGACTTCAGTTAGATCCTTCGATTGATCGCCCTGAGAAAAATGGGCCGTCTCAAACGATCATTGAGCGTTATATTCAGCTTAAAGGATCTAAGCATATAGATGAAATTATCCCTTACGTATCTGAACAAGACTTAGAAGATATTTTACATTCTTTTAAATTGGATGTTCGAATTATTGGCGATGAGTACAAGGAAAAGAACTTTACGGGTAGAAGTTATTGCGAAGAAAAAGGAATAGAAATCTATTACAACTCTAGAGATCATAGATTCTCTTCTAGTGGGCTTAGAAAACAGGTGAAAAAACTAGAAGATAAATAAAACAGACTACCGGTTGTAGTCGATAAAAAATAGAAATATGAAAGTAGGAATCACCTTTTCAACCTTTGATCTTTTTCATGCTGGACATGTGAAGATGCTGGAAGAAGCAAAACGTCAGTGTGATTATTTAATCGTAGGGCTGCAGTTAGACCCTTCGATTGATCGCCCTGAGAAAAACGCACCTTCACAGTCTATAATAGAGCGGTATATTCAACTCAAAGGATCCAAGCATGCAGATGAGATTGTACCCTATGTATCAGAACAAGATTTAGAGGATATTTTACGTTCTTTTAAATTGGATGTGCGCATCATTGGTGATGAGTATAAAGATAAAAACTATACAGGAAGAGATTATTGCGAAGAAAAAAGAATCGAGATCTATTACAACGCTAGAGATCACAGATTCTCTTCAAGTGGACTTAGAAAGCAAGTGAAACAAGCAGAAGATAAATAAGAAATGAATATCACAGTTATAGGATCCGGATATGTTGGGCTCGTTTCAGGGACATGTTTTGCAGAGATGGGGAACAGGATTACTTGCGTAGACATAGATCCAGTCAAGATTGAGAAATTGAATAAAGGGATCATTCCTATTTTTGAACCGGGTTTAGAGACCATGGTTTTGAAAAATATAAAAAATGAAAATTTATTTTTTACAACAGCGTTACCCGAAGCTTTACAGAATTCTGAAATCGCATTTATAGCCGTTGGAACTCCTATGGGAGATGATGGTTCTGCAGATTTACAATATGTTTTAGCCGTAGCTAAATCAATAGGGCAGTCGATGCAAAAAAGATTAATTGTGGTTGATAAGTCTACCGTACCTATTGGAACTGCAGATAAGGTGAAAGCGACCATTCAAAAAGAGTTAGATATACGGAATTCTGACTTAGAATTTGATGTGGTTTCTAATCCTGAATTTTTAAAAGAGGGAGCTGCTATTGCAGACTTTATGAAACCAGATAGAGTGGTTATTGGAGCAGATTCTGAGATTGCCTTTAAAAAAATGAAAGAATTATATTCTCCTTTTTTTAGATCTCATGACCGTTTTATTACTATGGACATCCGTTCTGCTGAAATGACAAAGTATGCTGCCAATGCCATGTTGGCTACCAAAATATCTTTTATGAATGAAATTGCCAATATCTGTGAAAAGGTGGGGGCAGATGCCAATCAAGTACGAATTGGAATTGGTTCAGACCAACGGATAGGTTATAGTTTTATTTACCCAGGAGCGGGTTATGGAGGTTCTTGTTTTCCAAAAGACGTAAAAGCGTTGACTAAAATAGCCAAAGAAAATGGCTACACTGCTCAATTGATCACTGCGGTAGAAGAAGTAAACGATGCTCAGAAATTAGTAATCGCTCAAAAAATTGTAACTCGTTTTGGAGAAGATCTAACAGGATTTACTTTTGGTATTTGGGGCTTGGCCTTTAAACCAGGAACTGATGACATGCGCGAAGCACCAGCTATTTATGTAATTAAAGAATTAGTGAGTAGAGGTGCTAAAATAAAAGCCTACGATCCGAAAGCTGTTAATGAAGCAAAGGCCCATTATCTAAAAGGAATTCAAAATATAACATACGTAACCTCGAAGTATGACGTTTTAAAAGACTCAGATGCATTAGTATTACTTACTGAGTGGAAAGAATTCCGTTCTCCAGATTTTGAAGAGATAAAAACACAATTAAAAACACCTGTTATTTTTGATGGTCGTAATCAGTACAATACATTTAATCTCGAGGAAAAAGGATTTGAATATTATCAAATAGGAAAAAAGTAAATGAAAATATTAGTTACTGGCGCAGCTGGATTTATTGGATTTCATACTTGTTTAAAATTAGTGAACCAAGGTCATGAAGTTTATGGTATTGATAACATTAACGATTACTATGATCCTAAACTAAAGTTTGATCGTTTAAACGAATTAGGGTTTAGCGAAATTGAATCAAAACTCTTTAAAAATGAAGTTCAAAGTGCTAAATTCAACTATTTACGATTTTCTAGAATAGATTTAGTTGATTATGAAAGTATTGATAATTTATTTAAGCAAGAACAATTTGAAGTAGTTTGTAATCTAGCAGCTCAGGCAGGTGTTCGATATTCTATAGAAAATCCAAAAGCATATATTGATAGTAACATCTCAGGGTTTTTAAATATTCTTGAAGGATGTCGCAATAATAAAGTAAAACATCTGGTGTACGCGAGTAGTTCTAGCGTATATGGAGAGAATAAAAAAGTGCCTTTTGAAACTACAGATAATGTAGATCATCCAATTAGTTTATACGCTGCCACAAAAAAGAGCAATGAATTAATGGCCCATACCTATGGACATTTATATGACTTTAAAACTACGGGATTACGTTTTTTTACAGTCTATGGTCCCTGGGGAAGACCAGATATGGCTTACTATTTATTTGCTGAAGCTATTTCAAATGATCAGCCTATTAAGGTGTTTAATAACGGTGAGATGGAGCGTGATTTTACCTATATAGATGATATTGTGAATGGTGTAACTAAAATCATTGAAAAAAACATTGATTCAAGAGAACATTATAAAATTTATAACATAGGTAATAATAAAACCGAAAGCTTACAAGACTTTATTACAACTATTGAACAAGCAATAGGTAAGGAGGCAATTAAAGAAATGTACCCAATGCAACAAGGAGATGTTCCTAGAACATTTGCAGATGTAGATGAATTAATCAAAGATTATAAATATTCTCCAAGTACAGATATTAAATCTGGAATTCAAAGTTTTATAAACTGGTTTGAGTCTCATTAACTAAAAAAAATATAAAAGATTATTTTGATTTCAAAAACAACTAAAATATATATAGCTGGTCACAGAGGAATGGTGGGATCAGCGGTTTGGAGAGCTTTAATCTCAAAAGGCTACACAAATCTAATAGGCAAAACCAGCAAAGAATTAAATTTAACAAATCAGCGGTCTGTTTTTGATTTTTATAAAAAAGAACAACCAGAAGTAGTCATTGATGCTGCAGCAAAAGTTGGAGGTATTTTAGCTAACAATGATTTTCCGTATCCATTTTTAATGGAGAACATGCAAATCCAAAATAATTTAATAGATGGTGCTCATAAAGCAGGGATTGAAAAATTTATCTTTTTAGGGAGTTCTTGTATCTACCCAAAGTTTGCTTCGCAGCCTTTAAAAGAAGAATGTTTATTAACAGATTATTTAGAGCCAACTAATGAGTGGTATGCCATTGCAAAAATTACAGGAGTAAAAGCATGCCAAGCGATACGCAAACAATACGATAAAGACTATGTGAGTTTAATGCCTACGAACCTGTATGGTTATTTTGATAATTTTGACTTACAATCCTCACATGTATTGCCTGCAATGCTTCGTAAATTTCATGAGGCTAAAATAAATAACCATTCGGATGTAACGCTTTGGGGTAGTGGAACTCCTATGAGAGAGTTTTTATTTGTAGATGATATGGCAGAAGCTGTAGTTTATGCTTTAGAAAATAATTTACCAGAACATCTGTATAATGTGGGTTCAGGAAAAGATATTACAATTAAAGAATTGGCAGAGACCATACAAAATGTAACAGGACATCAAGGGGAAATTCTTTGGGATACAACTAAACCAGATGGAACTCCACGAAAACTAATGGATGTTTCAAAAATGAAAAAACTTGGATGGGAATATTCAACAGATTTACAAGACGGCATTAAAAAAACTTATAAATGGTTTTTGAATAATATTAATGAAATTAAAGAAGTTAAATTATGAAAGTAGCATTAATTACAGGAATTACAGGTCAAGATGGATCATACCTTGCAGAGTTTTTGCTAGCAAAAGGTTATGAAGTCCATGGAATTAAAAGAAGAGCTTCGTCATTAAATACCCAACGTATTGACCATATATATCAAGATAGACATGTAGAAGATCAAAGATTCAAATTATATTATGGAGATTTGACAGATTCGATGAGTATCACAAGAATTATTCAAGAATGTCAACCTGATGAAATCTATAATTTAGGTGCTATGTCTCATGTAAAGGTTTCTTTTGATATCCCTGAATATGTTGGAAATGTAGATGCACTAGGTACTTTAAGAATCTTAGAAGCAGTTCGTTTACTTGGACTTGAAAAAAAAACAAGAATATACCAAGCCTCTACTTCAGAGTTATATGGAGGAATGCCTGAAAATAAAAATAAACAAGGATTTTATGATGAGAATTCACCATTTTATCCCAGATCACCTTATGGTGTTGCTAAAATATATGGATTTTGGATTACTAAAAACTATAGAGAAGCGTACAATATGTTTACTTGTAACGGAATCTTATTTAACCATGAATCTCCAAGGCGAGGGGAAACTTTTGTAACTCGAAAAATAACGCGTGCTGTTTCTAAAATTGCTTTAGGCCAAAAAGATAAATTTTTCTTAGGGAACCTAGACGCAAAAAGAGACTGGGGGCATGCAAAGGATTATGTAAGAATGATGTGGATGATCCTTCAAGCAGAAAAAGCAGAAGACTGGGTAATTGCAACTGGAAAAACTAATACAGTAAGAGAGTTCGTTCGTTTAGCTTTTAGCGAAGTTGGGATTGAATTGGAATTTAAGGGTAAAGGAGTGAATGAAAAAGCTTTTGTCGTTTCTTGTAGCAATGAAAAATACCAATTAGAAATAGGAAAAGAAGTTTTATCTATAGATCCAGACTATTTTAGACCTACAGAAGTAGATTTATTAATTGGAGATCCAACCAAAGCTAAAACAAAATTAGGATGGGTTCCAGAGCATGATTTAGGATCATTGGTTAAAGACATGATGGAAGCTGATTTAACACTATTTGAGAAAAATGAAAATTAATAATACCTTAATAATTGTAAGGCTATAAATAGCTTAAAATAAATTTTTTATGATTAGGAATTCAATGCTAAACTTGATAGGTAGAAGTAAACCACTTTTTTATAAAGATATTTCAAACAACGAAATACAATTTAAATCAATCATTAAAAAATCATCATTTCTTGTTCTTGGAGGTGCAGGGTCTATAGGACAGGCTGTTACTAAAGAAATATTCAAAAGAAACCCTTTAAAACTTGATGTTGTTGACATCAGTGAAAATAACTTAGTTGAATTAGTTAGAGATATTAGAAGTTCTTTTGGCTATATAAATGGTGATTTTAAAACATTCGCATTAGATATTGGATCAAATGAATACGATGCCTTTATTAAATCAGATGGAAAATATGATTATGTCTTAAACCTTTCTGCATTAAAGCACGTTAGAAGTGAAAAAGATCCATTTACATTAATGAGAATGATTAATGTAAACATATTTAATACTGATAAGACAATATTACAATCTATCGAAAATAAAACAAAAAAATATTTTTGTGTTTCTACAGATAAAGCAGCAAACCCCGTAAATATGATGGGTGCTTCTAAAAGGATAATGGAATTATTTTTAATGAGAAGAAGTCAAAATATAAAAATTTCAACTGCTCGATTCGCAAACGTAGCTTTTTCAGATGGATCATTACTTCACAGCTTTAATCAACGTATTCAAAAGAAACAACCAATCGTTGCGCCAAATGATATTAAACGATATTTTGTAGTCCCTCAAGAAGCAGGTGAATTATGTTTGGCATCTTGTCTTTTAGGAGAGAATAGAGATATTTTTTTTCCTAAACTAGATGAATCATTACATTTGCAATCGTTCGCAGATATAGCAATAAAATACCTTAATGAATTAGGTTACGAACCTCATATTTGTTCAACTGAATCAGAAGCAAGAGATAATATTGAACACCACATAATGAATAAGAGATGGCCATGTTTATTTACAAAGAGTGATACAACAGGCGAAAAGGATTTTGAAGAATTTTATATGAAAACCGAAATATTGGATATGAATAAGTTTAGTGGTATCGGTATAATTAAGAATAAGCTATCTTTTAATAATGAAAATTTAGACTATTTTACTAAAACGATAGAAAACTTAAAATCTAACAATTCATGGGGTAAAAATAAGATATTAGATTTATTTCACTACATGATTCCAGATTTTGGACATAAAGAAACAGGTAAATACTTAGACTCTAAAATGTAATGACAAATTTTAATTTTTTTACAAAGCATATTAAAAATATATATAAGTCAGAAGACTTTATACCTCTTCACGTACCTAGATTTGCGGGAAATGAAAAAAAATATTTATTAGAATGTATCGACACAACTTTTGTGTCAAGTGTTGGGAAATTTGTGAACGACTTCGAAATTCAAATAGCCAAAAAAACTAAAGCTAAAAAAGCTGTTGCAATAGTAAATGGAACAGCAGGTTTACAAGTCGCATTGCGTTTAAGTGGCGTAAATCCTGGTGATGAAGTTTTGACACAAGCTCTAACTTTTGTAGCAACTGCTAACGCCATACTTTACAATAACGCATCACCAGTTTTTATAGATGTTGATATTGACACGATGGGGCTATCACCAAAAGCAGTTAGTGAATTTCTTTATGAATTTGGAGAATTAAGAGACGACGGTTGTTACAACAAGAAGACAGGAAGAAAAATAGCTGCATGTATAGCAATGCATACATTTGGATTTCCGGTTCACTTAGATGAGTTAATAAAAGTTTGTAAAGATTGGAACATCCCAATAGTTGAAGATGCTGCAGAGTCATTAGGCAGTGAATATAAAGGTAAGGCAACAGGAAGTTTTGGCGAATTTGGAGTATTCTCATTTAATGGGAATAAGATTATTACCGCGGGAGGTGGAGGAGCAATAGTTACAAATAATATAGATTTAGCAGAAAAAGCAAAACATCTCACAACCACAGCTAAAAAACCACACTCATACGAATATTATCATGATGAGTTAGGTTACAATTATAGAATGCCTAATATCAATGCAGCTTTAGCTTGTGCACAATTAGAGCAGTTAGATTCTTTTCTAATAAAAAAGAGAGAGCTTGCTCATTTACATGCAGATTTTTTTAAAACAAAAGGGCTTATTTTTAGAACGGAATTGCCAGAAACAAAATCTAATTATTGGCTTATGTGTCTAGAATTAGAAAATAAAAATGAAAGAGATAACTTTTTGAAATATACAAACGATAAAGGAATAATGACAAGACCTATTTGGCAATTAATGTTCAGGCTACCTATGTACAAAGATTTTCAAATGGATAATCAAACAAATGCAATATTTTTAGAAGAAAGAATTGTAAATTTCCCAAGTAGTATAAGGAAACGTAATAAAAAACAAAACTAATTTAAATGGAAATAAAAACTAGAACACTAAAAGTAATAAGTGAAAGTATTGATATTTCAATAGACTTATTGAATGAAGATATCGCTATAGGTGACTATCCATCTTGGGATTCTATGGGCCAATTGATTATAATTACTGGTTTAGAGAAAGAATTCAAAATTAAATTTGATACCGAAGATATTATGGAACTCGAGGATATTGGTGATATGATTGAGGCTATTCAAGGATATTTAACTAATTAAAAATTATGTTGGTTACTCTAGAAGAACATATATTTAACTCATCTAATAATACTCCTAATAAAACAGCTTTAATACACAACAAAAAATCTTATACCTATAAAGAATTATTCCAAAATATTTGGAGTTCAAAATTATTTTTAGAAAAAGAATATGATGTTATTAAAGGAGATAGTATAATATTAGCTGCAAACAAAAATGTAGGGTTTATATTCTCTTACTTTGCTATTCATCTAATAGGAGCAAAGGTAGTGCCTCTTGATGAACAAATAACGGTCGATAGATTAAATTATGTTATAGAAGAAACTATTCCTAAATTGATAATAGGTCTTCAAAATAAAACAAATGATTTTAATGTTATTAGTTTTGATGAACTAAACGATATAGAAAAATCGAAGATTCCAATTTCCATTAAATTCCCAAATATAGATAACGATGCAGATATTATATTTACCACTGGAACGACCGGAGACCCAAAGGGAGTTGTTTTAACAAATAACAATATTATTGAAAGTGCTAATAATATAAATAGTTTTATCGGAAATACTTCTGATGATACAGAGTTATTAGCTATGCCAATTAGTCATTCATTTGGCTTAGCTAGATTAAGATGTGTTTTTTTAACTGGTGGTTCGATAGTTCTATTAGGAGGTATCGTTAATATGAAGCGGATGTTTAGAATGTTTGATGAACATAATATTACTGGTTTTGGTATGGTTCCTTCGGCTTGGTTTTACATTAAAAAAATGAGCGGTAATAAATTAGCTGAATACTCTGATCAATTAAATTATATAGAGTTAGGTAGTGCTTATATGTCAGCTGAAGAGAAAAGAGTATTAGTTGAAATGTTTCCAAAAACTAAATTATGCATGCATTATGGGCTTACAGAAGCTTCCCGTTCATCTTTTTTAGAGTTTAATGCAGAAAAATCTTTTTTGGATACCATTGGAAAACCAAGTCCTAACGTTTCTATTAATATTTTTGATTCAGATGGTAATAAAATATTAGGAGAAAAAGAGGGAGAAATATGTATTAAAGGAAATCATGTTTCAAAAAAATACTTAAATACTGACAAAAATGATATTTTTTATGGAGAGTACTTTAGAACTGGTGACATCGGGCTTTTTAACTCGGATGGTTATTTAATTTATAAAGGTCGATCAAAAGAAATAATAAATATTGGAGGCAAAAAAGTATCTCCAATTGAGGTTGAAGATAAAATAAAAGAATTTGACAAAAAACTCGAAGCTGTTTGTGTAGGGGTTTCTGATAAAAACGGTGTTTTAGGAGAAGTGATAAAAGCATTTATTGTAAAGGGGGAATCTACTACTATTGATTTTGAAAAATTAGATTACTATTTAAGAAATAATTTAGAAAAACATAAAATTCCGGTTGAGTATGAATGGTTAATAGAAATCCCCAAGACTTCATCAGGTAAAATTCAAAGACAAAAATTAAAATAATATGTGGGAACCACAAGGAATGTATTCTAAGTTTATATTAAAGCAACCAGCAATTCTGTTTGGTGAAAATGCTATAATGGGACTAAAAACTTACGCTTCGTCTAGAGTTGCTATTATTCATGGTAGCAGTTTAAATGATAATTATAAGAAAAAAGTTATTAAGGCCATGGCTGCTTTTGAGGTGTCTTTTTTTGAAAAAACATGGGAAGGAGAACCAACTCTAAGTTCTTTAACTGAGACAATTGCCCATATTGAGAAAATAAAACCAGATATGATTATAGCTATTGGAGGAGGTAGTGTAATAGATGGTGCTAAAATGGTTCGTACATATTATGAATTTCCGTTTTTTGATGTGAATGATACCAGACTTTCTATGCTTAATTGGAAGACAAATTTCGTAGCTATACCGACAACAATAGGAAGTGGTGCAGAAATATCTTCTGCATCAGTAATGTATAATGACAGCACTAAATCTAAAGAATTTATAATAAGTCATCAGTTTATCCCTGAAATAATAGTTTTAGAGGCTTCGCTCATAGCTAATGCTCCTAGAAAAATGCTTTTATCCTCCATGATTGATGCATTATCGCATTGCATAGAAGGATATATGTCAAATATTGATAATATGCTAATAGATAGCTATGCAGAAAAAGCAATACAAATAATTTCAAAAAATTACGAGGTAGTAAGTAAAGGTGTAAAAAAAGAAAATCTTAATAAATTACAATTAGCATCTGTTTTTGCAGGAATAGTTCAAAATCATTGTATAGTAGGGGCTACTCACGCCTTAGCTCATCAGATGTCAGCATATGGATTATCTCACTCTGATGCCATATCTATATTTTTACCGTCAGTTATAAGAAAAAATATTGAATGCATTAAGTCATTAAATAGATTTGAGAAACTAGCAATTAATTCTGGTTTTAGTAAAGGTTCTGAATTATTAGACTTTGTAGAAGATCTTATTTCTTGTTTTAATTTGCAAAAAGAAAAAAATATAGTCTTAGACAATAGAGATTTGATATTAGTAGATGAAAGTTTTTTTGAAAGAGCTCTAGCTGATAAAGGAGGTCAAGGTAATCCAACTCCGATGGATAAAGAATTTCTACAAGACATAATTAAAAAAGCTATTTAATGAAATCAGAATTTTTGACGGATAGTTTAATTAAAACTAATCCATACGAGCTTAATAAAACTGAAAAGAAAAAGTTATTTTTTGATTCCTTAATTGAAGAGTTAAAATTTCATTTCGAAAATAACAAACAGTATCGAAATTTTTGTATTAACAAAAAATTCGATCCATATACATTTGAAGGTGAATTAGAGGAAATACCTCCTATAGCAGTTAGCGTATTTAAAGATTTGGGAGCGAATTTGAAATCAGTTCCTGATGAAGATGTGAAAATTTCACTGCAATCTTCAGCAACTTCAGGAATCCCAAGTACTATAGTTTTAGATAAAATAACAGCAAAGCGTCAAGCCAAAGTGATGATTAAAGTTGTTAAAGATTTTATAGGTTCTAAAAGAAAACCTTTTGTAGTTGTAGATGTTAGTCCTGACCCTAAAAACATTAAGTTTTTAGGAGCTAGATACGCAGCAATAAGTGGCTATCTTAACTTTGCAGATAAAGTTAATTATGCACTTGTAAAAGATGATAATGATACAGTGAATTTTAATATTGAAAAAACAAAATCATTCATTGAAGATTTAGATAAAAACACACCTATTGTAGTATTTGGTTTTACATATATGCTATATGCTAAAGTAGTGAAACCGTTGTTGGATAAAGGAATTAACTTTAAACTTCCAGAGGGTTCTAAAATAATTCACATTGGAGGTTGGAAAAAATTGGAAAGTGAAAAAATAAGCAAAGAGGAATTTAATGAATCTATGACTAAACTATTTTCAGTAAAAGAAAAACATGTTATAGATATTTACGGTTTTACTGAGCAAATGGGATTAAACTACCCTGATTGTGAATGTGGATATAAACATACACCATTATACTCCGAAATTATAGTGAGAAATCCGGTAACTCGTGAGGTCGTTATTGATGGACAGGAGGGGGTCTTAGAATTTATCTCACCAGTCCCACACTCTTATCCAGGAAATGTAGTGCTTACAGATGATATGGGTTTAGTGAATCCTGAACCTTGTCCATACAAAAGAAATGGTACTAGATTTAAAATATTAGGTAGGCTTAAGAAAGCAGAAATTAGAGGTTGTGGTGATATATTGGGGAACAAATTAAAATTCACAGATACTGTCGATGACAGTGTTCAGGATTTTCAGTCTAAACTAGAATTACACTTCTGGAAGGGATCGAAAAGTGATCCAAATAAAACATCAAAAGAGCAATTATCAAGTATAATAGAAGAATTAAGTTCTAAAAAAGAGTGGTTAAGAGCTCAACCTATAGATGCTTTAATCGGTTTGATAGGACAAGCATCCGAAAAATGGTTAAAAGCTGAAGGAGATTTAGAAAAAATGAAAGAAAAAGGTTTAGCGTTTTTGGCAAATTGGTCAAAACCTGAACATTTAAATAGAATATCAACTATTGGACTTAGAGGTAATAGACAATACATTGATAATTTTTTACCATTAAATGGCTCAAGGAAACAGTTTTTAAAGGCAAACCAAAGAGGTTTAGTTTGTCATTGGCTGGCAGGTAATGTGCAAGTGTTGGGTATGTTTGCCCTTATTCAGTCAATATTAACTAAGAATGTAAATTTGATTAAAATATCTTCTAAAGATGAAGGTGTTTTTGCAGGTTTGTTAAAAGCATTTAAAAATGTTAGTTATACTACAAAAGGAGGGTATACTATTGAAGGAAACAAATTATTAGAAACAATAGCAATAGTGTATTTTTCACATAGAGACAAAGGAGTTGGAGAATTGATGTCAAAATCAGCTAATGTAAGAATAGCATGGGGTGGCAGAGAAGCTGTAGAAACTGTGTCTAGTTATCCTTCTATGTTTGATACAGAGGATGTGATTTTTGGACCTAAAATATCTTTTTCAGCTATTTCTAGGGAAGTGCTAATGACAGAAAGGAAAGCGAAGAAATTGGCAAGAAAAGTAGCTATAGACTCTAGTGTTTTTGATCAAACGGGTTGTGCTTCGCCTCATAACTTGTATATTGAAAGAGGAGGAGAAGTTTCACCAAAAGAATTTTGTACATTATTAGCAGAAGGTATGAATAAAGCAGCGATTCAAATACCTAAGGGTGTCGATTCTATAGAGCAAATTTCAGCTATCCACTCTATTAGAGGATTATACGATTTCAAAGGAGAAGTATGGGCTAGTGAAGATGCCACCTGGACGGTACTATATTCTGAAGATAAAAAATTAAATCCACCTGTTTACTCCAGAGTTATAATGGTTCATCCTATTGATCATATTGACGAAACCCTAGAATATGTAGATGAAAATATTCAAACAATAGGACTTTCTTCAAGCGGTCTTAAAGCTTTAAAATTTGCAGAAAAGGCGGTTGAAAAAGGTGTCATGCGTTGTCCTGAGATAGGAAGAATGCTTAATTTTGAATCTCCATGGGATGGAATTATTTTAATGGACCGTATGGTTAGATGGTCAACTTTTGGAGGTCCACTAATTTAAGAACGATAATTAATTATAAATGAAAAATAAAAATCTTTATATTTTTGGAGGTAAAAGCACGGCTTTAGAAATTTGTGAAACAGCAATTTTACTCAACTTTTATTCTAATATATATATGGTAGTCCCAGACTCAGAAACAAAAACACAAAAAAATACAATTAAAGAGTCTGATCTTGAAAGAATAATCGATGACATGACAGAATCATATTTTATAGTGTCAATGTCTGACTTAAAAATAAAAAGAGATTGTTTAAAATTGGGCTATAGTTTAGAATTAAATTTAGTTTCAATTATTCATCCAACTTCATTGATATCTAAAACAGCAGAAATAGGAGAAGGTGTTTATTTAGCTGCTAATTCAATTATCTCTAACAATGCTGTTGTCGAAAATAATTGTATCATTAACTATCAAGTGGTAATTGGTCACGATTCAAAAATTAAAGAGAATAGTGTTCTTAACCCGGGTGTGGTTATTGGGGGGAACTCAATAATAGGAAAAAATGTTTTGATTGGTGCTAATTCAGTTATAAAACAAAATTTAAAAATTTCTGCTGATTCTAAAATAGATGCATTGACTTATGTCTATTTCGATATTGAAAAAACTTCAGTATGCACAAGTAGAAATATTAAAGTAATTAATATATAAATACTAAATTTTAAAACCGAATAATATAATTTATGATAAATGATAAAGTTTTAATTATAGCCGAGGCAGGAGTAAATCATAACGGAAATTTCACATTAGCAAAAAAACTTGTAGATGTAGCCAAATTAGCGGGTGCAGATATAGTTAAGTTTCAGACAGGTGTACCTGAATTAATAATGACTGATAATGCACCAAAAGCACTATACCAAAGTCGGGAGACTGGGTCAGTAGATTCACAGTTAGACATGGTGAAAAAAATATCATTACCGTTTAATGATTATATATTACTAAAAGAGTATTGTGATGAAGTGGGAATAAAATTTTTATCAACCCCATTTGACCATAAATCGATTGACTTTTTAAAAAAATTAGATATTGATATATTTAAGATTCCATCAGGTGAAATCACCAATTTAGATTACTTACAAGAAGTTGCAAAGATTGGTAAGAATGTAATTTTGTCAACAGGAATGTCTACTATTTCAGAAATAGCTAATGCAGTTTCGGTTTTAAGAGACTTTTTAGATGACAGTCAAATATCAATTCTTCACTGTACAACTGAATATCCTGCTCCATTTGAAGAAGTTAATTTAAATGTTATAAAAACATTAAAAAGCACATTTGGTTTAAATGTTGGCTATTCAGATCACACTAAGGGGATTGAAGCATCAATTGCTGCAGTTGCCTTAGGGGCTAAAATAATTGAAAAGCATTTTACCTTAGATAATAAAATGATTGGTCCGGACCATAAGGCTTCCTTAGAACCGAATGAATTAAAGGCGATGATTAGTTCAATAAGGAATATTGAAATCGCTTTAGGAAATGGAATAAAAAAAGTTACAAGATCTGAAGCAAAAAATATTAAAGTAGCTAGAAAAAGCGTACATATCCTAAATGATTTAAAAAAAGGTACTATTTTATCACAAAAGGACTTAATAATGAAAAGACCTGGTGATGGGATTTCAGGATTTGAAATAAAATATATTTTGGGTAGAAAAACCTCAATAGATTTGGGAAAAGATCATAAAGTTAGTTGGAAGGATTTTATTTAATTTAGAGTTTAAAAAAATGGGTTTGAACAAGAAAAAAATATGTGTAATTACTGGTTCAAGAGCTGAATATGGACAGCTTTTGTGGGTTTTAAAAGGTTTAGAAAATGATAATGAGATAGATCTTCAACTTGTTGTCACTGGGATGCATCTTTCTCATGAATTTGGTTATACATGTAATGAAATAATAAATGATGGTTTTAAAATTACCAGAAAAGTTGAAGTAATACTATCATCAGATTCTCCTTCAGCTATTTCTAAATCGATGGGATTATCTATGATTTCTTTTTCTGATGTGTTCGACTCTTTAAAACCTGATCTTTGTTTAGTCTTAGGAGATAGATTTGAAATATTTTCGGCTGTTTCAAGTGCTCATGTTTTTGGAATTCCAATTGCTCATATCGCAGGAGGTGAGATAACGTCAGGAGTTATTGATGATGGATTTAGACATTCAATTTCTAAAATGTCTAATCTACACTTCACCGCTAATATTTCATATTCAAATAGGTTAATAAAAATGGGTGAGGATAAGTCTAGTGTATTTACGACTGGAATGCCAGGATTAGACTCGGTGTTTAAAACTAATTTACTTACCAAAGAACAATTTGAAAAGTCAATAAATTTTAAACTTTCAGAAAACACATTTTTAATTACATATCACCCATTGTCTTTAGGAAATAATGATGAAAAGCATAATTTCCAACAAATCCTTAAAGCTTTAGAAAATTTTAAAGACTCTAAGTTTATATTTACATTTCCAAATTCTGACACTTATGGAAGAGTTATAATTAATTTAATTAATGAATTTGTTAAAAATAATTCAAATAATTCAATAGCATTCAAGTCTCTTGGACATTTAAGGTATTTATCTGCACTTAAACATGTTAATTTAGTATTAGGTAATTCTTCTAGTGGAATTACTGAGGCTCCATGTTTTAATACTCCAACAGTTAACCTAGGAGAACGTCAAAATGGAAGGTTAAAAGCTGAGTCAATAATTGACTGTGATATTGTAAGTTTAGAAATAATTAAAGCTATTGATGTTTCTTTGAGACGCAATACAACCAGTGTAATAAATCCATATGGAAAAGCTGGGGCTTCTGATAAAATTGTTGATATCATAAAAAAAGGTGACTATATTAAAAATAAAATTTTTGCTGAATAAAAAATTAATCGTTACGCTTTTAAATAAATAAACTATGAGATATAGAGACTTAATTATAGACTCAAAAAAAACGATTTTAGAAGCTTTAGTAAAGCTGAACAACTTAAGAAATACAAGTAGGCGTATTCTTTTTGTAGAATCAAATCAGGGTAATATTATTGGTTCTTTAACTGATGGAGATATTAGAAGGTCTTTAATTATAGATAAAGACTTAAATAAATTAGTAAGTGAAGTTTGTTTTAGAAATTTTATTTATGAATACGATCATAATGGTTTTATTAAATTAGAGGATTTTCGAAATAAAAACCTTAATATTTTACCCCTTTTAAAAGAAGATAATTCTCTAAGTAGAGTCATAGATTTAAAAAAAACAAAATCGATTATACCCATTGAATGTGTAATTATGGCAGGAGGAAGAGGTAAGCGCTTAAGCCCATTAACTGATAAGATTCCAAAGCCGATGCTTCCCTTAGATGGAAAGCCTATTATAGAGTACAATATTGATAGATTAATTTCATTTGGAATAATAAAAATATATATATCTGTCAACTATTTAGGAGAAATAATTCAAAACTATTTTGGAGACGGAAGTAGCAAGGGAATTGAAATAGAATATCTTTGGGAAGATACTCCTCTAGGAACTGCTGGATCTCTTTCTTTAGTTGATGAATTTAAATCAGATCAGATTTTATTACTCAATAGTGATCTTTTTACAGATGTTAATATTGAAGAAATGTTTTTTCAATTAATCGATAATAATGCAGATATGGTAATAGCCTCAACAGAGTATAAAGTAGACATTCCTTATGCTGTATTTGAATGTGACTCCTACAAAGTAAATGCATTTAAAGAGAAACCATCATACACATACTATTCAAATGCTGGGATATATTTATTTAAGAAAGAATTAATTCCGAAGATTCCAAAAAATTCATATTTTGATATTACTGACCTAATGGACTTATTAGTTGAAGAGGGTAAGGAAATATTACACAATCCTATCAAAGGTTATTGGATAGATATTGGAACCCCATCAGATTATGAGAAAGCTAAAGAATTTATAAAACGTAATAAACTTGAAAATTAACGATACATTATTCATAATACCTGCCCGTGGAGGTTCTAAAGGTCTACCACGGAAAAATATATTACTCATCAAAGGGAAGCCTCTAATTTGTTATACAGTTGATGCTGCTCGTGCTGTATCAAATGATGAAAGTATATGCGTAAGCACTGATGATAATAAAATTAAACAGATAGTGGAAGATTATGGCTTAAATATTCCTTTTTTGCGACCTGAAAAATTAGCAACTGATACCGCAGGAACAAGAGAGGTATTACTACATGCTATTGATTTTTATGAAAAAAAAAAGAATCAAATCTTTTCAAAAATTTGCTTACTGCAACCAACAAGTCCTCTTAGAAATTCACATCATATAGTAGAAGCTCATAAACTTTGGGAAGACTCTCTAGAAATGGTAGTATCGGTAAAAGAAAGTAAAGAAAACCCACATACACTTAATACAGAAAATGATAACGGTTTTTTGGAAAAAGTTCAGAAAAATAGATACACACGACGCCAGGATTTTCCAAAATTTTGGCAATACAATGGAGCAATCTACTTTATAAACATCAAATCTCTAAAAAATAAGTCAATCAATGATTTTGAGAAAGTGAAAAAATATGCTATGAATGATAAAGATTCACTCGATGTTGACACTCAATTAGATTTGGATTTAGTCCGACTTATATATAATAAAAAATGAAAAAAACCTTAGTTTTTGGTCATATTCCAATCTGGTTTGGGGGTAGACAAACATCCGGCTTATCAAATTCAATATTCTTATTGGCATATAATTTAGCTGAATTTTCTAATGAAATCAGCGTTAGTATGCTTTCTACAGATATCTTTAAACCATATGTGAAAATGGGTAAATTGAATGTTTATGGATGGACTAAAAAAATGCTAATATTCTATGTCTTATCTAATATTACTTTTTCAATTAAATTATTATACAGTACATCTAAGTTAAAACCAAAAGAGCTGAATTTATCTATTTTAAATTTATTCTTAAAACGAATTTTATTACATAAAACTATTTCAGAAGATAAGCCAGCTGTAGTTCATTTACATGGAGTGACAGCTTGTTATTTTTTAGATATAATTCCAGGAAATATAGAAGTATTAGTGACAATGCATCATTGTTTGGTTAATGATAACTCTGTGAAAAATAAAAATGTTTATGAGAAAAAAGAAAAAGAAATTTATAATTCAAAAAGAATTAACACAATAGTTTTTATTGCTAATCAAGTTAAAAATGAATTTAACAAACATTATGGAGAAATTATTCCAAACTCCAAAGTAATTTTGCAGGGTTTCGAAAATGACAAATATAAATTTATAGATAAAATAAATAAAGAAAATAATAATATTACACTTTTGACAGTTGGTGGTATAACAGAAAGAAAAGGACAATTACGTGTAGTAAAAGCTTTAAAGTCATATAGTTCAGTATTTAGTTATATATGTATAGGTAGCGGGAAAGAGGAAAATATAAATGAGTTAAAAAGAGCAGCAATTCAAAATAATATAAGTATGGATTACTTGGGGGTTTTATCAACTGAGAAAGTTAGAGAAACTATGGCGTCAGTTGACTTTATGATATTACCAAGTATTAAAGAGGGATTTGGGATTCCCTACGTAGAAAGTATTTCTTGTGGAGTTCCTGTAATTGCACCTAAAAACACTCCGCTAGCACATGAAGGGATCTTAAATAAACAAAATTCAGTACTTATAGAGAATGAAACAGTCGAGTCTATAGAATCTTGCTTATCTAGCTTGATTAAGTATAATTTTGATAGACAAAAGGTTTCACTTTCATTACCAAACTTGAGTTGGGAAAATAGTGCTAAAAAATACGAAAAACTTATAGAATCTTTTCAAATAAGTTAAATGATTAATAATGTTTTTTAATAAAAATATTTATCTACAAAAATGTATAGTTCTACAAGTATAAAATCAAATTATGTTGAGGGCAACAATAGTTTAAGTTTCAAAGAGAAATGTCTTTCTTTTTTATCTTTGTTATTAGTTGTTGGTAGTTTAATTGCCTCAAGCTTTGAAATCACATTTTTGCATTACATTATATTTAGTGCATGTTTTATTTTGTTATTTAATCCAGTTTATATTCTACCAGTATATTTAATTACTTCATTAGGTAACAATTTTCTCTCTTTTTCAAATGGGATTGCTACATCTCGTATTTTTGGTTATATATTAATTCTTGCTTGTGTTATTTATCAAATCCGAAATAATTTCTCTTTTCAAAAAAAGCATCTAGCATTTGTTTTTACAATCTTTGCTTTCACATTCATATCAACAGCATTCTTCTCGATCACTGATTCCTATTTAACCTTTATTATATTTACACAAAATTTACTTGTATTAGTGCTTTTATCTCAACTGAGGAATGTAAATATTTATAATTTGACTAATTTATTAGTCGTGTCTTCAATTATTTCAATTCTTATTATTGCATTTTATTTTAAAGATGAAATAATTGCTGGTCAAGTTGAACGTTTATTGTTTTCAGAAGATTCATCTGCAAACAGATTAGGTACTATGTTTTCACAATTAGTAATAATTATTTTTGCTGGTTATTTTATTTTAAAAAATAAAACATTTAAAATAATGATTACACCGATAATTATAATCGGTATAGTTTTAACTTTTTTTTCAGGTACCAGAACAGCATCATTAAGCCTACTAATTACAATAATTGGTTTTTTTCTACTTAATTTTAGAAAAAAATTCTTTAATTTTTTTTTTATAGCTTTATTTCTAACCATAGCGTATGTTTCTTTTATAGACCTAATACCCTTAAATGATTTCCGTGTTCTAGAACGTTTTGAATTTGATAGTTTTTCAGAAGGAGGAAGTAATAATAGAATAAATAATTGGATAAAACTAGTTCCAATTGTTTTATCGGAAAGCCCTTTTATTGGTTATGGTTTTGGAGGTGTAAACGGTCAAGCATTTGCAGTTAGTAATGGTTTAGAATATGCTGCACACAATTTATTAATAGATATGTTTTATCAAACAGGTTTTTTAGGAATAATATTGTTTTTATCGTATTTTTTATTCATAGCTAAAAAGCTTATCTTATTTTCTCATAATAGATTTATATTATTACCAATTTTAATTTTAGTTACAGCAATTATAAATGGTTTAGGTGAGACAATTTTTATAGAAAAATTCTTTTGGAATTCTATTGCTTTGGCTTTGATATATTTAAATAATACTCCACAATTAAAAAAAATTAATAATTAAGTTATTATTTTACAAATGAGTAGATTTAAGTTTTTATTCCAAAATTCGTTGATTTTTGCAGTTAGTAATTTTGCTTCAAAAATTTTAGGTTTTTTAATGATACCTTTATACACAAGAGTTCTATCAAAAGAGGATTTTGGTTCTGTGGATTTAATTATTTTTTCAATTGGATTGATGTTACCAATATTAACTCTATCTATTTCGGAGAGTATTATAAGGTTCACAATAGATGATAAGGAAGATAAAAAGCAAGTATTCTCTTTTGGTATAAAAATACACTTGTGTGCTTATTTAGTTCTCCTGTGTTTTTTACCAATAATACTAAAAATTCCCTTAATAAAAGATTATGTTTTTTGGTTTTATGCTATTTTTTTTATTCAGTCAATGAACCTTTACTTTAACATGTTTACTCGTGGTCTAAAAAAAATTAAGTTAATAGGTATTACAGGTTTAGTTCAAACGATAGTAACAGTTTTTTCAAATATTATACTTTTAGTTGTTTTTGACTTTGGAATTGAAGGTTTTTTAATATCTATTTTACTAGCTAATACTGTTGCTCTTCTAGTTATATATTTCGGAGCAAATCTTGTAGATTTTATGTCTTTAAAAAAGACCAATAAACGCTTAACTAAAGAGATTTTAAAATATTCAATACCATTAATGCCAACTAGGACCAGCTGGTGGTTTAATAACTATTCTAATAAATATATAGTAGCTAATTTCTATGGCATAGCTGAATTAGGATTATTTGCTGCTGCAAGTAGGGTTCCTTCTATATTAATTACCTTTCAAGGGATATTTATTCAGGCTTGGGAAATTTCTGCTCTTGGTGAGTATAATAAAAAAGATGGTGTGTTCTTTTTTTCAAAAATATATAACTTATATAATTTTGTATTGCTTTCTGGTTGCTCTCTTTTAATTATGTTTATTAAACCAATCTCAGGATTTATGTTTGGTCCAGAATTTATAGATGCATGGAGGCTAGTACCATTTTTGTTAGTAGCTGTTGTTTTTGGAGGGTTGATAGGTTTTTTTAATACCATTAATATGGCGAAAAAGAAAACCAACGCACTCATTTTACCTGTATTAATAGGTGCCTCAATAGGGGTTATTATAAATTTATTTTTCGTGCCTGAATTTGGAGCTATGGCAGCCTCAGTTTCAGTAGTAATTTCATATTTTGTTATTTGGTTAATGAGATTAATTAATGCGAGAAAGTATATGAAATTAGAAATTAACTATTTAAGAGATGTTTTCTCTTATTTGATCGTGTTGTTTCAAGCGATTTATACTATATGGTTTGATTTTGATGTAATAAGCATAATTATGCTTGTATGTTTTATTTTCATATTGCTAATTAATATTAAAACTATCATATATATATATAAATATTTAAGGGATAAATATTTAAATAAGGAACAAAATTAAATAATAAGAATTATATAAGTCAAAATAAAAGAATGGTTTCATCAAAATTATTATTTATTCATACAAGTTTTCAGTTTTCCGGAAAAACAAGTAAATTCATTGAATATTTTAAACAAAACAAAAAAGAATATGATGTTTCTGTTTTAGCTTTAGAACCTTTTTTAAAAGAAGAAAAAAGAATATTAAATAAAATGGAATTAGATATTGGAGCATATAATATTCCAGTACATAATTTAGCTGATCTAAAAACAAATTCATTATCATATTTTGTAAAAAAATTACAACCTGATATTGTTATTATGTATGATGATGCGTTTTTAATGAATGCAACAATTACCGCTATATGCAGGAATCTAAAAATTCCAACTTTATATATTCAACACGGTTTTTATCCTAATAGTCCTGTAAAGAAAAACATTAAGTTTATAAGTTTTGTAGAAAAGATTTTGAAGTACAAAATTTTTATTTCATTCTATTTAAGAAATACAAAACTTAATTTATCTAAGTTCATTAGTCTAAGTAGAAAATTAATTAGGATGAGTTTTTTTAATGAATCAGTCAATCCAACCATAATAATTGATGACTTTCATTGTGATTATGCAGCAGTTTGGGATAAATCATCTTTAGTAACTACAATTAAATCAAAAGGATATAACAAGAATTCTACATTTATCGTGGGAAATCCAGATGGAATCAATTTTTTTTCTTCGAACTTTAATTATTCTACAAATTCGAAAAATATCTTATATGTTATGCAACCTCTAGTAGAACTTAATATAATAGAAAGGAAATTTTTTATCAAATGGTCTCAAACATTAATTAACATATTACCTTCAAATAAGAGTTTAATGATAAGACCACATCCTAAAACTGATATGGAATTATTAAGACTATGTTTTCCAAATGCTGAAATTGTTTATGATGAGAATATTGATTTAAGCTTTGTTATAGGACACTACAGCACATACAATGAAAAAACTCAATATATGGTGCCAACAATTTTAGTTACATTTCCTGAAACTGAAAATTATTCAACAGATATAATTTTTAATAATTCAAAAAAAGTTAAAGCAAACAACAACAAAACATTACTAGAGTTGTTATCTCAAAAAAATATTGACTTTAATTCAGAACTTCCTCAAAGGTTTTTAATGGATTTTTATAAAGAAACAACAAGTATAATTAGTGAAATTATTAATAATTAAAATAGTAATTAATGAAAGTTTCTATTATTATTACCAGCTATAATCGTCTCGATAAGATAAAAAGAGCTATTGAAAGTGCACTTCAACAAACTTATAAAGATTTTGAAATAATAATTGTGGATGATTATTCAACTGATGGATCTACAGAATATCTCAAAACTATTAAAAATCCAAAAATTACTACTTATTTTTTTAATGAAAATAGAGGTCAGGCAATAGCAACAAATTTTGCTGTTGAAAAATCTAAAGGAAGTTGGCTCGCATTTTTAGATGCTGATGACTATTGGAGTTACGAAAAGTTATTGGTTTTCATGAATGAAATTGAAAAAAATGAGGATGTTTATAAACTTTTCTATTCTTCAAAATATATAATAAATTCTGATGGCAATGTTCTAAGAACTATAATAGCAAAAGAGGAAGGTTTTATTCACGATAAAGTGAAGTTATTAAACCCAATAGGATGTCAATCATCGGCGATGGTAAAAAAAGACTCATATATAGCTGTTGGAGGTTTAGATGAAAAACTTGCTGCAACTAAAGATTGGGACTTATGGATTAGATTAACTCATAAAGTTAAAGTAAAAGCTATTAGTGAAATCTTAACCTATTATGAAGAAAATAATGAATCAATAAGTTCCAATCTTTCAAGAGTAATAAAAGGTAGAGAACAATTTTGGAAAAAACATTTTCCTAAAGGAATGACTTTATACGAAAAAAGAGTATCCTATTTGTTGTTTGGTAAGTTTATACTCAATAGAGGGCATAAAAAAAAATCACGTGGTTATTTTCTGAAAGCATGGAAAGCAAATTTACTTCATCCTTTAGGTCTTTTGTATTATATTATTTCATTCATGCCACATAAATTAATCAAGAAGTTATATAAACTATCTATAAATTAAAATTACAACTAGAAAACAAATATGAAATTTTTAAGAAATTTAAAAAGAGCTTTCGTATATTCTCTTCCTGAAACGTTATGGGCAGAATACTTAGTTGCTATCCTTTATTATTTTATTAATATTAGGAAGTTTCCAAACTTGAAAAACCCAAAGAATTTTAATGAAAAAACATTATGGAGAAGATTCAATGAGAGAGAGATTGATTATGCGAAATATGTCGATAAATATGAAGTAAGAAAACATATTGAAAATACAATTGGAAATGATTACTTGGTGCCTGTAATAGGAGTATACGAAAATGCAGAGGAAATAGATTTTAACTCTTTACCAAATAAGTTTATTATTAAAACAACACACGGTAGTGGAGGAAATATTGTTTGTATTGATAAAAGTAATTTTAATTGGGGAGAAGCAAAAGACAAAGTAAAGGAATACTTAAAAACAAGTTATTATCGTCAAACTCGAGAATTTGGTTACAAGAACATAAAACCAAGAGTGATTTGTGAGGAACTATTAGAAGATAACATTATTGATTATAAATTCTTTTGTTATGATGGTGAACCAAAATTTATTGAAATTGATACAAATAGATATACTGGTCATTTGAGAAGCTTTTATAAAGCAAACTGGGAAGAAGTTAAAAATGTAAAAATGACCTACCCTAATATACCCTCAAGTATGTTAAAAAAGCCATTACAATACGATAAAATGCTTGAAATATGTCGAATACTCTCTGCCGAATTTAATTTTGTACGTGTAGATTTATATCACACAAATAATAAAATTTATTTTGGAGAATTAACATTTTTTCATACTGGGGGAGTTGAGAAAATTAATCCCGAAGAATTTAACATAGAATTAGCCAAACCTTTAAAATTAAAAAAATAATGAAAATATGTGTAACAGGAGGAGCCGGAATGATAGGCTCTAGTTTAGTTAAAAAATTAGTTGAAGATAAACACGAAGTTAAAGTAATTGATAACCTTTGGAGGGGCAAATTAGAGAATTTAAAAGTTGAAAATAAAAATTTAATTGATTTAAAGCATGATTTTTTTGATATTGATTTAAACAATCCATCCAATGTAAGTAAAGTTAAAGAAATTATTGGCGAGGTAGATATCGTTATTCACCTTGCTGATATTGTTGCAGGTATTGGTTATGTGTTTGATAAGCAGTATGAAATATTTAAAATAAATAATTCTATAAACACTAATCTTTTTACTGCAGCTTCGAAATCAAAAATAAAAAAATTAATATACGTAGGTACTGCATGTAGTTTTCCTTTAGAATTGCAAAATGGTTTAGATTCACAATTGAATCATGATGATTTGTATCCTGCAAACCCAGAATCTGCTTACGGATGGAGTAAGCTAATAGGTCAATTAGAGTTAAAGTACCTTGCTGAAACTGTCGATTTTGAAATCAATACTTTAATGCTTCACAATGTATACGGGACTAACTGTGAGTTTGAAGGTGAACGCACTCAGGTCATACCATCAATAATAAATCGAATTATTGAAGCAAAAGATGGTGATATAATTGACGTTTGGGGTTCAGGAGAACAGGGTCGAGGATTTATTCATGTAAATGACGTTGTTAAAGGGATAAATAAGTGTTTATATAGATCAAATTTACCCGAATATATGCAAATAGGACCAGACAAATGCACTAGTATAAATGAGTTAGTTGAAAATTTAATAAATATTTCAGGAAAGCGTTTAAAAATTCATTATGACACCACAAAACCTGAGGGCGATAAAGGTCGTTTTGCAAATTATCAACTAGCTAAAGAGAAAATTGATTGGGAACCGACTATTAGTTTATATGAAGGACTCAAAGAAACTTATGATTGGATAAAATCAAAGAAATAATGGAGAAAAAAATAAGTGTCATTATTCCGAATTTTAATGATCCTCGTATAGAAAGAACATTAAAAAGTATAACAAGTCAGAATACTAATGATTATGAAATTATTGTTATCGAAGGCTGTAACGATAATGAAAAGACAGGATATATTTATCAAAAATACAAATCTAATATTACTGTATTAATACAAGAACCTGATAAAGGAATATTTGACGCTTTAAATAAAGGCATTTTACAGGCCAAAGGAGAATTAATATTATTATTAGGTTCAGATGATTATATCCCATCAACTAATTCATTTAATAGGTTATTAGAATTTTATGGTCAAAATAATGATGTTGATGGTTTTTGTTTCAATGCTAAAATAATAAATAAAAACGGCAAAATTATTAGGAACTGGTCGCCCTCTAGTGTTACAAGCTCTAAAATGAAATGGGGTCTTCTTCCTCATCATTTTTCACTTGTTTTGAAAAAATCTATTTATGATGAAGTAGGGTTATTTGAATTATCACACAAAGACATAGCGATTGATACTATTTGGCTATTAAAATTAGCTAAGTATAAAAATCTCACAATACAACGGATAAAGGAATATGATATTTATATGGAAGTTGGAGGTTTAAGTACAGGTTCTTACAAGAGTATTTTAGAAGCTTTTATTCTTACTATGCAAAAATCTAAGGAATTAGGTTATAAGAATTACTTATTTATCCCATTTATCAAAGTTTTTTCAAAAATATTTCAATTTAGATTTTAAAAATATGAGAATAATTATCATAACTCAAAACGAACCTTTTTTCCTTACTAAAAGTTTAAGATATCTATTAAGTATTCTACCAGATAAATCTGAAGTAGTTGGATGCGTGATCGCGGATGTTTCTCCCTTTGGTAAAAAAGAATCTTTTTTTACTAAAGCAAAAAAAACTTATGATATTTTTGGTTTGAATTTTTTCATTTATTACTCATTAAAATTTTTGAAATCAAAAGTTGGTTCAAAAAACAATTTATTCAAATTTTTGATATCTGAATCAATACCATTAATAACTCTTGATGAACCAATCAATAAGCCACAATCAGTAAATAAAATAAAATCATTTCAGCCAGACTTATTAGTCTCTATTTTGGGTAATCAAATATTTAAATCTCCTATATTAAATTTAGCACCAAAAGGATGTATTAATCTTCATACAGCTTTATTGCCTAAGTATAGAGGGCTGATGCCATCTTTTTGGGTAATGAGAAATAATGAAAAGAAAACTGGAGTTTCTGTTTTCTTTGTTGATAAAGGTATTGATAGCGGACCAATTATAGTTCAAACGGAAGTTGAAATTGGAAACAGAACACAACAGGAACTAATTATTCTCACTAAAAGACTTGGGATGGAAGCGATTGCTAAAAGCATCGATTTAATTCAAAAAGATGAGGTTAAACTTATTGAAAATGATCCTTCAAAAAAAACCTATTTCACATTTCCTACTAGGCAAGACGTTTTAGAGTTTAAGAAAAATGGTAAAAAATTTTTTTAATGAAAATTCTAACTTTTGACATTGAGGAGTGGTTTCATATTTTAGATAATAAAAAAACTAAAACTATATCTGATTGGAATAATTTTGACTCTAGGATTCATTTGGGAATGGATTTAATATATGATATTCTAAAAAAAACAGAAAAGTCAGCTACTTTTTTTGTTGTTGGCTGGATCGCAGAAAAATATCCCGAAATAATAAGAGAGATCGTTGATCTTGGTTTTGAGATAGGTAGTCATACCCATTTACATCAATTAGCTTATGAGCAGGATCGAAAAACATTTTATAATGACGTTGAAAAGTCAATAAAAACATTAGAAGACTGTGCGGGTAAAAAAGTAACTAGTTTTAGAGCGCCAGGCTTTAGTATTACTGAAAATAACAAATGGGCTTTTGAAGTTTTACATGAATTAGGTATAACAAAAGATAGCTCTGTTTTTCCAGCATCAAGAGCACATGGAGGTTTACCGTCATATAATGAAGCAACTCCATCAATTATAGAGTACAACGGGATTAAATTAAAAGAGTTCCCTATAAATACGCATGACGTTTTAGGAAAACCTTTTGTCTTTTCGGGGGGTGGATACTTTCGATTATTACCTTACAAAATTATTAAAAATTGGACAAATCAATCAAACTATGTGATGACTTATTTTCATCCCAGAGATTTTGACAGAAATCAACATATTGTGCCGGGTCTTTCACTGACTAGGCGTTTTAAATCCTACGTTGGTATTAAGAATTGTAAACCTAAATTAGAGCGATGGTTAAATGATTTTGATTTTATGGATTTAAATCAGGCAGACCAATCAATTAATTGGAATCATGTTCCTAACATTAAGTTATAAGTAAATTAGAATATTTCATTAGAATGAAAGTAATATTTAAAGAAATAAAAAGTAAAATTGAATCTTTTGGATTCAAGGTAGTTTCTCATGATTTTGAAAGACCTTGGGGAGGATTCTTAGTAATTGATGAAAGTCAAGCACAAGATTTTTCTAATAAATTCTTTGAAGGCATCGACGTAAACACCTTAAAAATAGGGGGGAAACTGAGCCCAAAAATATTGATAGTAAAACCCAATGCCCGTTTGTCTTGGCAATATCATAACAGACGTGCAGAAATTTGGCAAGTATACAAAGGAACTGCTGGGATTATTAGAAGTGATTCTGATCAAGAAAATGAGATGAAAGAATATAATAAAGGTGATCAAATCATTTTAAAACAAGGTGAGCGTCACCGTTTAATTGGCTTAGACGAAATTTCAGTTGTAGCAGAAATTTGGCAACATACCGATGCTACCCATCCTTCGGATGAAGACGATATTATAAGAGTGCAAGATGATTTTGGAAGATAAAAAGGAATAATATGAGTAAGAAAAAAGGAATGATAGTCTCTGGGTATTTTAATCCCATACACAAAGGACATATTGAGTATTTTAAAAATGCGAAAGCTCTAGCTGATGAATTGTTTGTGATTGTTAATAACGATCATCAAAGAGCTTTAAAAGGGTCTAAAGAATTTCAACAAGAGCAAGAACGTGTTTTTATCGTTTCTAATATAAAATCTGTAGATCATTGTGTATTGTCTATAGACCAAGACAGGACCGTATGTAAAACCATTGAAAAGATTGCGATAGATTTTGGTTCAGAATATGAATTGAGCTTTGCAAATGGAGGAGATCAAAATAATAATACCATTCCAGAAAGAGCTATCTGTGATCAAATGGGAATTACTTTAGTGGATGGATTGGGTGATAAGATACAGTCTAGCAGTTGGTTGCTGAAGAAGTAAACTTTTTTGGTTACATTTGGTTGAGAAACTAATTTTAATATACATGCCATTCAATCCAAATTCAGCAAAGAAAGCAGGTAAGAAATCTAAAAGAGGTCCAGCAAAAAAAGAAGGACCTTCCATCAAAGAAAAGATGGAAATCCTCTATGAAAAAGTTTTAGATGATTTGCTTATAAACCAAGAAAAACTGACGAAAACAGAACGAGTAAAAGTATTTGTAACCTTGTCTAATTATATCTTTCCAAAAACAAAGTCTGTAAGAGACAAATTTACCCTAGAACTATTAAAAGAGAAAAATGAAGATCTCTTTAATCAAGACCCAGATCCTACCAGGTAATAATTTTTGAGTAAAAAAATAATCAATTGAATTATAAAGAAACCCTTTATTTTATTGCCAAATGTTTAACTATTTCTTTGGAAGAAAAAAACAGAGATGAAATAGAGATCATTCTTCAAACAACCGATGTTGATTGGGATGCTGTTGTAAAAGTGAGTACAGCCCATTTTGTGTTTCCTGCATTGTATTGTAATTTAAAACGTGCAGATTTCTTGCAGTATTTACCTCATGAATTGGTTAGCTACATGGAGTCTATTACCGATATAAACAGGGAGCGAAACAAACAAATAATTTTACAAGCAAAGGAGTTAAATACGCTGTTATTAGCAAATAATATTACCCCTATTTTTTTAAAAGGAACTGGTAATCTATTAGTAGGGATATATGAAGATATTGCTGAAAGGATGGTAGGAGACATTGATTTTATTTTCTCAAAAGAAGACTATCCAAAAGCGATTACTAGTTTAAGAGAGTTTGGGTATTCTGAAGTGAAAAAGAAAAATTATTACCCTCCTTCTAATGAACGAAAAGATTACAGAAGACTTCAAAAAGAGTCCAACATTGCAGCCATAGAAATTCATAAGAACTTCTTAGATATAAAAAAATATAATAATGAATTCAATTTTAGTTTTGTTGATATAGACAGTCAGGTTATAAATAATACTGCAGTTCTTAGCTATGCTAATAAACTTAATTTATCCATAATAGCAGATCAAATAAACGATAATGGCTTTTATTTTAAAAGAATGGCTCTACGAAATGCCTATGATGTTTTTTTATTGTCTAAAAAAACAAATGCAAAAGCTGCGGCAAATACATTAAACAAACTAAGTCATCCCTTAAATTGTTTTTTAGCAGCCTGTTTTGAAGTTTTTAATAAAGTAGATAGTTTAGAATACATCTCTAACATTAAAATTACCTCCTATTTGAGTGATTTTAATAGTCAGTTTACCACTCCTATACCAACAAAAAGACAATCTAAACTCAAAAAAATATATATATTTATCAAACGAATATTCTACATTCTTTATATGTCCATAGCACACCTGGAGTACCGTGTTTTTATTTTTAAAAGTTTAACTGATAAAAACTGGTATATTCAAAAATTAATTCAGTTTGGAATAAAAAAATAACATTACCAAATAACTCCCGCCTGTTGCATAAATAAATCTGCCAAAGCATCTTTATTTTGATGCGTTCCAATATAAGTCAGAAAAGTACTTTCCTTAGAGTGCCCTGTGATATTCATAAGCAGTGGGGTTTCAATTTTTCCATAATAATTAGATGCAAAAGAACGTCGCATAATATGTGAAGTCACAAATTCATACTTCGGCGCATTTATAATTTCCTTCCTTCTCGTCTTTGGGTTGTTTTTAAACCCAGACACCAATTCATCAATTTCCGCCATTCTGCAAAGTGCTTTAATTTGTTTATTAAACACTACTTGAGAGACTCTTCTTGGGAATTCATTTTCTAATAGTTTAATAACCAGAGGATCTGCAACACCAACAGTCACCGCCTTCTTTGTTTTCTGTTGTAATATATCTATATACAATCCAGTTGGTGCTTTTCTAAGATTACTTGGGGTTAATTTTAATAGATCTGAGACTCGCTGCCCGATACACAAACCAATCAATAACCAATTATAACTATCTGTATATGCTGCTGGAATATGCTTTAATCCCTTTAATGCTTTTATCTCTGATGGATTTAAAATATGAAGAATTCGATCGGAACTTTTCTGTTTAAAAGATTCTATATAATTAGAATAGGGATGCACTTCCAAACCACTTTTCTCTGCATCACGCAGAATAATCTTCAATAATTTTAAAAGCTGACCGCAGTAATTATCACTATACTGCTGTTCAGTTTTTAGAAAACGAGTAAAGGATTCGGCGGTATATTTATCAATAGAATTCAAATACAATTTCTCTGATTTATCAAATTCATACCCTTTTACTATTCGAAACAAAGATTTATACGTCCGAATGGTATTATGTGCCAAACCCACCGTTCCATATCCTTGAACTCTTTTTGTGGCTGAATTGGAAATAAAATGTTCTAAATAGTCTAAAAATAAGACGGATTTTTCTACATTTAGGGGTGTATTTGAAGCCTTTATTTGTGGTTTTTTATAGAAATTAACGTGCATATAACGTATGTTATTTTAATTATTTAACATGTATATAACTTGGGTATATTTATAATTTAACAAAATATGAGCTAAATTATAACAAGTTATTTTACTTTAATATACGTTATTTATTTAAAATATAAAAGTTAAATATCACATTATAAAGGAGTTATAGTGATTTATTTTTGAAAAGACTACGGACTGTAGTCTCTATTTACTAGACAACCCCCACTGTAAAGTGGCAGGAATTGTTAATAATATAATTTTTAGATCAAATAAAAATGACCAGTTTTG
>Ga0209603_1000712_pt1 | contig 38747 bp, 26 predicted proteins | sample COGITO_mtgs_1206_FD_184812 | JGI IMG/M metagenome (GOLD analysis project Ga0209603, IMG submission 184812) | Pelagic marine microbial communities from North Sea - COGITO_mtgs_120607 (SPAdes) (version 2) | ecosystem: Environmental > Aquatic > Marine > Epipelagic ...
TATTCTAAAGACTTTTTAAAAGAACTATTATTTTCCTTAGGAATAGTTTCTGTAATTTTTATTCCCATTCCAGGATTAGTTCCGTAGGTAACCATTGGGCCAATATCTTCTGCATCAAAAATATATTCTTGATCAAAAACAGCATCAATATCTGATGGTAGGGTTTTCCAATAGGCTACTTTTTTGTCAAAATCTGTTCCTTTGGGAGCAAACTGTCTGTCTTTTATATAATTAAAAGTTGTTTCATCTGGAGCGATCATTCCGCCTCTAGCTCCCATTTCAATACTCATGTTACATACGGTCATTCTGCCTTCCATACTCATGTCTTCGAAAACATTACCAGCATATTCACAAAAATACCCAGTCCCAGAGTTGGTGCCAAGTTTAGAGATTATATATAAAATAACGTCTTTTGGAAGCACTCCTTTTTTGAGCTTTCCATTAACAGTTACTCGCAAACTTTTTGGTTTCTTTAAAAGCAAACATTGGCTTGCAAATACTTGAGCAACTTGGCTAGTTCCAATTCCAAAAGCGATGGCACCAAAAGCTCCATGAGTGGAGGTATGGCTATCTCCACAAACCATTGTCATACCCGGTTGAGTTATTCCAAGTTCTGGAGCCATTACATGTACTATTCCATTGTATTTGTGTCCTAATTCATACAGCGTAATATTATTGTCTGAACAGTTTTTTGATAGCTGTTCTAACTGATTTTTAGACAACTTATCTTTTATGGGCAAGTGCTGATTTATTGTTGGGGTATTATGGTCTGCAGTAGCAACAATTTGATTGGGTCTAAAAATAGGTATAGATCTTTCCTTTAGTTCATTGAATGCCTGCGGGCTAGTTACCTCATGAATAAGATGTTTATCTATATAAAGTACTTGTGGGCCTTCTTTGATTGTATCTACAACATGTTGGTCCCATATTTTATCAAAAAGTGTTTTACTCATCGTATCTTTCTAGTGAGGTCTGTGATTAAACTTTTAATATTTGATTAGAAATGCTAGTTGATTCTATGATTTGATGAATATCTTCATCATTAACTTCTTTCTTTTTATCAGCGAAACTTAAAAAATTAGAGTATACAATGTCTAATTGTAATTTTGTTAATTCATAACCTGCAATTTTTGCTCTGTAAGCCAATGCAGCCCTTCCACTTCTGGCAGTTAAAACAATGGCAGACTCTGTAACTCCAACATCTTTGGGATCAATTATTTCGTAGGTCTCACGATTTTTGATCACGCCATCTTGATGAATTCCAGAACTATGTGCAAAGGCATTAGCTCCAACTATAGCTTTATTAGGTTGCGTGTAGACACCCATACTTTCACTAACCAGTTGACTTAAACCATACAAATGCTTGGTATTAATATTGGTGTCTAAATTTAAATAAGGATGTTGTTTTAAAATCATTACAACCTCTTCTAAAGCAGTATTTCCTGCGCGCTCACCAATACCGTTAATGGTACATTCTATTTGTCTAGCTCCATTAATAATACCCTCTATAGAATTAGCAGTAGCTAACCCAAGATCATTATGACAATGACAAGAAATAATAGCGTTTTCAATACCTTTAACATGCTCCTTTAAATATTTTATTTTAGCCCCGTATTCGCTGGGTAGGCAATACCCAGTTGTATCTGGTATATTTAAAACTGTAGCTCCAGCTCTAATAGCTTCTTCACAAACTCTGGCAAGAAATTCATTATCTGTTCTACCGGCATCTTCAGCATAAAACTCAACATCTTCAACAAATGTCTTCGCATATTTTACTGCTTCATAAGCTCTGTGTAAAATATCATTTTTATTTGAGTTGAATTTGTATTTTATATGGGAGTCTGAGGTACCAATACCTGTATGAATTCTTGGCCTTTTGGCATATTTTAGAGCTTCAGCTGCAACTTCAATATCTTTTTTTACTGCTCTAGTTAGTCCACAAACAGAGGCATTTTTAACAATTTTTGAAATTCCTTCTACAGATTTAAAGTCACCTGGGCTAGAAACTGGAAATCCTGCTTCAATTACATCAACACCTAAAATATCGAGGCGCTCCGCGATAATTATTTTTTGGTCTGTATCTAACTTACAGCCAGGTACTTGTTCTCCGTCTCGTAGTGTTGTGTCAAAAATTTGGATGGTGGTATCTGACATTTATTAAAATATATTTTTGTATTGCCTTACGAATTTATATTTTGGATAGCTCTTAGACTTGTTTTAATTTTATATTATTACGATGTTCAACAAGATAATTAATGTTTAAACAATTAATAAACAATAACTTAGCAGGTTATTTTAAATATGACTAAATCTCAAAAAGATAATTTATTTCAATTAGTTAAATCGCTCTCAAAATCTGAAAAAAGGCAATTTAAATTGTATGTATCAAAATCTGAAAAAAGGCAATTTAAATTGTATGTAGGAAGACTGGGGGTAAATACTGATTCAAAGTTTTTAAATTTATTTAATTTTTTAGACAAAGCTACTACATATGAAGAAATTTCAATTTTAGAGAAGAGCGGAATTAAAAAACAACAATTAGCCAACGTTAAAGCGCATTTATACAAGCAGATTTTAATCAGTTTAAAATTGAGTCCTTCTCATCAAAATGTTCGTTCTCAAATTAGAGAGCAACTAGATTTTGCTTCGATTTTATACCACAAAGGGTTGTACAAACAAAGTCTTAAAATTCTTGAAAAAGCTAAAGAATTTGCTATTTTGAATGAAGAAAAAAATCTTGCATATGAAGTCGTTGAACTAGAAAAAGTTATTGAATCTCAATACATTACAAGAAGTATAAGTAATAGGGCTGATGAATTAACAATACAAGCCAAAGAGTTAAGTGCCTTAAATGTATTGGCTAGTAAGTTATCTAATTTATCACTTCAACTTTATGGTATAATTTTAAAATCTGGGTACGTTAAAAATGAAGAAGAGAATAATTATATTAAAGATTATTTTTACAAAAGATTGCCTAAATATAATATTATTCAAATGGGTTTTAGAGAAAAGCTGTGGCTATACAAAGCTCATTTATGGTATAGTTTTTTAACTCAAGATTTTTTAAATTGTTATAAATATGCATCAAAGTGGGTGACCTTGTTTTACGAGAATCCTATAATGATTAATTCACATCCAGTATTTTTTTTAAAAGGGAATAATTATTTATTGGAATCTTTATTTTTTATCAGAAGAAAAAAACGTTTTGAAAAAACACTTCTAAGTCTTGAAAAAATTATTACAAGTGATGGATTTCCTAAAGATAACAATATAGAGGCCCTAAGTTTCTTATATATAAATCTTCACAAAATTAACTTATATTTTACAGACGGTAACTTTGACGAGGGTTTAAGGATTATTCCTAAAATTGATTCGCAACTGGTTTTATTTAAAAATAGAATTGATGAACACCATGTGATGACCTTTTATTACAAGTTTGCAAGCATGTATTTTGGTTCAGGAGATAACGATACTTGTATCTTCTATTTAGATAAAATTATTTCGAACAAATCGTTATCTATGAGACAAGATTTGTTGTGTTTTTCTAGAATCTTAAACTTATTTGCACATTATGAGGCTGGTTATGACTATCATATTGATACTTTACTTAAAAGTACGTATAAGTTTTTACTTAAAATGAATGATTTACATGAGGTTCAAAAAGAAATGATCAAGTTTATTAAAAGCTTACAAAATATTTATCCACAAGACATTAAAAAGGCGTTTATAAAATTACATTCAAAACTAAAAACTTTTGAAGATGACCCATATGAGAGTAGAGCTTTCTTATATTTAGATATTATCTCCTGGTTAGAAAGTAATATTCAAAATAAACCAATAGGAGAAATCATAAAAAATAAATATTCCCTAAATATTGATAGGTGATTTTATCAGATTCATAAAAGTGTCCCGTAAAACTACTTTTTTTTTTCTCAACTAAATTTAAGTCATACATTTGAATCGTGATACAAACCATAGGATACTCAACTAATACACTACAAAACAAGATAATAGTCAGCTCTTTTTTGATTATTACCATTTCTACTATTACCCTTTAGGGGTATATATTTTTCATATAAATCAGGTTAATAATTCGAATTTCGATAGCATCGAAAAATCTATATAAATTTTCTCAAAACTTTTATAAAATGAAAGTATTAAAGTTTGGTGGTTCATCAGTATCCAGTCCAAAAAATATTGAAAAAGTATTAAATATTGTAGCTAATTCATCTGCAGAACAAAATGTAGTAGTCGTAGTTTCGGCATTTGGTAAAACAACAAATGCCCTGATAAAAGGTGCTAAATTGGCATCACAAAAAAATGAAGAATATCTTAAAGTTCTAAAAGAACTAGAAAATCATCATTTTGAGGTTGTAAAAGAATTAATACCAGTAAAGCACCAAACTCCGGTAAATAGCCATGTTAAACAATTGTTTAATCAGTTAGAAACTATATATGAGGGTTGTTTTTTGTTAAGAGAACTAAGCCCAAAAACTCTAGCTAAGGTTTCTAGTTTCGGTGAATTGCTATCTTCTTATATTATTGCAAAAGCTGCTAATGAAGAGTTTACAACAGTTTATAAAGATAGCCGAGAATTAATTGTTGCTTCAGATAATTATAACAATGCTAATGTAGATTTTCCTACTACTTTTAAAAAATGTGACGAATATTTTTCTACCCATTCACAGAAAGTAACTATTATACCTGGTTTTGTAGCTAGAACCATTCATGGAAAAACAACTACACTTGGCAGAGGTGGGTCAGATTTTACAGCATCAATCATAGCCGCTGCATTAAATGCTTCGGAATTACAAATTTGGACAGATGTAAGTGGTATGTTTACTGCCAATCCATCTATTGTAAAACAAGCATCTGTTATAGATCATATATCTTACCACGAGGCTATGGAACTTTCTCATTTTGGAGCAAAAGTAATTTATCCACCAACAATTCAACCAGTTCTAAGGAAAGAGATTCCCATAGTTATAAAAAATACATTTCAACCAGAAGATTCAGGAACTTTAATTACTAAAGAGACTAGTATAAATAAGCCAGTAAAAGGGATTAGTCACATAGAGGATATCTCATTAGTAACTCTTGAAGGGAATGGCATGGTTGGTATTCCTGGTTTTTCCAAACGTTTATTTGAAGTACTTTATTTACATCAAATTAATATTATTTTAATTACTCAGGCTTCCTCAGAATTATCTATTTGTCTTGCAATTTCTGACGACGATGCTGCTAAAGCAAAAACTATTATTGATGAGGTATTTGAATATGAAATTCAATTGCAAAAGGTAAAACCTGTTAAAATTGAAAAACAGCTTTGTGTCATAGCTTTAGTTGGAGATAACATGAGAAATTATCACGGATTAAGTGGTAAAATGTTTAGTGCTCTAGGAAAGAATAACATAAATATTCGTGCAATAGCACAAGGTGCATCAGAAAAAAATATTTCTGCTGTAATCGATAAGATAGAGGCAAAAAAAGCGTTAAACACGCTGCATGAGCGCTTTTTTGAAGAAAGAATTAAAGAATTAAATCTTTTTGTAACTGGAGTAGGTAACGTGGGAGAGAAATTTTTAGCTCAGATAAATCAACAAAAAAAATACATTAAAGAAAATTTAAAGTTAAAAATCAGAGTGATTGGTGTATCTAATTCTAGACAAATGTTTTTTGACCAAAATGGTATAGATTTATCCAATTGGAAAAAACTTTTAAAAAATGGAGAAAAGGCAGGAATTGACACTTATTTTTCTAGAGTTTCTGAGTTAAACCTTAGAAACAGCATTTTTATAGATATTACTGCCAATCAAAACGTTTCGGAGATGTATGAACCTTATTTAAGTCAAAATATTGCAGTGGTGACTTGCAATAAAATTGCCTGTGCTTCTAGTTCTGAAAATTATAATACTTTGAAAAATGTTTCTCGAAAATCGAATGTTTCTTTTCTTTATGAAACTAATGTTGGAGCTGGATTGCCTATTATTGATACGCTTAAGAATTTAATAGCCTCAGGAGATAGAGTTCATAAAATTCAAGCAGTACTCTCTGGGAGCCTAAATTTTGTATTCAATAAATTTGATGCATCAACAACTTTTTCCTCAGTGGTAAAACAAGCCGCTACTGAAGGATATACAGAACCAGATCCAAAAATAGATCTCAGCGGTATTGATGTGGCTAGAAAAATTTTAATCTTAGCCAGAGAAAGTGGTTTTAATTTAGAATTAGAAGACATAGAAAATAATTCATTTTTATCAAAAGAAAGTCTTGAAACTAAAAATAATGCAGATTTTTATCTTTCATTAGAGAAAGATGAATCTCAATTTCAACAGTTATTTTTGGAATCACAAGCAAAGAACTGTCGTTTAAAGTATGTGGCAGAGTTTAAAGATGGAAAAGCTAAAGTTGGTTTGCAAGAAATTGATTCTTCTCACTCATTTTACAATTTAGAGGGCAGCGATAATATTGTGTTATTTTATACAGACAGGTATTTTGAGCAACCTTTAATTATAAAAGGAGCTGGTGCCGGTGCTGATGTTACAGCTTCTGGTATATTTGCAGATGTTATTAGAACAGGAAACCTGTAGGGGTATATAATACTAATTAGAAAATAATAAGATGAAAGAAATTAAAATATTTACACCTGCTACAGTAGCTAATATCTCTTGTGGTTTTGATATTCTTGGTCTTTGTTTGGATACCGTTGGAGATGAAATGATTGTTAGAGAGGTGCCTGAAAAAGGAATCAAATTAACGAAAATCACAGGCCAGAAATTGCCATTAGAAACACATGAAAATGTTGCTGGTGTTGCAGGCTTAGCATTGCTTGAACAGGTAGATGCCTCTGTTGGTTACGAAATAGAAATATACAAAAAAATAAAACCAGGCAGTGGAATAGGAAGTAGCGCTGCAAGTGCAGCTGGTGCCGTATTTGCAATCAATGAATTGCTAGGTAAGCCATTTTCTAAACAAGAGTTAATTTATTTTGCAATGCAAGGAGAAAAATTAGCTAGTGGTACTGAACATGCAGATAATGTATCACCAGTAATTCTTGGAGGCTTTACCCTGGTTAGAAGTTATAAACCACTAGATGTTTTAAAAATTAATTCTCCTGATGATTTATACGCGACCATTATTCATCCTCAAATAGAAGTAAAAACATCAGATTCAAGGGCTGTTTTAAAAAATCAAATATCACTAAAAAAAATGGTTACTCAAATGGGTAATTTTGGAGGTTTAATTAGTGGATTATACACTAGTAATTATAATTTGATAGGAAGATCTTTGCATGATGAAATTATAGAACCCAATCGATTGGTTTTAATTCCAGAATTTAACAAAATTAAAAAGGGAGTTATTCAAGCAGGTGCTTTAGGTGCTGGTATTTCCGGTTCAGGACCTTCTATTTTTGCATTGAGTAAAGGAAAGGAAACTGCTAATATTGTTGGTGAAACAATGGCAGAAATTTACAACACCACAGACATAGATTATGATATTCATGTGTCAAAAATTAACCAACAAGGAATTAAAATTTTATAAATAAGTATGAGATATTATAGTTTAAGTAATTCATCACCTTTGACCTCTTTCAAAAAAGCAGTTCAAAATGGATAATTCATCACCTTTGACCTCTTTCAAAAAAGCAGTTCAAAATGGAATCGCACCAGACAGGGGGTTGTATTTCCCTGAAGAAATTACTCCAATTTCTGAAGACTTTATAAATAATATTAGTGAATATTCTAATGAAGAAATTGCATATGAGGTAATCAAACAATTTATTGGAGATGAAATTCCGACTACTATCCTAAAAGAGATTATCAAAAAAACTATTTCTTTTGATTTTCCTATTGTTAATTTGGATAAAAATATTGGTTCTTTAGAATTATTTCATGGCCCTACGATGGCTTTCAAGGATGTAGGTGCAAGATTTATGTCTCAATGCTTAGAATATTTTAATCAGAAAAAAACTGAAGATATTACTGTGTTGGTTGCAACTTCTGGAGACACTGGAGGTGCTGTTGCTAACGGATTTTTGAATGCAAAAGGAGTTCAAGTAGTGATTTTGTACCCAAAAGGGAAGGTGAGTGAAATTCAAGAAAAACAACTAACTACTTTAGGCAATAATATTACTGCTCTTGAAGTAGATGGAGTATTTGATGATTGTCAAGAAATGGTAAAATCGGCATTTTTAGATAAAAATATCTCTAGAAATTTAACATCAGCAAATTCTATAAATGTAGCTAGATGGTTACCTCAAATGTTTTATTTTTTCTTTGCCTATAAGCAAGTTGCCAACCAATATAAAGATGTTGTATTCTCAGTCCCTAGCGGAAATTTTGGAAATATTTGCGCTGGGTTTTTAGCTCAAAAATTAGGATTACCCATCAAGCATTTTGTAGCATCAACAAATATAAATGATACCGTTCCTCAATACCTAATAAATGGGAATTATGATCCGAAACCATCTAAACCTACTATTTCAAATGCTATGGATGTTGGTAATCCAAGTAACTTTATTAGAATTCAAGAATTATTTGATAATAACCTGTCTAGCTTAAAAAAATCTTTTTCTTCATATAGTTTTTCAGATGATGAAACTAAAATAATGATGAAGAGTATACATGATAAATTTAATTATATCTCAGAACCACATGGAGCCATTGGTTATTTAGGTTTAAAAAAACACGGTTTAAAAACTAACGAGTTTGGTGTATTTTTAGAGACTGCTCATCCGGTTAAGTTTTTACAGGTTGTAGAAGAAACTCTTACAGTTAATGTAGAAATACCCCCACAAATTAAGCAAGTAATGAGTAAAGAAAAAGTCTCCATACTTATTTCAAATTATCAAGACTTAAAAAATTTCCTCAATAAATAGTAATTTTTATAATCAAACTTACTTTCCTATGCAGAAATTTGAAAAGATATGTCCTAAAATATCTTTATCTACATCATATTCTCCAGTAATGTTTCCAAGATGTCTTAAGCATTCTCTAATGTCAATTGAGAATAGGTCTGTAGAGATTTTTAAATCAATTCCCTCTTGAACTGAGTTAATAGCGTTAAGCGCATTATTTAATGCTTCAAAATGACGAGAATTAGTAACGATCGTTTCATTATTACTTAAGGCACCTCTATTAACCAAAGAAGTTAATTCTTTAAGTAGGGTAGTAATCCCAATTTTTTCTTTAGCAGAGAGAAGAAGAATGTCTTTTACACTTGTAGTAATCTCTTTTCTTTGTTTCTCTGGTAAAGAATCAATTTTATTGGCAATTAATAACAATCGTTTATTTGGAAAACGATTTTTAATAATTTTAATTTCTTCAAGAAAAGAACTTTTAGAGCTTACAAACTTATTAGAATCTATAAGAAAAATTAGTAGTTGAGCATTCTCTGCCTTTTCAAAAGTCTTTTTTATACCAATACTTTCTACAATATCATTAGTCTGTCTAATTCCGGCTGTATCTATAAACCTAAAAGCAACCCCTTCTATGATCAATTCATCTTCAATAGCATCTCTTGTAGTGCCAGCTATTTCTGATACAATGGCTTTTTCTTCGTTAAATAATGAATTAAGTAACGTTGACTTTCCTACATTAGGTTCTCCTATAATAGCTACTGGAATACCATTTTTCATCGCATTTCCAAAAGAAAAACTATCTATTAACTTTTTTAGAACTGAAGAAATAGTAACAACTAATTCTTTAAATATGGTTCTATCTGCAAACTCTACATCCTCTCCAGAAAAGTCTAATTCTAATTCAATTAGAGCGGCAAAATCTAATAATTTAGTTCTAAGGTCCTTTAATTCATTTGTGATTCCTCCTCTCATTTGCTGAATTGCTAATTGATGAGAGGCTGAGGAGTTAGAAGCGATAACATCTGCTACAGCTTCTGCTTGACTAAGATCCATTTTTCCGTTGAGAAATGCTCTCATGGTAAACTCTCCATTGTCTGCCATTCTACAACCATTTTTAAGAAATAATTGAATGATTTCCTGTTGTATATAAGAAGATCCATGACAAGATATTTCAACTACATTTTCTCCTGTGTAAGAGCTCGGATTTTTAAAAACAGACACCAATACCTCGTCTATTATTCTATTGTTCTCAATAATATGTCCTAAATGTATGGTGTGAGTTTTTTGATTCTTCAGTTTTTTACCGCTAATTGAATTAAATTTTTTAGAGACAATATTAATAGCGTCTTCACCCGAAATTCGAATTACAGAAATAGCTCCTATACCTGAGGGTGTTGCTAATGCTATAATAGAATCATTTTGAATCATATTGCAAATATACAAGGTTCATAGGTTTTATAACTCAATTGTAACAAGTAGTTATTAAAAGCGTCAAATAGATATATTTTAAAAATATGATGAAAGAAAATAAACAATTATTGGTAATTATCCATTTGAGTCAATTTTTAGATTTTATTACTGGAATAGGTGGTTTTGTTGTGCCGCTTATTATTTGGCTATTAAAAAAAGATGAAATTTATGAATTGGATTATCATGGTAAAACAATATTAAACTTTAGAATCTCTATGTTTATTTATACACTAATATGTATTCCTTTTGTTTTTTTGTTTGGAGTTGGTATTTTAGGATTTATAATTTTAGGATTTATATACTTAATTTTTCCTATAGTAAATGCAGTTAGGGCTAGTAATAACCAAACACCACACTATCCTCTTAGTATAAAGTTTATAAAGTAATTTAAGAAATAGATTGATTGATATAATCTTTATAATCTTCAAAGAAAGATTCAAATTTAGACATAGATTCTAGATAAAAGAGGTAACATTCTTTCCAAGTTTGTTTGTTGTAAATACTAAATTTACTTTGATGTAATTGGTAAATTCGATGTATTTTTTTTCCTGAGTCTAATTCATATTCTCCATCAAATAGTATAGTTAGCTTATAATCTCGTTCTTCATATTCTCCATCAAATAGTATAGTTAGCTTATAATCACGTTCCAAAATGTTTTTTAATGACAACAATTGTTCAAATAATAATTCATTAGCAATTTTATCTGGATGTTCAAGATCTAAGACTACCATGGCCTTTTTCCTATCTGCAACAAATTTAAAACTTACCCCTTTTATTTTGGTATTATAAAGTATCCATTTTCTGGGAAAAGATTTTCCAAAACTAGTCCAAAACTCCTTTCTTAATAATGTAGATTGTTCTTTGCTAAACACAAATTAGAGTATAAGTTTATGAAAATAGGGTTTTATTAACCATGAACTGTTGCTTTAGTACCCCTAGATTTCATCATTTCTGCTTCAAAAGCTAATAAGTTTTTCCATTTTTCATCTACAGTTTTTCTATCCATATATTTTCTTGCATATCCTAAAAATAACGTGTAATGATTTGCTTCTGACACCATTAAATCTTTATAAAATTTTGAAAGCTCTTCATCTTGCATATTTTCAGAGAAAACTTTAAAACGCTCACAACTTCTGGCTTCGATGAGAGCAGCTACCAGTAATCTGTTTATCAAAGCAGTTTGTCTATCCTTTGTTTTTGGGAAGAATTTTTGTAATGATTTAGCATAGTCGTTGTGTTGTTCTCGTCCTAATACAAAGCCTCTTTTTATCATTAACTGATGAACCATCCTAAAATGTTCTAATTCCTCAATAGCAATATCACTCATATCTTTCACTAAATCTGTCTCCTCCGAATAGTTTATGATGATAGAAATAGCATTAGCAGAGGCCTTTTGCTCTGCAAATGCATGATCAGTTAGTATTTGTTCTAAATTATCTTCGGCAATTTCTGCCCAAGATGTTGACGTTTCAAATTGTAGTCCTAGCATTTGCGATATAATTTGTTTTAACCCTAATCAAAGATTATTTAATTTTTTAGATGATATTATTTCAAAAAAATAGATAAAATATTTTAAAATCTATGAGTTCAGTAGTGAAGCTAATTCTCTTCCATATTTTATAAAAGCTATTGTTTCATCTGTTCGAGCTAGCTTTATTTTGTCAAAAATAACGATTGATTCACCATTGCTTTCTAGATGATAAATCTGATGATTTTCAAAAAAGTGAATAATTTTTTCTGTAAAAAAAGATCTAATCTCAGATTCATTTTCTCCCATCAGTAAGAATTTTTTTGAGAAATCTGGATACATTTCAAAATCAATATCTTTGTATCCAGTAAAAGCCATTACACGATCAAATATTTTTCCTAGTACTCCTTCTTTTTCCATAGTGAAAATGGGTAGTTTTTTATCTAATTTTAATATCATTAGAGTTGTATTGAAGGTTTCAGCAGTAAAAGCTTTACCCTCATTAAAAGTTACATCTGCAATTTCCCAGGACACACCTAAATCTTCATAGGTGCCTTTTAGACAATTGTATTTACTTTCTATAGGTCTAATTTCAAAGAAATGGAATTTTTTTAAGTAAAGAGTATTCCAATCAACTTGACTACTGTATTGATACTCTTTTTCAGTAGCTAAATTTCTTAATCGTTTTTGTCTTTGAGATAATTTTTTAGAAGAATTATTTAAACTAATTTTTAAAGCTCTATTATATGTTGTAGAGGAAACATGAGAATCTAGTCCAGTAATGAATACCCTACCGCCAGAATCTCTTTGAGATTTAAGGAATTCAACTAGATAATCCATGTAGGTAATACCAACCAATCTTGTTTCTGATAAATCAATATTTACATTAGCTCCAGAAGGAATTTGAGTTATTAGATTGTCAACTTTTAGAATACCTAAAAAGTTTGCTATTCCTCTAATTTTTAAATCGAAGCTCCCATCTTTAAGCTTTACCAATTTAGTGCGAGATTTATACACCATCTTAAAAAATTGAGGAATGGATAATCTTGCTAAAAGCATATGAGTAATCAAAGCCAATAATAAACCACCTAATAAACCAATTAATAAATTGGTGTAGATTGTAAGGATCATTGTTCCTGTAAAGAAAATAAGTTGCTCAATTCCTTGGTTGTATGCTTTCTTGAAAACAGCAGGAGATGCTAATTTAAACCCAGTATATACCAATAAAATAGCAAAAGCAGATAGCGGTACTTTTCTCATAATGGGACTTAAAGCCACAATAAAAAGAAGTAATAATATTCCTTGATACATATTAGACCATTTTGTTTTGGCACCGTTATGAATATTTACCGTACTTCTTATAATTACTGCAATTATTGGCAAACCACCTATGAGGCCAGCTACCATAGTACTTAGGCCAATCCCTGTTAGATCTTTATTTAAGTCTGTTTTTCTTTTGTAGGGGTCAATTTTGTCAACAGCTTTGGCAATTGCAAGTGACTCAATACTTGTTATAATCAACATAGAAAATACAGTCGTCCAAAATTCAATTGTATTAACTTTATTAAAATTAGGATGCATAATAGAATCCATAATATTATCTGGAATGTCAAGCAGTAAATGAGGGCCTATTTCATAGGTTTTACCCAGAAATGAAAGTGTTTGTTGGTCAAAGAAGTTAAAAAGGTATGCAAAAGGAATAGAAAGAGTTATAACCCACATTGGAGCCGGTAAAAAATGAAAAAAACGGTAACTTATTTTAGAGTGCAGTAATAATAAAAATAATCCTGTAAGTGAAATGAGGATGACAAAAGGATTAGCTTGAGGTAAATATAAAACTGCATCTATAAGGTTTTGTATAATACTAGGACTATCAGAATGAGTTCCTAAAGCTACATGGATTTGTTTAGCAAATATGATAATTCCAATTGCTGCTAGAATACCATGGATTACTGAACTATGGAAAACTTCTGCTAATCTTCCCAGTTTTAATATTCCTAATAACATTTGAATTGCACCAGAAACAACAACTGCTGCTAAAACATAATTAAAGGCTTGACCTGAACCATCATCCATTAAAGCAATACCAAGAAGTATCACACCAATGACACCTTTTGCAGGTCCGTTAACTGATATGTGACCACCTCTGTAAAGTGTTGTAACTATTCCTCCAACTACGGCTGAAAAAATACCTGACATGGCAGGTGCACCTGCTGCCAAAGCAATACCTAATGAAAGAGGTAAAGCAATGAGCGCAACACTTATAGCAGCAATTAAATCACTTTGCCAATTTTCAGTTAATCCCTTAATACCAGTTTTGGGTTTAATTTGCATATAATTGATTATCTAATAGATTTAAATAAAACTAAATAGCTAAAATACTAAATATTCGTTATTGTATCGATTGACTTGTGTAGGTTTTGGGTTAAATATTATAAATGATTTTTTAAAATGTATTTGGTAATTTTAAATATTAATAAATACATTACATAGTGCCCTCAAATAGAAGCTTGTAAAATAAATATTTTAATATTCTAGAATATTTTTTATGCATGTATTTTTGTATTTTTAAAGAAATATTATTTGGTATGTTAGAATTAGCAGGAATAATTATTTTAGGAATATTAGCACAGTGGTTTGCTTGGAGATTTAAAATTCCAGCAATTCTTCCATTGATATTAATTGGACTTTTGGTAGGTCCTATAGCAGCAGAGTTTTTAACAGACGATCATACAAAGTATATTGAACCTGTTTGGAATGGTAGCAAAGGATTGTTTCCTGGAGATGGGTTGTATTATTTTGTTTCATTGGCCATCAGTATTATATTATTTGAGGGTGGCTTAACCTTAAAAAGAGATGAAATAAAAAATGTTGGGCCGGTAATAACAAAATTAATTACCCTAGGATCAGCGGTTACTTTTTTTGGAGCTGGTTTTTTAGCACATTTTATTTTTGAGCTAAATTGGGAATTGTCTTTTTTGTTTTCTGGATTAATTATAGTTACAGGACCTACGGTAATTACACCTATTTTAAGAAATATTCCATTAAAAAAAGATATCTCTACAGTCTTAAAATGGGAGGGAATTCTCATAGATCCAATAGGTGCGTTAGTGGCAGTACTGGTATTTGAGTTTATAAGTGTGGGTGGTGATAGTGGTTTCACTAAAACGGCATTATCTGAATTTGGGAAAATTATACTATTTGGAACTTCTTTTGGTTTCACTTTTGCTCATGCACTCACCTTTGTGATTAATAAAAAATGGATTCCTCATTATTTATTAAATGTGGTCTCTTTGTCTACAGTTTTGCTTGTTTTTGTAGAATCAGAAATATTTGCACATGAATCAGGTTTATTGGCTGTTGTAGTGATGGGAATGGTTCTTGGAAATGGCAAATTAAAAAATTTAAAAGAGCTATTGTACTTTAAAGAATCATTGAGTGTTTTATTAATTTCAATTCTATTTATTCTTCTGGCTGCAAATATTAATATGGAGGATTTAATGCTTTTATATAATTGGAAAACCGCGATTATTTTTTTTCTTATAGTGTTTATTATTAGGCCTTTAGGTGTTTTTATCAGTACTTATAATTCAAACTTAAAATTTAATGAAAAGTTATTCATAAGTTGGGTTGGCCCTAGGGGTATAGTTGCAGCTGGTATAGCTTCTCTTTTTGGAAGTAAGCTTCTAAAGCAGGGAGTAGAAGGAGCAGAATACATAACGCCTTTAGTGTTTATGATAGTTCTTGGAACTGTTTTATTAAACGCAACAACAGCTCGTTTATTTGCAAAAATCATTGGAGTATTTTTGAATTCTTCCGATGGAATTTTAATAGTTGGTGCCTCAAAATCTTCAAGACTTATAGCTGAATATATTCAAAATCTTGGGAAAAGAGTGGTCCTAATAGACGCCAATACATCTTTTATAGAACAAAGTAGTAACATGGGGTTGGAAGCGTATTCTGTGAATGTATATGATGATGATCTTTCAGACAATATTGAGTTGAATGATATTGGTTACTTAATAGCTCTAACAGGTAGTGATGCAGTAAATAAATATGCATTAAAAAACTTTTCTCCCATATTTGGAGAACGTGGAGCTTATCGATTAGCTACTGCTGATGAAGTGAAGAATCAAAATTTTGAGAATGAAAAACATTTTTTTACTCCAAAAGATGATTTTATAAATTTAAGTGAAGCAGCTAGAGATTATCCATCCATTTATGAAACAGCTATTTCATCAGAAAACGAATTTAATGAAACATTAGAAAAACTTCATAATCGAATAGAATCCGTACCATTATTTGTTAAAACAATAGATAATAAAATATACACCCTTTCGGATTTTTATTCTAGGCAGCTAATAAAAAAAGATATTATGCTGGTTTATCTTGGAGATAAAATATAAATAGGATTACAGATCTAGTTGAAAAGTGTCTTTTAAGTCTTTAAGAAAAGCATTTTTTTCTAGAAGTTTGTTGTACTTTTCTTGAGGAGTATATGCAAACTTCTTTTGTATAGTTTCATTAACTACAATATTTAAAGAAATACCGTAGTTGTTTAAAGATTCCCTAATAAATTTTATTAGTTTTGGTTTTACTTGTTTTAATTGGTCTTCCATTAGCTTATTGGGTAAAATAAACTGAATATAAAAGTTTTCTTGAAGTGTTGGTATGTCTGTAGCTAAAATAGAAGCGATACTTTTTTCGCCTTTTATTATTAAAAATTTTTGAAAGTCTTTCCATGCTGTTTGTAATTCACTTTCTGTAAAAGGTTTTCTTGGGTAATCATCATAATTAATTTCAGTAGTAGTCTTTTTTATGTCTTTTTGTTGATGAATACTTTTTAAAGAAAGAGAATTACTTCTTCTTTTTATATTTTTTAAAATTGGTGGTTTAGATATTAGAGTACTTGATGCTAAAGGCTCTTTATCGACAACCTTTGGTGGTGTTTTAAGATCGTCTTTAGCTTTAACGTCTGGTATTATTTCCTTTTTTAAGGGGGGTGAGATAGAAGTAAAAAATGTAGCTGGAATTATATAGTTAGATGGTTTTTTTTTTTCGCCATCGAAAGTGATGGAGGCAATTTGCATCAAAGTTAATTCAACTAAAAGTCGTTGATTTTTACTTATTTTATAATTTAATTCGCATTGATTGGCTTTTTCTATAGATTGTATGAGAAAGCTTATAGACGCTTTAGAGGATTGATTTAAATACTTCTTTTTAGCATTATCACCAACTTCAAGTAAGTTGATAGTTGCCTTGTCTTTGGCAACCAACAAATCTCTAAAGTGAGAGGCTAGTCCACTAATAAAATGGTGCCCTTCAAATCCTTTAGACAAAATTTCATTAAAGTTATTTAACACATCAGGAATTTTATTTTCTAATAACAAATCTGTCATTGTAAAATAAGTATCATAGTCTAAGACATTTAAATTTTGAGTTACAGCCTCACGAGTTAGGTTTTTTCCAGAAAAACTAATAACTCTATCAAAAATTGAAAGAGCATCCCTCATGGCGCCATCGGCTTTTTGTGAAATTATGTGTAAGGCGTCATCATCTGCTTCAATGTTTTCTTTTGCAGCTATTTTTTTTAAATAATTTTTTGTGTCTAAAACAGTTATTCTCTTAAAATCAAATATTTGGCAACGTGATAAAATTGTGGGAATAATTTTATGTTTTTCTGTAGTAGCTAAAATAAATATAGCATGAGCTGGAGGTTCTTCTAATGTTTTTAAAAAAGCATTAAAAGCCGCTTGTGATAACATGTGTACTTCATCTATAATATACACCTTGTATTTTCCGGTCTGAGGAGGTATTCTTACTTGATCTGTTAAACTCCTGATATCATCTACAGAGTTATTGGAAGCAGCATCTAGTTCAAATATATTAAAAGCAAAGTCTTCATCATTAGATTCAGCCCCTTCTTCATTGATTCTTTTTGCTAAAATTCTAGCACAAGATGTTTTTCCAACACCTCTAGGCCCAGTAAAAAGAAGAGCTTGAGCTAAATGATTATTTTTAATGGCATTTTCTAAAGTATTTGTTATCGCTTGTTGCCCAATAACATCCTCAAAGAATTGAGGTCTGTATTTACGTGCAGAAACGATAAAATGCTCCATAATCTAAAGAATAAATTTTGTCTAACAAATGTAAGTATCTACCTTAGTATTTACAATATGCTTTCTTAACAAAAGACTAAAGTTGTAAACAAATTGTAAGAATCATTTAATTTTTAGACTACACAATAAATTAATAAATTTCATTTATGAAAAATCAACAAAGTATACTGGCTATCATCGTAGTTTTTTTAATCTTAGTTACATATGGTTTCACCAGAGAGGCCAAACAAAATGAATATCAAGTAAATAAAATTTGTGCTTCAGACAAAGTAGCCTATTTCGCAAGTGGCTGTTTCTGGTGTGTAGAATCAATTTTTGAAAGTGTTGAAGGAGTCAACGAAGCGATATCAGGATATGCTGGTGGTTTCACCAAAAATCCTACTTACAGATCTATAGGGACAGGAAGAACAGGTCATGCAGAAGCAGTAGCCGTATACTACAATCCAGAAATTGTTACTTTTAAAACTTTAGTAGATGTTTTTTTTGGATCACATGATCCTACTACAAAGAACGGTCAACACCCAGATTATGGAAGTCAGTATAGATCGATTGCTTTTTATAAAACGATAGATGAAAAAAATCTTATAGAGGCAGCTATTCAAAAATTAAACAAAGAAATATACAATAATAAAATAGTGACAGAGGTAACAAAGTTTTCAGTTTTTTACGAAGCGGAAGACTATCATCAAAATTATGAAAAACGAAATCCATATGATCGATATGTTAGAAATGTATCTATACCACGATTAACGCGTTTTCAGAAAAAATTTCCCGAGTTATTGAAGTCAACACATTAAACCAAAAATGGTATTTTAATCTTTCTCACCAAAGGTGTAAATAATTGTTTTTTTATTAAATAAAACGCTACAAATTGCAGCGTTTTATTTAATTATTTATCCTCTGTATATTTTTTCATATAAGTCATCATAAATATTTTTTATAATTTCTCGTTTCATCTTCATAGTAGGTGTTAGATGACCACCATCTATAGTCCATTCATTGGGTGTTAGTTCAAACTTTTTTATTTGTTCCCATTTCCCAAAGCTCTTATTGCATTGATCTACCTCTATTTGAATTCTATCGATGATAATTTGAGCCCCAGCAATTTCTTCACAAGAAGTCCCAATTTTGTGACCTTTTCTTTCAATCCAATCTCTTATAAAAACAAAGTTTGGTTGAATTAAAGCAGCTGGCATTTTTTCATTTTCACCAATTACCATTACTTGTTCTATAAATAAAGATTGCTTTAAATCCCCTTCAAGAAGAGGTGGAACAATGTATTTACCTCCAGAGGTTTTAAACATTTCTTTTGTTCTACCTGTAATTTTTAAAAATCCATCGGAGTCTATTTCACCTTTATCACCAGTATGAAAATAACCGTCTTTAATAACCTCAGCAGTTTTTTTTGGGTCTTTGTAATACCCTTGCATCACATTTGGTCCTTTTACTAATATTTCACCATTTTCAGCAATTTTTACTTCCACATTTTTTAAAATTCTACCAACTGTTCCAACCCTAAATCCATGAACACCATTTTGTTCCATAAAACTAACAGAGGTTACTGGTGATGTTTCAGTTAATCCATATCCTTCCATAATTGGCATTCCAGCAGCCGCAAAAACTCTAGTTAATCTTTGTTGTAAAGCAGAAGCTCCAGAAACCATTAATTTAAGTTCACCTCCTAAGGCTGCTTGCCATTTTGAGAAAATTAGTTTACGAGCCAACCCTAATTGTTTTTCATACCACCAACCATTGGCACCATAAGGTTCATATTTTAAACCAAGATCTACTGCCCAAAAAAACAGTTTCTTTTTAATACCAGTTAATTCTTGTCCTTTTAAGACAATACTATCATATATTTTTTCATACAACCTTGGAACAGCTGTCAATACGTGAGGCTTAATTTCTTGTGCATTTTCAACTAATTTTTCTACCCCTTCAGCAAAATAGATTTCTACACCACAATATTGGTACAAATAAAGTATCATACGTTCAAAAATATGACATACGGGTAGAAAACTTAAGGCTTTGTCGTTTCCTTTGGTTAACGGAACGCTTTCTTCACTTGTTAAAACGTTTGATACAATATTTCCGTGTGATAACATTACTCCTTTGGGCCTTCCAGTAGTTCCAGAGGTGTAAATGAGCGTTGCTAAATCTTCACTTTTTACTGCATCTTTTCTGGCTTCAACATCACTTTGATTTGATGTGTCTTTTCCAAGTTCTAGGAGTTCCTTCCAATTTTTTTCATCAGATATCTCATCAAAAGTATACACCTCTTTTAACTTTGTATTTCCTTTAATTTTATTGATTTTTTCTACAATAGATACATCAGATACAAAACAATAAATAGATTCAGAATGATTTAGTACATATTCATAATCTTCTTTAGATATGGTAGGGTATATGGGTACATTTTGAGCACCGGTTTGAAGAATTCCTATGTCTACAATATTCCATTCGGTTCTATTTGTTGTAGAAATAACAGCAATTTTATCATTTGCTTTTACTCCTAAACGAAGCAAAGCTCTACTGATAGTATTTGCTTTAAATATGTACTCTTCACTTGAAGTTGATACCCATTTATTCCCGTATTTTGTAACCAAAGCATTTTTTAGGTTATATTTTTTTTTGGAAAAGTAGGGGAAGTCAAATAATCTGCTTATTTCTGAAGACATAAAGTTATTTTGTTTTTATAAAAAAAGTTATGAAGCCAAATTACAAAAAACCAATAGATTTCACAATATGATATTTTAGGGTATTATTTCTTAAAGATTATATATTTTGTTGTATAAATTTTTATGTTTTTCTAAAATTATTTTTCTTTTCATTTTAAGAGTTGGTGTTAAGTGACCAGATGTAGCAGTCCATTCCTCCTTGGTGATTTCAAACTTTTTGATTTGTTCCCATTTACCAAAATCCTTGTTGCAAACATCAATTTCTTGTTGAATTCTATTTCTTAATTCTTTGCTGTCCTGCAAATTATTAACCTTATATCCTTTTCTTTTAATCCATTCATTTACGTATTCGAAGTTTATTTGGATTAAAGCTGCAGGCATTTTTTGAGCTTCACCAATAACCATTACTTGTTCTATAAAACGAGATTTTTTTAATTGACTTTCTATAACAGTTGGAGCAATATATTTCCCACCAGAAGTTTTGAAAATTTCTTTTTTCCTATCAGTGATTTTTAAAAAACCTTCAGAATCGATTTCTCCAATATCTCCAGAATGGAGATATCCATTTTTAATTGTTTCTGCTGTTAAATCATCTCTTTTGTAGTATCCCTGCATTATACAATGTCCTTTCATTAAAATCTCACCATCATCTGCTATTTTAATTTCTATTCCTTTTAAGGCTTTACCAACGGTACCTATTTTTAATGAATTATTTCTTAAATCGTTTAATGTAGCCCCAGGCGAAGATTCGGTCATTCCATATCCCTCATAAACTGGAATACCCGCTGCAGTAAAAACTTTAATTAACCTCGGTTGAAGTGGTGCGCTTCCGGAGATCATAAATTCTAAATTATTACCCAGTGCTTCCTGCCATTTTACAAAAATTAGTTTTCTTGCAATTTTTAATTTAAAGTGATACCAAGATCCGTTTTTTTCATAAGGTTCATATTTTTCTCCTAGCTCTAAGGCCCAAAAGAAAAGTCTTTTCTTTAAACCGGTTAAGTTGCTTCCTTTATCTACAATTTTATCAAATATTTTTTCTAGTAATCTAGGAACAACTGCCATCATGCTAGGCCTAACCTCTCTGATGTTATCACCTAATAACTCAATGCTTTCTGCAAAATAGGTGCTAAAACCCATCATTTGTGAATAATAACCAGCTGTTCTTTCAAACACATGACTAACAGGTAGGTAACTGATTGTTTTTTTACCAGGACCTTCAATATTTAATCTATCTGCAGTTGCTTTAATATTTTCAACAATATTGTGATGAGACAACATAACTCCTTTTGGAGTTCCAGTTGTACCAGATGTATAAATAATTGTTGCCAAATCTTTTGGCTTAATAGATTTTTTTAACTCCTCTACTTTGGCTTGAGATGTTTCATCTTTTCCCAGCTTTAAAAAAGATTCCCAACCAATATCTGATTGACTATCTATTCTAAATACTTCTTTAAGCTGAGTTTTATCTAGAACTTTTTTAACTTTTTCATAGATATCATCACCAGCAATAAAACAATACTTAGAATCTGAATGATTTAATACATATTGGTAATCCTTTTCTGATAATGTGGCATATAAAGGAACATTTTGTGCACCAATCTGTAAAATACCTATATCTAAAAAATGCCATTTAGGTTGATTCACTGGAACTATGATGGCTACTTTATCATTTGGCTTTAATCCCAATTTTAATAAAGACCTACTAACATTATTAGAAATAGTAATAAAATCTTGACTTGAGTAACTTTTCCAGTTGTTTTTTTCTTTATAGACTAACGATTTATCTTGTGGATAATTATTTTTTTGATATTCTATACAATCAAAAACACGTGTTATTTTATTTATCATGTTGGTTTTATAAGACAGCAAGATAAAAAAAATAGGTTTCATTTATGAAACCTATGTTTACTGATGATAAATTTATCTTCACAAAAAAATTATAGGTTAATACTTAATAAAAAAAATAACAAAATTTCAGGTAATTTAAAACTGGAAAAATACTTGTTTTTTTATTTTTTTGAGTTAATCCATTTTCTAGCATTTTCAAATGCTTCTAACCATGGAGAAACTTCATCTTTTCTTCCCTCTGGGTAGTGAGCCCAGTTCCATTGAAAAGTAGATCTTTCTATATGTGGCATTGTGGCTAAATGTCTTCCAGTTTTATCACACATCATTGCTGTGTTAAAATCTGAACCATTAGGATTATGGGGATACTCTTGATAACTATACTTGGCTACGATGTTGTATTTATCTTCTTCATAAGGAAATTTAAACTTACCTTCTCCATGAGATATCCAAACACCCAGTGTTGATCCAGCCATACTGGACAACATAACAGAGTTGTTTTCTTGAATTTTTACAGATGTAAATGCACTTTCATGTTTTTTAGAATCATTATAAGTCATTTTTCCATGAATGTCATGGTCTGGATTTATTAAATCCAACTCCATCCATAATTGGCATCCATTACAAATTCCCACACTCAAAGTATCTTCCCTTTCAAAAAAAGATTTCAGCGCTTTATTAGCTTTTTCGTTGTATAAGAAAGCCCCTGCCCATCCTTTAGCAGATCCAAGAACATCAGAATTAGAAAATCCTCCAACAGCTCCAATAAACTGAATATCCTCCAAAGTTTCTCTACCAGAAATTAAATCTGTCATATGAACATCTTTTACATCAAAACCAGCTAAGTACATTGCATTGGCCATTTCTCTTTCAGAATTACTTCCTTTCTCTCTAATAATGGCCGCTTTAGGTTTGGAAGTAGTTTTGTCTATTGTTGGTAAAATTCCTGTAAAATTTTCAGGAAATTTATAGTGTAAAGGTTGTTTTTTAAAGTTGTTAAATCGATGCTTAGCTAATCCATTAGCTGTTTGTTTTTGATCTAGTAAAAAAGAGGTTGTGTACCAAGTATCTCTTAGTTCTGAAACATTTAAAGAAAAAGTATCTTCATGGTTTTTTATTGTTAAAACTTCCTCTTTTACAGCAGTACCAATCGTAAAAAATTCGATATGATGATCTGTTAATGTTTTTTCTATTTGAGAATTAGCTTGAAAAATAATTCCAGCATTTTCTGAAAATAATAGTTTTATGGAATCTTTTTCAGATAAAGAGGTAAGGTCTATGTTTGCACCAATATTGTTATCTGCAAAACACATTTCAAGTAAAGTTGTAATTAAACCTCCTGAGGCAATATCATGCCCTGAGTAGATTTTATCTTCTTTTATTAGATTTTGAATAATGTTAAACGTATTTTTTACAAAAGCTGAATTTTTAACATCAGGAGCTTCGTTACCAATCGTATTTAAAACTTGATTAAATGAACTTCCTCCTAACTTGTATGAATCTTGTGATATATTTATATAATAAATAGAGCTGTTATTATGTTTCAAAACAGGTTCAACAACTTTACTTATTTGATCACAATTACCTGCAGCTGATATAATTACTGTTCCTGGAGAGATTACTTCTTCATTAGAATATCTTTGTTTCATAGATAAAGAATCTTTACCCGTGGGAACATTAATTCCTAAGTCTATTGAAAAATCAGAAATTGCTTTTACTGCCTCAAATAATCTAGCGTCTTCACCTTCATTTTTACATGGCCACATCCAATTTGCGGAAAGAGAAATACTTTTTAAATTATCTTTTAATGGAGCCCATATCATATTTGTTAGTGCTTCGGTAATAGAATTTCTACTCCCAGCAGCAGGATTTATTAATCCAGAAATAGGTGAGTGGCCAATAGCAGTAGCTACTCCTTCTTTTCCATTATAATCTAAAGCCATTACTCCTACATTATTTAAAGGAACTTGCAAAGCACCAACACATTGTTGTTTGGCAACTTTTCCGCCAACGCATCTATCTACTTTATTTGTAAGCCAATCTTTACAACCAACAGCCTCTAGTTGAAGAACTTGTTCTAGGTAGATTTGTAAATTTTTTGTTTTATATCTAGAATTCTTGTAGTTTCTTTTTATTGTAGTATCAGACATAATGGTTTTTGGAGAGCTTCCAAACATATCTTCCAATGCTAGATCCATTGGGGTATCTCCATTATTTTTAGATTCAAAAGTAAATCTATTATTTCCTGTAACATCTCCAACAGTATACATTGGTGAACGTTCTCTATTTGCAATTTTTTGTAGAGTATCTGAGTGTTTTTCCGCTATTACCAATCCCATTCTTTCTTGAGATTCGTTCCCAATGATTTCTTTAGCAGATAATGTAGGGTCACCAACGGGTAATTTATCTAAATTTATTTTACCTCCCGTATCTTCAACTAATTCAGATAAACAATTTAAATGTCCACCAGCACCATGATCATGAATAGAAACGATATAATTTTCATCACTTTCTATCATTCCTCTCACTGCATTTGCAGCACGCTTTTGCATTTCAGGATTAGATCTTTGCACGGCATTAAGTTCTATTCCTGAGGCAAACTCTCCAGTATCTGCAGAAGAAACTGCAGCTCCTCCCATTCCTATTCTATAGTTTTCACCCCCTAAAATAACAATCTTGTCACCTTTTTTAGGAGTGTCTTTTAATGCTTGACTGGCTTTTCCGTAACCAATACCACCAGCTTGCATAATTACTTTATCATATCCTAGTTTTCTGGCAGCTGATGTGCTACACGATGAATTTTCTTCGTGTTCAAATGTTAGTACAGATCCTGTAATAAGTGGTTGTCCAAACTTATTTCCAAAATCTGAAGCTCCATTAGATGCTTTAATTAAAATATCCATAGGAGTTTGATATAACCATGGACGTTCTTTCATTTTTTGTTCCCAAAAGCGATCCTTTGTCAAACGAGAATAGGAAGTCATATACACAGCTGTCCCAGCTAGCGGTAATGACCCTTTTCCTCCAGCCAATCGATCTCTAATTTCACCTCCAGAGCCAGTAGCAGCTCCATTAAAAGGCTCTACAGTGGTAGGGAAGTTATGGGTTTCTGCTTTTAAAGATATTACAGAATCAAATTTTTCTGTTTTATAGTAGTCTGGAATATCTGCTCTTTTTGGGGCAAATTGTTCTACAGTAGGTCCTTTAATAAAAAAAGCCACATTGTCTTTGTAAGCAGAAACAATATCATTTGGATGTTGTTTAGATGTTTCTTTAATCATTTTAAAAAGAGAAGTAGTTTTTTCTTCTCCATCAATGACAAAAGTTCCATTAAAAATCTTGTGTCTACAATGTTCAGAGTTTACCTGTGAAAAACCAAAAACTTCAGAATCTGTTAGTTTTCGATCAATTTTATTAGAAACATCCTCTAAATACGTTATTTCCTCCTTGTTTAAAGCCAAGCCTTCTTTTAAATTAAAGGCTGCGATATCATCTATCAAAAAAATAGGTTCTGGCTTAATATTTACAGAAAATATATTTTGATTCAGAACTGAGAATTTTTGAAAGATCATTGAATCATAATCAGTGAAATCTTTATCAACATGATTGAATTCTTCTATCCTTTTAATGCCTGAAATTCCCATATTTTCTGTAATTTCAACAGCATTCGTGCTCCAGGGAGTTATCATTGCAGATCTTGGGCCAATAAAAAAATCATCTATGGATGCTACTTGTTTATTAGTTTCTTTTGAAACTAGCTCAGAGCAAGAAAATAACCATGTTAGTTTATTTTTATCTTCTTTACCTAATTCTTCTGTTGTTTGAACAGCAAATATCTTGCTGTTTGGGTTTCCAAAGAAATTGATCATTCTGAATATGATTTATTAAATTATCTAGCAAATTTAAAAACTTTCACTCTTAAGTTTATTAAACTAAACCTCTTTTTTCAAAGGTTATAAATCATTTATCAACAAAAAAATCAATATATTGAATGAATATATATAAAATTGTATTTTTTTAGATGAATATTGAGTCTTTAGATTTTAAAAATCGTTTAATTTTTAAAATTAAACGGTCCTGTACCATGAACAGAATCTTATTTTTAAAAAATACATACTCTACTATAAACTATTGCAGAATACTATAGTCTTAGTATAAATTTTTTACATGAAAAAAATCTCAAAAGTAGTAAGCTTATTAGGTCTTCTTTTTATTTTAATTAGCGGAACCATAGACTTAGATGACTTATTTAACTACGAGAGCCAAAATATTCCATCTTACATAACAAAAGATAATACACCAGAATCCAATCAAATCAACAACCAAATTACTACTTTGGGAAGAGTTTTATTTTATGATAAAAACCTATCTGAAAATAATACGGTGGCATGTGCTAGTTGTCATCAACAAGCTTTTGCTTTTAGTGACCCCTTAGTATCTAGTGTTGGATTAAACGGAGGTTCTACAGGCAGACACTCTATGCGTTTAGTAAATAGTCGATTTTCGAATGAAGGAACGTTTTTTTGGGATGAAAGGGCAACTAGCCTAGAAGATCAGGTTACACAACCCATTAAGGATCATTTAGAAATGGGTTTTAGTGGAACTAATGGTGATCCAGATTTTAATGATTTAATAACAAAACTTTCGGCAATAGAATATTACCAAACATTGTTTGAGTTTGCTTATGGAAATACTACTATTAACGAAGATAAAATTCAAAGAGCTTTGGCTCAGTTTGTAAGAAGTATCCAATCATTTGACTCTAAATTTGATGTTGGACTTAGTGAACAACCTAACCTAAATGCACCTTTTTCAAACTTTACACCACAAGAAAATTTAGGGAAACAACTATTTTTAAACCCACCTCTAAATGGTGGTGCAGGTTGTGCAGGTTGTCACCCACCTCTAAATGGTGGTGCAGGTTGTGCAGGTTGTCATGCACCTCCTGAATTTGATATCGACCCGAATACGTTAAACAATGGAATTATTGGTGTAATTGGGAGTACAACCGATATAGATTTAACCAATACTAGATCACCCTCTTTAAGAGATTTAGTAAATCCTGATGGGAGTTTAAATGGTCCTTTGATGCATGATGGAAGTATGACATCTTTGTTACAAGTTATAGATCATTATAACAACATACCAAATAATTCTGCTAATACTAACTTAGATAATAGGTTACAAAGACCTGGCAATCAAACTCAACAATTAAACTTAACTAGTAACCAAAAAAATGCCTTAGTAGATTTCTTAAAAACGCTAACAGGTTCAGCTATTTATACGGATGAAATATGGTCTGATCCTTTTGATGATCAAGGAAATATTTCTATTGTAGGAGACCAATTATCATCTAATGAATTTATTTTTGATAAGTCTATTGCTGTTTTTCCAAATCCAGTTACTACAGACTTAACTATTCAAATAGAGACTGGAAGCTACAGAGTAACTATCTATAGTTTACTGGGAAACATGATGATAGATAAAGAAATTTCAGGTACTAAAAGAATGAACCTTCAATCTTTAGCCAAAGGAGTTTATATATTAAAAATCCAAGATCTAGATTCCAATAACTTTTTTAATAAAAAGTTTATTAAACATTAGAACAATTTTCTGCTTACTTTTTAATAAATTTTCTAGTGATTGAACTACTGTTATTAGATATTTTAATGATATATACCCCACTTTTTATGATAGAAACATCCATTTTATTATTTGAAGGCTCAATGATATTTTGAATCAATTTTTTTCCTAATAAAGAGAATATCTTTACCGTTACTTTTTCATTGCTTCGTACGTAAATATAATTCTCTGTTGCTGGATTTGGATAAATGGATGTTTTTTTATCCAAAGAGTAGTTTGTTTCAGATAGTACAGTATCCCAAATATTTTGAACATATTCTGGGTGATCTATAAAAGGGTTTCTGTTTCCCTGAAAATCGTAAGCTTCATTATTCCTTAATATTTCTCTATCACTTACCTCGTCTTCATTATGCCATTTGTATAGTAATTGCAGATACCAAGTTTCATATACCTGATCATTAGTTCCGTTTAAAGGGTTATTAGTTGTGGTATGACTGTCCCAAGTATTACTTGTTACGTCGTCCTCATATCTTACTGCGAAATACAATAGCATTCTTGCTATATCTCCTTTGAATTCATCGATGGGTTCAAAAACAACTCCTGAATATGAACCATAGGTATTTTGCCCTACTTTTGAACCATTATTAGATGTCCATGTTGCATTTGAAACTTCACCAAAGGGGTAATTACTCCTTCTGCTGTTTACATAACCATCAGAGGGAACAACATGATGAATATCTGTTTTCATAGGGACTTGAGAGTCAAAAAAACCTTGAGGAAAAATATGTTCTCTGTTGTAGCAATCATTTTCAGAATTATAATTTCCGCAATTATTATTGTTGTGCGTATAATTATATGAATCTGTTCCAGTAGGATTTTCAGAATACATGTCTAATACGGTATTGTCATTTTCATAAAAAGTATCATTATCTGATGTTACATAAGCATTATATAAGGCACCATAACCTTGATCTTCATGACCATTTGAAATGATAGTTTTTAATTGACTTTTTAACGTATACCCGCTACCAGTAGCACTGTTGTAATATCCAGAGGGTATTTGTGCATGAATATGAATACCAACCAAAAGTAACAGTATTGAGAATATATTTTTTAACATCAGTATTTTATTAGTTATTATTTTTCTCCAACAACGCCATGTAAAACCCATCAAAACCAGAGGTGTGAGCAAATACTTTATTGTCTTTAATTAGTTTAAAATCTTTTCCTGATTCAGAAGCTAGAAATTCGGTTATCTGATTTTGATTTTCAGAGGGCAATACAGAACAAGTAGCATACACAAGTTTTCCACCAGATTTTACCATTTTAGAATACTTTTGTAAGATATCTTGCTGTACTTTCTTAATATTATCTAGAAATTCTGGTTGAAGCTTCCATTTAGAGTCAGGATTTCTTCTTAAAACACCTATTCCAGAACAAGGAGCGTCAATTAAGACTCTATCTGCTTTATTATAAAGTTTTTTGATGGGTTTGGTAGAGTCTATGACTCTTGTGTCTATATTGTGCACTTTGTTTCTTCTAGCTCTAATTTTTAGCTTTTTTAATTTACTCTCGTAAATATCCATGGCAATAATCTGTCCTTTATTCTTCATAAAAGAAGCTAAATGCAATGTTTTTCCTCCAGCACCAGCACATGTATCGATAACTTTCATACCTGGCGCAACATCTAAATATTCAGCTACTAACTGAGAAGAGGCATCTTGTACTTCAAAATATCCTTTTTTAAATACTTCTGTTCTAAAAACATTCGCTCTTTCTACCAATCTCAATGCATCTGAATGATTGGGTATAAATTCAGTGAAAATACTTTCATCTTGAAGTTCTTTTTGAAGTTCTTCTTTGGTAGTATTTAATGTATTGGTTCTAAGTATTACTTCTGCTTGTTTGTTTAGAGCGGCCAGTTCTTTAGTCCATAATTCTTCGCCAAGTTCTGAAACAGCAACTTCATCTATCCAATCTGGAATAGATTCTCTAAACTTTCTAATTTTTGAAAGTTCGTCAAATTTTCCTTTTATACGTCTAGTAGGTGTGGGCTCTATTTGATTCCAGTCTGGTAACGCTATGCCTTTTAAAACACACCATACAGAAAATAGTCTCCACAAGTTATTTCTATCAAAAGGCTCCTTAACCTCAGCTATCTCTGCATATAAACGCTTCCAGCGAACAATTTCATAGATGGTTTCTGCTACAAATTTACGATCACGGCTTCCCCATCGTTTATCCCTTTTAAGCGCTTTTTCTACTGCTTTATCTGCATAGACACCTTCATTAAAAACATCTCTAATACTATCTATTACAGTGTACACTAAGTTTCTATGTAATCTCAACTTACAAAAATTTAGGGTACAAAGATAGTAAAGACTTTGAGTTTAAAACCTTAATATTTTTTCTTTTTAGTAAAGTCTTTGAAGATGTCTTTTCCTCTTTTTTCTATGATGTAAAAAGATACATAAACTCCATCCTGATCGTTTCGAAGTTTTATTGGTAAATTATTTCTAGTCACCTTAAATCGATCGTTTAGAATTACTTCACTCCTACACACATTAATGGAATCAAAAGGAATTTAAAATTTAAATATCATTAAATATCATTAATTTAGCATTAAATCTAAGAACTAATGAATCTAAATAATCCTATTTACTACATTAGAGGTATTAGTAATGCTAGAGCTAGTAAACTTACATCAGAAATAGGGTTAAAAACTATAAATGATCTCCTCCACTTTTTTCCATACAGATACATAGATAGAACAAAATTTTATAAAATTAATGAGCTAGTTAATAATACCTCAGAGGTTCAAATAATTGGAGTCATTACCCAAGTAAAAACGGTTAAACAAAAGACAGGGACAAGATTAATTGCTAGATTTCAAGATGAAACAGGTTTCTTGGAATTAGTTTGGTTTAAAGGACATAAGTGGATCAAAGATTCCTTAAAAATAAATACTCAATATGTTGTTTATGGAAAATTAAATCACTTTAAAGGAATGTTTTCCATAGTTCATCCAGAAATGGATATTTTAAATGATTATAAGGCTAAGCTTCAAACTAAATTGCAACCCATTTACTCTTCAACAGACAAATTAGTAAATAGTGGAATAAGTAATAAAGTGTTTAGGGGTTATATTCAAGAACTTCTTCAACAAATATTTGAAAAAATTGAAGAAAGTTTGTCTTCGGAGATAATTTCCGCTCATAAACTAATAGGAAAAAAAGAAGCGTTGCTTAATATTCATTTTCCAACATCTCCTCAAATGTTAGAAAAAGCTCAATACCGTTTAAAATTTGAAGAATTATTTTTCATACAATTACAGCTAATCAGAAAAAAAATCATTAGAAAAAACAAAATTAAAGGGTATGTCTTTAACCAAGTTGGAGAGGTGTTTAATGAGTTCTATGCAGAGCATCTTCCTTTTAAACTTACCAATGCACAAAAATTAGTATTAAAAGAAATTAGAAAAGATGTAGCCTCTAATGCTCATATGAACAGATTATTACAAGGTGATGTAGGTTCAGGAAAAACAATAGTAGCCCTTTTAACAATGCTATTGGCTATAGATAATGGCTTTCAAGCTTCAATTATTGCGCCTACAGAGATTTTAGCAACTCAACATTATTATGCGATTAGTGATTTATTAAAAAAAATGAACATTTCAGTAGATTTATTAACAGGCTCTACTAAAGTAAAGAAAAGAAGAGAAATTCATGAAAATTTAGATAATGGTCAACTTCATATTTTAATTGGAACACATGCAATTTTAGAGGAAAAGGTATCCTTTAAAAATTTAGGAATAGCAATTATAGATGAACAACACAGGTTTGGAGTTGCTCAACGCTCTAAAATGTGGAAAAAAAATAAACTGCCACCACACATTTTAGTGATGACTGCTACACCTATTCCAAGAACACTGGCTATGAGCGTTTACGGGGATTTAGATATTTCTGTAATAGATGAGTTGCCACCGGGTAGAAAAGAGGTACAAACAGTCCATAGATTTGATAAAAATAGATTAGCTGTTTTCAATTTTATGAAAAAAGAGATTGAGAAAGGAAGACAAGTCTATGTTGTATATCCACTAATTCAAGAGTCTCAAGCTATGGATTATAAAGATTTAATGGATGGTTTTGAAAGTATTTCAAGAGAATTTCCGATACCTAAATATCAAATTAGTATTGTTCACGGTAAAATGAAAGCTCCAGACAAAGAATATGAAATGCAACGTTTTGTTAAAGGAGAGACTCAGATTTTAGTTGCTACAACTGTTATAGAGGTAGGAGTGAATGTACCCAATGCTAGTATTATGGTTATTGAAAGTTCAGAACGTTTTGGATTAAGTCAACTGCATCAACTTAGAGGTAGAGTAGGAAGAGGAGGAGACCAAAGCTATTGTGTATTATTATCTGGAATCAAATTATCCTCTGAAGCCAAGACTAGATTAAAAACAATGGTAGAAACTTCAGATGGTTTTAAAATTGCCGAAGTAGATTTGAAGTTACGTGGCCCTGGAAATATGATGGGTACCCAGCAGAGCGGTGTTCTAAATCTTAGAATAGCAGATGTTGTTAAAGATTCACCAATTCTTTACAACGCTAGAAATGCTGCAATAGATCTTTTAAAAGAAGATCCAAACCTTCTAAAACCGGAAAACAATCAAATTCATAAAACATTTGCTGAAATTTCTAAAACCTCTGGAGCTTGGTCTAACATCAGTTAGAATACCACATAGGATTATTCTTTAAAACCTTACTAAATATTGGGCAATTTTTATGATGTGCTCCTTCTAAATACCCGGTACTCATTAAAAATTCTCCTGTAATTTCTCCACCAGTAAATTTAAATGTCTTTTTAAACAATTTCACCCATTGATCTTTAGTTTTTGGATGATGATGATCTAACCACAATTGAAAAGATCCCATTTTTTGTTTAATTTTCATGATAACAGAGGCATTGTGAATAGCAGCATTTATTTTTAGTTTATTTCTAATGATTCCAGTATTATTTAAAAGACGATTTATATCTGTTTGATTATAGTTAGCAACCGATTTGATATCGAAATTTGAATAAGCTGTCCTAAAGTTTTCTTGTTTTTTTAAAATAATATCCCAAGACAAACCAGCTTGATTAATCTCTAAGATTAATCTGCCAAATAACTCATTATCTGAATATATAGGAAAACCATATTGGGTATCATGATACAACTTGTGAATATTGTCTTCTTTTTGATTGTAAGCGAAATTACAGTATGAATTAGATGTTTCCATAAGAAGATGACACTTGTGATTTTATATAGATTGATTCATGTAATAAATAAATTAATTTGTGAGTATGTGAATACTATATCTATACATATTGTAAATTTAAAAAAAACTTCTATTTAAGACTTTAATTTATTTAAATTTGCAGTTAAATCTTAAAAGTTAGATGAAGATATCATATAATTGGTTGAAACAATTTTTACAAGTTAATTGGGAGACCAGTAAAACAAGTGAATTACTCACGGATCTTGGATTAGAAGTTGAAGGCGTTGAAACTATTGAGTCTATAAAAGGGAGTCTTGAAGGTATTGTAATTGGTGAGGTTTTAACATGTGTTCAACACCCTAATGCAGACCGTTTAAAAATAACTACTGTAGATTTGGGATTAGAGATTCCTGTACAAATTATTTGCGGAGCACCTAACGTTGCGTCTGGACAAAAAGTACCGGTAGCAACCATTGGAACCACTCTATATGATGATAAAGGAGCTGCTTTTAAAATTAAGAAAGGAAAAATAAGAGGAGAGGAGAGTCATGGAATGATTTGTGCCGAAGATGAACTAGGTTTAGGAACCAGTCATGAAGGTATTATGGTTCTTGATAAGAAGTTGAAACCAGGCACACCCGCTGCAGAAGTTTTTGATATAGAAACAGATCATGTTTTTGAAATTGGCTTAACTCCTAACAGAGCTGATGCAATGAGTCATTACGGAGTAGCAAGAGATTTTCGTGCAGGACTTATACAACATGGTATTAATTTAGAATTAATAACACCCTCTGTTAGTGATTTTCATGTAGATGAGAGAAGACTTCGTTTTGATATAGAAGTAGAGAATAAAGATTTAGCACAACGGTATTGTGGAATATCTATAGTAGATATTGAAGTTAAAGATTCTCCAGAATGGATTCAAAACAATCTAAAAGCCATAGGGATTTTACCTAAAAATAATGTGGTAGATATCACTAATTATGTATTACACGAGTTGGGGCAACCTTTACATGCTTTTGATGCAAATAAGATTAAAGGAAATAAAGTTCTAGTAAAAACATTAAAATCTGGAACAAAATTCACAACGTTAGATTCAATTGAAAGAGAGTTACACGCAGAAGACATCATGATTTGTGATGGAGAATCTAATCCAATATGTATTGCAGGAGTTTTTGGAGGAGAGAAGTCGGGCGTTACAGACAAAACAACTTCAATTTTTTTAGAAAGCGCTTATTTTAATCCAGTTGCTATCCGTAAAACAGCAAAAAGACACGCTTTAAATACAGATGCATCTTTCCGATTTGAAAGAGGTATAGATATCAATTTTACAAAGTATGCATTAAAAAGAGCTGCTCTACTAATAAAGGAATATGCTAATGGAAAAATTGCATCAGATGTGATGGATTTTTATCCTGAAAAAATGGAAGATTTTCAGGTGTTTCTTTCTTACGAGAACGCTTTTCGTTTAATTGGTCAAGAAATAGATAAAGAAACTATAAAAAATATTTTAGCTTCTTTAGAAATAAAAATTAATAGTGAAACGGAGGGAGGCCTTGGCCTTACCATTCCTTCCTATAGGGTTGATGTTCAAAGAGAAGCAGATATTATTGAAGAAATTCTTAGAGTTTATGGTTACAATAATATCAAGTTTTCTCATAAATTAAATTCTTCAATCTCCTTTAATACAAATAAAGAGGTAACATTAGAAAACAGTATTGCTAATCAATTAACCAATTTAGGTTTTAATGAAACAATGGCAAATTCTCTTACCAAAGAGGAGTATATTACTTTTTCAGAAAATCTAAAATCAGAGTTTAATGTAACCATGCTAAATCCGCTTAGTAATGAACTAAAAGTAATGAGACAGTCCTTGCTTTTTAGTGGTTTAGAATCTATTTCTTATAATATTAATAGAAAAAACAGTTCATTAAAATTATATGAATTTGGGAAAACCTATCACAAATATGAGAGGGGATATCAAGAAGATAAACATCTCACCCTATTTGTCTCAGGAGCTAAAACAAAGGATAGTTGGACTCATGTATCTAAGAACTCAGATTTCTTTTATTTAAAAGGAATAGTGATGTCTATTTTAGAGAGAATAGGAGTAACAAATCTAAAAACTAGCTCAGTTAAATCTGACCTATTTTCTGAAGGAATAGCATTTAGTTTAGGTAAAAATAAGTTGGTAGAATTTGGTGTTATCAATAAAAGAGTTTTAAAAGAATTTGGAATTAAACAAGAAGTATTATTTGCAGACTTTGATTGGAAATCATTAAATGAAATTTCAGGGAAAAAGAAAATAAAAGTTTCTTCATTACTAAAATTCCCCTCGGTAAAAAGAGATTTAGCCTTGTTAATTGATGAAAAAGTAACCTTTAAAGAAATATATAATCTTTCATTTCAAGTAGAAAGAAATTTACTTAAAGATGTGGGGTTATTTGATGTGTATCAGGGAGATAAGCTTCCTGAAGGAAAAAAATCTTATGCCGTGAGTTTTGTTCTTCAAGACAGTAATAAGACGCTTAAGGATGCCCAAATAGATAAAATTATGCAAAAATTACAACAGTCATTTGAAAAAAATTTAGAGGCTGTTTTAAGATAATAATAAGCTCCTTTTGGGGCTTTTTTTAACTATATATGTACAAATTATTCATTCGTCGATTTCTTTTTTTATTTGATCCAGAAAAAATACACTACGTTACTTTTTCGTTAATTCGTTTTTTTTGTAAAGTTCCTTTTTTCTCTGCAATCTTTAGAGCGATGTATCTTATTGAAGATAAACGTCTAGAAAGAAATTTATTTGGTATTACATTTAAAAACCCTGTAGGATTGGCTGCTGGTTTCGATAAGAATGCTGTGTTATATAATGAATTGGCAAACTTTGGCTTTGGTTTTATAGAAATTGGAACAGTAACTCCAATAGGTCAGGAAGGAAACCCTAAAAAGAGATTATTTAGACTAAAAGATGACCAGGGTATTATTAACAGAATGGGCTTTAATAACGATGGCTTAGAAACTGCGATTGAGCAATTAAAGAAAAACAAAGGAAAGCTCGTTATTGGAGGTAATATTGGTAAAAATACTCAAACTTCTCCACAAAATTACACCAATGACTATGAAGAATGTTTTAAAGGACTTTACCCTTATGTAGATTATTTTGTATTAAACGTAAGTTGTCCAAATGTAGGAAGTCATGAGAAGTTAAATAATAAAGAATATTTGCTAGAATTAATTTTAGCTATTCAAAATCTAAATTTGTTAGAACCTACTCAAAAACCAATCTTATTAAAAATTGCTCCAGACTTAAATAACAATCAACTAGATGAAATTATTGAAATAGTTGCAGAAACAAAGATAGATGGTATCATAGCTTCTAACACATCTACTTCCAGAAGCGGGTTAAAAGCTTCAAAAAAACAATTGCAAGAAATTGGAAATGGTGGACTTAGTGGTTTACCAATAAAAGAGAAAAGCACAAGAGTAATTAAATATTTGAAAGATACTTCCAATAAAGCATTCCCTATTATTGGAGTAGGGGGTATTCATTCTGCCGAAGATGCACTTGAAAAAATAGAAGCTGGTGCAGATTTAGTTCAAATATATACTGGTTTTATTTATGAAGGACCAGGGTTAATCAAACAGATAAACAAAGCATTATTAAAGTGATTTTTAAACAGTAAAAATGGACATATTAATTTCATTTGTTTTGGCTGTTTCCTTATTGGCAATATCTCCTGGTCCAGACAATATTTTTGTTTTAATGCAAAGCGTTGTTCATGGTAAAAAATATGGTATATCTACTATAGCTGGCTTAATGAGTGGTTGTTTGGTTCATACAACATTTGTGGCTTTTGGTGTTTCTACCATTATTAAAGAAAACAATACTTTTTTTTTAGTTATTAAACTTCTAGGAGCAATTTATTTATGTTTTTTGTCCTATAAGGTGTTTAAAAGTGATGCTACCATTACAATGACAACTCAAAACATTCAAAAAAAAACACTATTTCAATTGTTTAAAATGGGATTTATGATGAATGTATTAAATCCCAAAGTAACTATTTTTTTTCTTGCTTTATTTCCTGGGTTCTTATTTTCAAATGAACTTTCAACGGTAGTTCAATTTTATGTTTTAGGAGGGGTGTTTATTTTAGTATCATTTGTTATTTTTTCTACCATAGCCATATTAGGAGGTTCCATCTCAGAGAGAACTCAACAGAATAAACAGATAGGGATTTGGTTAAAATGGATGCAAATTATTGTTTTTATTGGAATTGCACTTTTTATCTTGATTTAAGATTAATAAGCGATAAATTGTATCTTTGATTTGTGATGAACAAAGTAAAAATAATTGAATGTCCTAGAGATGCCATGCAAGGCATCAAGAGCCACTTTATTTCTACAGAAGCTAAAGCAAATTATATTAATTCCTTGTTAAAAGTTGGTTTTGATACCATAGATTTTGGCAGCTTTGTATCACCCAAAGCAATTCCACAGATGCGTGATACTGCAGCTGTGCTGGCTCGGTTAGATTTATCACAAACAACAAGTAAATTACTTGCCATTGTTGCAAACGTTCGTGGTGCTAACGATGCTGTTCAATTTGAAGAAATAGATTATTTAGGATATCCTTTTTCGATTTCTGAAAATTTTCAAATGCGTAATACTCATAAGACAATTCATCAATCTATAGATGCTCTAAAAGAAATTCTAACTATAGCCAATAGTGCTAATAAAGAAGTGGTAGCTTATTTATCTATGGGTTTTGGAAACCCTTATGGAGATCCTTGGAATGTTGAGATAGTTTCTGAATGGACAGAAAAGCTTTCTGGGATGGGATTGAAAATTTTATCATTGTCAGATACTATTGGAAGTTCTACTCCAGCTGTAATTTCACATTTATTTTCAAATTTAATTCCAACCTATCCAGCTATTGAATTTGGAGCACATTTACATACCTCGCCAAGTTTATGGCATGAAAAAGTACATGCAGCTTTTCATGCTGGTTGTAAACGTTTTGATGGAGCTATTAAAGGGTATGGTGGATGTCCTATGGCAAAAGACGAATTAACGGGAAACATGCCAACTGAAAAGCTTATCTCTTACTTTACTGAACAGAAAGTGGTTACTGGAATTAAACCAATGAGTTTTGAGAGTGCTTATAATCAGGCATTAAAAATATTTTAATTTAACGATACTATTTTAATGAAAAGGTTAAAAATATTTACATTATTACTCTCACTATTTTTGGGATCATGTACTGTAGACGATAATAAAATATCTTTTACTTTATTACAGCTTAACGATGTTTATGAAATATCTTCTATACAGGGAGGAAACTTTGGAGGAATGGCAAGGGTAGAAACCATTCATAAAGAATTATTAAAAGAAAATGAGAACACAATACTAGTGATGGCAGGTGATTTTCTAAATCCATCATTATTGGGAGGAATGAA
>Ga0209603_1000713_pt1 | contig 38738 bp, 19 predicted proteins | sample COGITO_mtgs_1206_FD_184812 | JGI IMG/M metagenome (GOLD analysis project Ga0209603, IMG submission 184812) | Pelagic marine microbial communities from North Sea - COGITO_mtgs_120607 (SPAdes) (version 2) | ecosystem: Environmental > Aquatic > Marine > Epipelagic ...
CTTTATATAGGTCGGCCTTCTCATGTACATTATCTTCATAGCCGCCTATAAGAGTATCGTTACCAGATACTGTATGTCCTAGTTCGATAAATCTATCTGCTAGATGGCTTCCGAGAAATCCAGCAATTCCAGTTATAAAAATGTTCATACAGTATCTCTACACAAATTAAAAAAGTTTTCCATTTCAGGAAATGTTTCTAAAAAGTTTACATTGCGTCTACGATCATATTCAGTAAACCAATTATAAAAATCTTTACGTCCTTCTAAAATGCGCTCGTTGCTATAACTGGTTGTTGCAAAGTAATCACGTACTCTACGAAAACGTTCATATTCTAAATCGCTAAATTTTCTTGTATCAGCATCGTCTTGGTTTGCTTTTATAAAATCTAAAATTTGATCCATATAAGGCAAAAATTCTTCTTTAGGTAAAATATGCATATCGTATTGTAAAGGCTCCTTTAAGTAAGGAGTATCAAATCTAATACGTCTACGCTTACCATCATAAAATTCTTTGCGCCAATCTAACACCTTTTGCAAAAATAATGTAAAGTTTGTTACACTTAAAATGTTAAAAGTACACATAACTGTTAAGTCTGACTTTGTGCTATTAAGAAAGTTTTTCATGTTACTTTCCCATAGTTCTGTGTTTAACCCAGTACGCATATATTCTGCTCGTTTGCCGAAAGAGTCCATACTAGTATATACTTTAAACTTTTTAATCTTATTTCCTTCTATTAGTTCGTTTACATTATCTGCAAACTTACTAATGATACGAGGACTAAGACCCATGTTACTATTTAGATTAAGTTCTATATGCGGACGTGGATTTGCTTTTAGTTCATCAAATATACGCCAAGTGCTTTTATGCATTAACGGTTCTCCGCCAGTAACACGTAATATGTTTAATGTTTTACTAAGTTCAGGCCACCAATCCCACCATGCCTGAATATAAGGATTATCGTCTTCTGCCATAGGTTTAAACCAGTCAATATCTAATGCATGATTGTTTACACCTTCAACTTTACCAAACTTCTTAATTTCAGCATGGTACGAACTACTTGCCATAGGATGACAATATCCACATTTAAAATTGCATTCATTACTAAATGCAACTTCAACATACTCTGGGTTTACATTAAAGTCCCAAGGATTGTCTAATATCTCTTTTACACGCTCAGGTTTATATATAGACTGGTTACGTATCATTCTGTCACTAATATGATCGTCTTTCATATCTTCAACGTTCCAGCAATACTGACATCCTACACAGCGTTCACCTATTAACATCTTAGCACGTTCTTTTTTCTTTTCTAACGTGTTATGTAGTGCGCTTGGATTATTACGTATTTCTTCAATAGGTATATGATGCGGAGATGGATGATAACAACTATGTGTATCACCTGTATGCAAATAGATTGTAACATGGTGCCATTTTGCTAAACAAAACGTTGGACTTATGTCATCCATTAATTCCATATTTTCTTTTATAAGTTGAGTTTCTGATTTCATTCTGGATCAATTACAAATTGTTGATTAGGGTTTCTACTTGGATTTTGATATACTGTTTTAAAAAATTTACTTTGTTCAGCATCTAAAGGTTCAAGTGCTATAGGGATGTCTAACTCTTGTTTTAGTTTATTACCAAGTTCTTCAATAGAGTCTTGCAGTCCTTCTATCGATACTTTTGGTTCGATTTCGTTCCAAAGACTATTTAAGTATTTAAAGTCCCTAACTTGTACATAATCCCAATCTGTACACATTGTTTTATACAGTCCTTCACGAGCTCCGTAAATTGCCCAACGTCCGTTTTCAACGTCAGCTCCCACCATTAGCCATATCCAAAGTCTATGCAAGTTTTTCCAATGTCCTTTAAGAAAGTCTTCTTGTGTAGGTTTGACGCCTTGGTCTAGTGTCATTTTTACACCTTCACGAAATCCTGCTCTCCAAGCCTGCTGTGGAGTTGCATTATTATACACATTACTATAACAGCTATTTTGTTGAATGTATTTTAAATCCCAGCAAAAGTCTACTTGTGCATGTGGGTTGTCTGGATCTGCGTTTTCATGTGTACGCATGTTTAGTACATAATCTTTTGGCCAACATTTAAGTCCGCCATTACCATACAGTAATCCGTTAATAACATTCTTACCGCACCAACTAATAACACTATGTTCTAAGTCAGTATGTTCTCCGAAGTCTATTTCTTGTGACAGAAATTCAGATATAATTTTATTATCGCCATCTACTGTAATAAATCTATCTGTTTCACTTAGTTCTGCACAGGCTTTGTGTGCAGCATCTGAACCTTCTACACCATGTACACGTTTAGCCCAAGGAATTTTACTGCATAAGTCTGCGTAATTTTCTTCAGCATTTGGCTCATCGTAACTTAGATAAATGATATCGTAGTCTAATACTCTAAATTTTTTATTCATTTGTTACCTCGTAAGAATATGTATCGAATCTTCTTATAGTATATACACTTAACGGCATTCCGTCAAACTCGTAATCTTCCGAAAACGGTAGTACAATATAAAACTCATTTCGTAATTGGTTAAGTGAGAAAGAAAGAGTTTTATGCAAAACATTAGGATTGTTTTTTTCTGTAATATGAAAATAACAATCTACATTTAATGTTACCTTTTGTTCGTTTAATTTTGCTTGTAATTCTTTGCCTATATAAAATTTCCAACATGTATTTTTTAAATCTTGTATAATTTTTATGTCTGCATTTACATCGTCATTACATTCATATAACCAATTATTAATATTATACACGGCACTATCTAACACGTTTCGATCTAATTCATATAGTTTAGATTGAGTGTTATAAGTAACTTTTATATCAGTAATTGATTCTTCACCTGTAAGTATATCTTCAACATCTTCATATGTTGTTTCAATAGAAGGATTATCATCTGGTATATCAGGATCATTTGTAACACTTATAATGCTACCTGTAACAGAATCAAAAACTACTCTATAACCAGTTGCTACTTTAGGTTTAGGTGCTTCCCATATTACAGACATAATACATCCTCATACAATTTTAATATTTTTGTTGTAACAAAATTATTTTCTGTATAATGAAATATACCGTCTTGTTTATGATTACCTATAATTAATTCTAGGTTAGGTTTAAGATAAACTCCTACTCGTTCTTGCCAAGTCTCTGTTATTGTGTTCCAACCTTGATTATGAGGTTTCATATGCGTAAAAGTCGGATATGTAGATTTTTTGTTTGTAATTTGTGTTTCACAATCTAATAATTTAGTTACAATAGCAGCACTAACATCCATGCTCATACGTTTAGGATAATGTTCTTTTACATATTGTCCATAAAATAAATTCCAATTATTTGATACAAGTTCTAACCATTTATAAAAATTATGTGCAAAATCACATTTTTTAAAATAATGTACACCTACATATATATCAGGAAGATTATTGCTACGAAATGCTTTTCTATAATATGTATCGTTAATTAAGTTACGCCGGTAGTCATAAACATTACTAACAAAATACATTTCGTAGTTAGACAAAAAAGTCCACCAACTATCTATATTTTGTAATACTAGCATATCTGTATCCATTACAATAGTTTCATCGTAAGGTGTTACATGATATGCCTTCCATCTATTTTGTACTTTCCAGTCCTCTATTTTAGCAGTATCTTCCCAAGGTATAGGAATAATATGATCAAATAAATTTTGATATTTTTTAGGAACAGGATCATTAGTTACTATTGACACACCTGTATTGTTAGTTGCCTTTATACTCATTGCACAAAGACATGCTTGTGTAACATAATTGTCTTGGCTATTTTGTGCAACCATTAAAAATCCTTTAGACATTAATGACCCTTTCAAGACTAAATTTATTCATTACATGTACACTAGAATTTTGAAATCTAATCGGAACATATTCTCCTAAGTGATCTTTCTTTTCAACTAAAAATAAAAAACGTTCATCTTGCAATTCTATAATTATATCTTTATCAGTAGTGTAAAATAGTTTTCCTGGCATTGATCCAGCAAAGTTACCAGATTGATATCCGTTCATTATATGGATAGCAACACTAAATGCATGATCATTTCTATATGTTACAGAATTAATTTGATACACTGCATTATAATAACTCCAGTTTTCTTGTATATGTTTTATTAAATTAAAGAAAATATTGTTAGTTTCTGTCTTTCTAAAAAATACACAAGTTGCCCAATAAAAATCTACACTAGTGTCTGATACATAATCAAATTCTGTATAGTCTCTAAAATTTGCTAAATCATATGCATCTTTGTATATAAGAAAATCTAAATGCTGATCAAAACAATTATTTAATACGTTATCAGCAATTACAAAATCTGTATCTAATAATATAGTTTCAGTGTAAGGACTAATATCAAATGCTAGACATCTTGAATCATTTTTAAATTCTAAACGTTTTTGTGTAATACTGCCGTCATAAAATCTTTTAAGACTGTGAGTTTCTGACCAGTCAAGTTCAATTACTGTATCAAATATATCTTTATAGTCTGGATATGCTTCCGCAAGGTAATCAAGACTGTCAGTTGCTACAGTAGTTGGTAGATTTAAATATTTACGTACTCGTTTAGCAAGAAAAATTGCTTGTTTAAGATAATCAACTTGTGAATTGTTTCTAGCAAACGTAAGGACACCCTTACTCAATAATACCCTCCACAGATCTATTGTTCTTTAACTTTGTATATTCATTGAAATATTTGTTAGATGATTCAAAATACTTTGATAGTATTTCTTCTAAAAATGCTTTAAGATCTAAAATTTCAATCGGCATGTTATTGTCATCAATTAATACAGTTGTAGTTTGCATCGACGATACAAGTGTATGACAAAAACTTATTAATTCTTGTGTGACTGTAAATTGCCCACCGCAATAATAGTGAATAATATCTTGTTTAAATTGTTCTGTTAATACCCTTTTTTGATTGTTAAGGGTAACCATATAATTAGAAAAGTCTAATGCTTTTTCAAGTCTTTGGTCCATACGAGCGCTCCTATAGTTAACACTAGTATATAACCATTATTTTGTTTTGTCAATAGATATCTGAGTTTATTGTAATGTAGTATCGTTAGTATATGTTGGTGTTGCAACTGCAACATACGATCCAGTTGCTCTATACTGACTTACTGTACTAGTTAATGTACTTCCAACATTTTCATCAACTGGGCCACCTAATCCTGTTTGGTCACCGCTATCATCGTCTCTAAAATAAATTCTAAACTGTAATGTATCAGTTCCTACTATTCTAGCTTCTACAATGTAATCGTTTTCAGCATATACACCACTACCTGTTTTTCTAAAAATTTGTTGATAAGTTGAAGTTATATTTGCATAACCGATAGCCGAAGTAGTTCCTGTTCCAGTTGCAGTTGTGCCGCTACGACCAAACTTAATAGTACCCATGTTAGTTACCATATTATTCCAGTCATTAAATTTTGCTCCGCTGCCACTTGCAAACGAAGCATTAAAACGAATTTCACCGCCGGAGTTAAAGAAGTAACGCATATGATCTGCACCGCTTGCTGTATGATTAGCACCGCTTGTTGTCTTTGTAGATTGTCCACCTGGAAAATTTACAGATACAACATGTTGAATAACATCTGGACTGTTGCCCCAATTAGTAGTTCTTGTGCTTGTAATTTTATTTTCAGCACTCATTTGGCCTGCTGCTGCTACAAGCCTATTTGTTTCTGTTAGTCCAATTACAGCGTTATAGTCATTGTGTCCTTTGACTGTTTCATTCGGACTGTTACTTGCATCTGCACCAATAATTTCTGTAGCACTTAACTGTGCAATAGTTGTTGGCACAGTACCACTTTGATGAGTACGTGCATCAACTGTATCTGAATATAAATCATTCATATGTGATGCTAAAACAGTTTGTGTAATTGCTACTGATGATGATTGTATAGCTTGGCCATATCCGTAATCGCCGGTACCATTACCTAATACTTTTTGTATTCTTGTTTGCAGGTCATTATACTGAGCTGCTGTAATTATATCTCCGACGCTTACGGTTGACATGTTTTATCTCTCCATCTTTAAATACTTATACTTTAAGTACACATTCTATTAAGCACTCTGAGTCATCATTACATGATTCTAACGCTATTCCTACTAATCCAGTAGTTGCAATAGTTGAAGCAATACCATCTTGCCAAGCATAAACTGCCATGCCTTTTGAAACAGGGCCTTTTACTCTTACCGGAACACGACCTTTAAGTGCAACTGCTTGGCCTTCTGCTGCACTGTTCATTAAGTACGCCGGTTCTGCAGATATAACACCTACTACTATATCACTTGCTTTTGCTGGACGTACTTCTGCTGTGCCACCTACAGCAACAATAGTGCCTGTTGGTAACTCGTCTTCTGTTGAATAAACCTCTGCTAAGTCAGCATACTGTGTTGAAGTAGCAATACCTCTAAAGTATCTTGCTTCCATATCGCCATTTGCATCACGCAATGCTACAGTGTTTGCTGTATCTTGTGTTGTAGGATAATATACATTACCTGTAAGTTTTAATCCTGATGCGCTTGTTGCATTTCCATCAAAATCGTCTGCATATACAGTTGACCATTTGTTAGTTGTTGTTCCTAATGTTATACCAAGATCTCCAGGAGCAACACTTGATTGTTTTATATTCATTGGATTGTAAGTTATGCCCGCTGCTTCAACATATATTCCTATAGTATTGCCAACTTTTTGTGTAATTTTTGCAGTATTACCGTCTATGTTAACTAGTAAATCATCATCGTCACCTACTGTAAATCCAGCATCTACAAAATCAACAACGGATGTAAAATTTAAATTTGTTGTAGTTAAATAATCACTAGCAGGTGAGCCGCCTAATCTATCAGAATTTGTTGCTGTTCCCCAAAATCTTGCTGATGAACTAGTAACTCCGCCTACTGCATTTTGTGTATCAACTAATGTAATACCTTGATTAATTCTATCAAATCCGGTTATTGCATCTGCTGATGCAATTGTAAATGTATCACTACTAATAATTGCAGTTGTTGTATCATTAACAGTTGCAGCAATAACACTGTGTTGAGTACTAGGAGTAGCAGTATCATTAAGTACTAAACTACGCATCTGTGTTATATTACCTGCACCTGTACTTTGTGGGCCTACAAGGACAAACCCGCCTGAACCTTTTGCATATAATTGTTCGTTTGTTGTATCCCACCAAAAGTCGCCTTGGACTAAGCCTACTGGTCCTGGTTGTGGTCCTACTTCTGCGCCGCCTGCTGTTCTCCAAGCTGTTCCGTCATAAAATTTTAATTTTTCTGCACCTACAGATGCATCAAACCATAGCTGCCCTTGTATAGGTTTGCCAGGTGATTGGCTGCTTGCAAAATTTTCTAATAAATGTACAAAATTTTCATTTTGTACTTCGCCGTATCCAGCATAGTTTTTACCTACAAGTTTAAGATCTGTGGCATTATTAATAGTGCCATCATCTACTGTAGTTATGAATTGTCCTCTAAAGTTATCTATTTGATATGCCATTTTTTAATGTACCCCTGTATAGTGTATTTATCTTATGATTGAAATAGCCAAGTCGTGCCATCCCATAAAAACGTTTTTAAAATCGTATTTGTTGTTGCAGATACAGTAGTTACTGCATCTGAAAATGTAACTGTTTGCACAACAGTCTGTGATTCTGGAGAGCCAGCTTTATCAACACTAACATTAATAACTGATTTTGCGTTTTCTACCGCAGTTGTTCCTGCATAAGTGTATTGGTATGCTAATACTCTAGCTTTTCGACCTAATGTATTATCAGGATATAATAAATCTAAATAACCTCTAATATCAGTGTTTGACATTCCACTAGCGTCCATTGTAATTGCCACGTCAGAATCTTTTATTTGTGCATCAACATAACTTTTTGTTGGTACACTACTTGGAACGTTGCTATCTATAACTCCTCTAATTATACTGTTGTTAACTACTAAGTCACCTGCTGGACTTAGATTTAAATGTTGTCCATTTGTAGTTGTAATAGTACTACCTGATATTGTAATATAATTAGTTTGTAAACTATTCATTACACCTAATGATGTTATGCCTGGAGCAGATGTTACCGAAGATCCTAATGAAGTTTCAGTTAATACTGTATTACCGTTAATTTTATATTCTTTACCATTACCTAAATCTATATTTTGATTACTGTGAAAAGATTGGTTTGAATTTTGGTATAGAAAATCTTTACTACCTTGACTAGATTGTACAATTATACCAGCACCGTCTACTCCTGCATCGTCAGTAACAGTACTATCTTCTAAAATACCTAATTCTAAATTTTTATCTTGGATACGTAGTGTTTGTGTTTCTATAAAACTGTTTGACCCTTTAACTGTAAGATCGCCCTCAATAATAACGCTACCTGGTAATACAGATGTACCTACGTGTAACATTGCATCAGGAGCTGAATTATATATACCTACTCTAGCTGTTGCTGCTTTTATTTTAATTGCATCAACTAAGCCTACACCTGTTGCACTTCCTGAAACTCTAAATGACATATCATCATTAAGAACTAAATTTTGGTATTGAAAATTACTACCTGCTCCGTCTATTTTTTGTTGATGTATACTTGTAAATTTAATACCATCGTTGCCTCTAACTATTAAACTTGCATCAATTGTACTTGTAATATCTGTTCTAACAAATTTTGTTACATTAACTCCGCCGATGCCATCAGCATTAGTTGCAGTGCCATGTATTTTATATTCACTGTTAAGAATATTAAATCCACGCTTTACTAAACGATTGCCATTTATGTCTGTTGCTAATCCTTCAATTGCAGCGTCAGCATTTGTAGATGCAATATAAAATTCTAAATTACTCCATACTCCAACTAAATTTCCACCAACATAATGTTTAATTACTGATCTTTCAAAACCTTGTGTATCAACAATAGTGTCAGGAATTTCTCCAGTAATTCCTTGAGTACTTTTATAAAGAGGACCTAATAGTTGTAACTCATCTCCGTCCCAACTATACAGTTGTTTATTTGATGTATTATACCAAAGATCTCCTTGAGACATTATAGGCTGAGATGGTTGTACATATGCGCCGCCAGCTGCTTTAAAGTCTGTACCGTCGTATACTCTTAATGTGTCAGTAGTAGTATCAAACCAAAGTTGTCCTTCTAATGGTGAAGACGGTGCAGCAGTAGATGCAAAATTTTCAAGCATTTGAATAAAGTTTTCGTTCACTGCTTCACCAAAGCCGGTGCTGTTTCGGCCAATTAAAGTTATATCAGTTGCACTTGTGTTTTTAACACCATCTATAAGATCTATTAAAAGTGATCCATCTGTTTTGTTTAACTTATAACTCATGTTGCGTCCTTACCGGTATAGATAATATAATTTGTAGTTAAAAATGGATTCATTATATCCATTGGTGTTTGGGTTGTATAATCTTTAATACCGCCAACATCTAACATTGCACTTGAATTTTGTACATCAGCTAATCCTGATGCTGTTGGTATCTGAACTGTTCCAGTTGTTGCACTTTCAGGTGTTGTCCTTGTTGCATAGTATTGTCTATTATTACTATCGTTATATAAATCGTGTGTATGATCAGGCAATTCAGCTTGTGTGATAGCATGTGTTTCGTTACCACCTGTAAATCCTACAGAATCTGCCGCAGGGTCTACTACTACGTTTGCACTAGTGCCACCCATATTATCCGAACCCATGGGCATACGTCCACGCATATCAGGTAATCCAAAATGTGCTGCTGCTGGCGATGCTTTAAATTTATTACCAATTACCTGATATAATAATGGATATGAACTAATTAAAACTTCACGCCCGTCACATAATAACCATACGCCGCCACCAACGGTTGTTGGATCAGGATCATTATCGCCACCGTAAGGCATAAACACACCTGGTGGAGTTTTAGGAATACTAGATAGTAACTGAGCATGTGTTACCTTTTTCAAAGGTTCGTTAACATCACCTGGTTGGTTAAGTAATACTTCATCTTCAGCATTTATGACTGTAGCTGAATTTTTATTATTAATAAATCCAGTATCTATTTGTGTTGTAAATGTTGCTACGCCGCTAGGTTGTTGTCCATTAAAACTAATGCTGTTACTAGAGACATCTCCAGTTAAACTAAACACTGTAGGACTTGCTAGTTGAGTAGCTGGGCCATTCATTACACCTGTTACTGTTCCTGAAATATTACCTACAAAATTTCCATAAAAATTACTTGCGTAAACACTACTAAATGATTTTATTGCACTTCCTAAGTTTACTGTGTTATTTGCACTTGGCAGGATATTACCGGCAGCTGTTATTTGTCCATTTACGATGCTATTACCGTGAACATATAGGTCTTGAGATATTCCAATTCCGCCTAATGTTTGTATGCTACCTGTTGTAGCACTAACACTATTAGTGTTATCAGTAACTAATAATCCTTCATTTGTTTGAATTTTACCATTTACATCTAATGCCTGTGTCGGATTTGTTTTATTAATACCAACTGTGTTATCGGCATTTACACGCATTATAGTCGATACTGATGTTCCTGTATTTAATCTAAGATCAATACTAGATGTAGGCGTTGTATTTGTAATTGAAGCAGTCCCTGCATCAACTGTTAAATTAAAATTTTGTGCTTCACCAATTTTTAAACCAGAATTATTTCTAATTTTAAATTGTTCAGATACTGTATTCTGAATGTCATTTCTTAAAAAACTAGCTGCCGGAATAACATCATTACCAATAGTTAAATTATTTGCAGTTTTGGCAGGTCCTATATATTCTGCTGCACCTTGTAAACTTATATTTTGTGTGCTTAAATTAATACCTGGTTCAATTTTTGCAAACCCTGTAATTGATGCTTTTGGTTCAAAACTATTTGTACTAATTATTACTGTAGGTTGACCTTTTATTTCAATTGTCATAACAGTGTAACTTATATTGTCTTTACCAAGAATATTTTGTATTTTAAATCCTGTACTAAGTCCTTCACTAAACTCCGGACCTACTAATATCCAGTTACTACCTGTATAAAGATAAAGCTGTTGGCTTGTTGTATTAACCCATAAGTCGCCAACTAAACTATTTGCTGCAAGAGGTTCATCTGACGAACGTTTTACACCTCCACTTGCTATCCAAGTAGTACCGTCATATATTTTTAATGTATTAGCTGACGGGGTAGTGTCGTACCATAATTGACCTGTTACAGGCGAAATTGGAGCAGATGTTGCTGCAAAGTTTTCCAACAAGTGCAACATGTTTTCACCGATTAATGTTCCGTATGCTGTTACATTTTTTCCCGGAAACTGTAAACTTGTACTCGTATCTACTGTTCTATCTTCAATTATAATAGAACCGTTGTTTGCCTCGTCTGTATGTCGTAGTGTATATGGCATCTATTACCCCTCATTAAATCCTGTTAAACTTTGTATTCTTACAGTATAATCTACTTGCACTAATCTGTTTAATGATTTTTGTACAGGATGGAAAATAACATGAGTAATTAATTTACCTTCTCCGGATGCACTATAACTTTTTAATCCTAGTTCATCAAAAACATATAAACTTTCATTACTGTCAGTTGTATCAAATGCAGCCTGTGCAGATGGTTCACCATAATCTAGTAAACATGTAATGAACACATCAGTATAGTTAGTGCCATTTACATGTCTTGTTTCTATTTTGTTTCTAACCTTATCAGTATTTGATGGACTATCTGCAACTACTTTACTAAAGGTTTTATTATATAAACTTGCATTAGTTCCTGTACTATTAGGTGTTAAATATGTAATAACACCACTTGGATCTAAGTTAGTTCCGCCGTTGCCAAAGTCCATACTCCAAACAAATCCATTGCCTTGGTTAGCAATACTTTCTGCTAATGCAATACTCATATTTTCATAATGAATAGCATTACGTTTGTTAATCAAAATTTCACCAGATTCAGGATCGTGGATTTTGATGTGTCCTTGGACCATTACTCCGTGTTCATCTTGCAGCATATTAATTCTCTCTTTCGGTTTATCAATTGTATTTATTCGGGTAGCTTGGTTGTGCTTTCTCTCAAGAAACTACTAATTGCAGTTTTACTTTCTTTTAGAGCAACACCCTCTTCGCGCCACTGTGTTCCTATTTTTCTTACTACTTTTATTTTTTGACCATCAATTGGAGTGTTTAATAATCTCAAAATATTATCTTCTGTACCATGTACGCTAAATTCTGCAAGTAATGTTTCATCAGCAGCTGGACTTGTTTGATCTAACAAATGGTTAAATTTTTGTAATGTTGTTTTACGTAAACGCTTGCCTCCAACAAACACTTCAAATTGATCTACTCCGTATTGTGCGGAGAAATTTAATGTAAAATCAGTAGTTGATCCATCACCTTCAAACTCTTGAATAAGTGTTTTATCTTGGTAAGGTATAGTTTCTATAGCACCTTGATTACTTACTGTAGAGCCTGCTTTTACAAATGTGTTAACACCTGTACCTAATGTGCCTCTACGTAGTTGACGCAGTACGTTATCTTCTTTAATAAAATATTCTATTCTTTCTCCGTTTATAAAAATTATACCAGGTAAGTTTAGTGTTTTATTTGGTTCATCTAATATAGTTCCATCAATTACTTCAATACGAAGATCTGTATAATTTAAATCTTTACTTAATATTGTTTCAGTATAACTGTTAATGCGCTTGTAGTGTGTTCTATTAAGAACATCCTTAAATTGTCTATAACCAAAACGCTTTGTAGATACTGGTGATGTATAATGAATAATGTCAAACTTATCATTGTTAGCAATACTTCTAGTAATTTGCACACTTTCACGATCATCACGTACTATATAATCTATAGTCGGACTTAATAATTCTCCGTTTAATGCAATCCAAATATAGTTTTCGCTTAAAATATTAGTTTTTAAATTTATTATACCTAATGATGTTTCAGCATATTCTTTCCAATCATCGCTACCAACAACTAAAGAAGAACGTTTAATTGAACTTACTGTTTTACGTTCTGTTTCTAAAACGTTGTGTTCACTGAATTGATACACTAAAATTTTACCATTATCTGGAACATTAACTAATCTTATTTCATTACCAACTAATTCATAAGATTCATTTTTTGTATACAATTCAACTGTATCACCTACATTATAAAAATTATTAAATAATTCTAATGTACTAGATTCAGATAACCATCTATAATCAATTGTGTTTGTTTTAAGCTCGCCATTAATATATACACTAATATCGTTAGATGTTTGACTTAGGTATGGTACGTGCCAATTACTAATAGGATAGAAATTTGCAATTGTTGCTGTAAATTTTGTTTTATATCCTGTATGTAATACATTGTTATTATCAATTACTAGTATGTTTACATCTAATGGAATACCAGTAAATGGTATTTGTGATAGTTCAAAATTTGTTGTACTGCCATCAGCTGTAAATTCGTCAATTGTAATTTCACTAAATGTTTGTGTATCACTGTCATATAAAGTATAATTTATTAAGGCACCATCTGCAGGAGCTTCACCAAATTCAAATATTACAGTACCTTCGTATGCATACTCTGCTGAACTTTTTACAATTTTAACATCTGCAACAGTACCTTGTGCAGTAACCGTACTTCTTTTTTCTCCATCTACTGATACAAACGCACTCATTTTATCTTGATGTTGAATCTTTGTAAGGAATTGTGCTGTGCTACCGTCTCCGATAAATGTACCTGTATCTAAAATCTTAGAACCGTTTGTACCTACTACCATTGTTGTAATGGTTGTACCGCTTTCTAATACATTATTAAACAATATAGTTTTATTAATGTAATCAATACTATATTCTTCTTTACCTACAATTCTATTTTTTGTAACTAAATTACCGCCTGTTATTCTAACAATTAAGTTATCATCTTTAATCGGAGTTGCACCTATATCTAATGGTACATTTAATGCATCAATTACTGCTTGTGCAGCATTAATTTCAAGTTGTTTGTTATCTTTTGCTATTTGTAGGTTAGCAATTACTGTATTTTGATTATCTACTTGAGATTGTTTTGTACTAACTAAACCGTTTTGAGCTGTTACTTCGCTTTGTTTATTAGTTACAAGTACCACATAACTATTATATTGTATTTCATAAGCATCACGCAAGTCTTCAGTGCTGGATTTTTGACCTTGATAGTTAATTATATCTGAATTTAGTGCAATTATTTGCGATCCTAATGATGACGATTGACTTTGTAAACTGCTAAGTTGGCTTTGTAAACTGCTAAGTTGACTTTGTAAACTGATAAGTTGACTGTGTAAACTGCTAAGTTGACTTTGTAAACTAACACGTTGACTTTGTAAACTATTAATCTGATTTTGTATAGATATATACTCACTTGACCCTGGTAGATAGTTGCCAAGATCGCTAGTTAGACTAGAAATTTGACTATCTATACTAGAAATTTGTCCTTCTAGACTAGAAATTTGTGATTGTAAACTAGAAATTTGTGATTGTAAACTAGAGATCTGCCCTTCTAAAGTAGAAATTTGTCCATCTATACTAGACTTTTGTGACTGTAAACTACTAAGTTGACTTTGTAAACTAGTAATAGTTGATGTTAAATTATTTATAGTTGTTATGTAACTTTGGTATTGTGATGTTGTTAAATCATTAGCATCACGCTGAGCTTCTAAAGATACTAGTTCAGATTGTAAACTTGTCAATTCTTGTTGTAAACTAATAAGTTGAGTTTGTAAACTATTTAAGGTAGAATCTTGTGCTATTGCATCTAATTCTAGACTTGATAATTCGCTGTTTCTTGCTGCAAGAGCTGCGTACTCTGCATCAGCATTAAATGTATGTGTTCGAGTTACAATTATTCCTTGTCCGTCACCTGTTCTATCAAACACCTTAATATCTACTGTGTCCAATACTTGTCCAGGCACATGTTCATCTGTACTACGAGAACTAGATACAGTAACAAACCCGTCACCATCTATAATTATTTCACCTGCATCATGTCCTGATGCGTTACCGTATGAAAAATTACCGCCTGATAACTGAGTATCAAAACTTAATAAGTCAGGAACAAATGCACCGTCGCTTGTAGATTTTCTAACAACAAATACATCGTTTTCTACAATATTATAATCGCTAACATCAAGTTCAGTTGTTGTTCCGTCACCTGTAATACTGTTTGTAATAGCATAAACATTAGTAGCTGATGATCCTGCTACAAAATCAGTTGCATCAATTCTTACACCGTTCTTGTACAGGTTATAAACAACGCCATCTTCTAATGCTTTTGAAAGCTGTACAGTAGATGTAGATCCATCTGCCCTAAATACTTCATCTTCGAATGTGCTATCATATTCGTCCCAAGAATCATTATACCATCCGCTTGCGTCCCAGCCTGCTTCAGTGTCAAAATCAAAACTTGTAATTTCAACGCCGCCATAATCTATACCATCAAGTACTTGACTTAAATCTTGTATAGTTGTATCGTATCCCGGCATTTCGCTTGTTGGTTTATAAAGGTTGTGTATTCTGTCACCTGCTGTAAGCATTGCCGGATCTATTTTATAATTAACAACAACTATTGCACCGCCAGCAACTCCAGTTGCAAATTCTATTGTTCCTTTATATATTGTGTAGCCTAACGAAGTGTCAATAACATTACTATATGTATATTCACTTACTAATGATTCTTCACCATTGACAGAAATAGATACAGTAAGTGAATCTAAATCCATTGGCCATTTTAAAGTAAATGTAGTCTGCTGTGAAAGACTTGTAAATGTTTGTGATTTATTTAAATCCAAATATTGTAGTTTCCCACTAACTCTATCAAATTTAATTGTAGTATTAATTTTTCTAATAGTATCATTTTTAATAATAGCAGTAGCGTTTGCTGCTTTGCCGCCTTCTGATTGGCTGCCATTAAACACTACCTTAGGAGCACTAGTATATCCTGATCCTGGATTAGTAACATCGATTGCACTTATTTTACCTCTGCTTATATAAGCAATAGCAGTAGCGCCTGTGCCGCCGCCACCTTCAAATGTAATTATTGGTGTTGATGTATATAAAGTACCTGTTTCTGCAAGTTCAATTTTATCAATATAATAAGTTGCATTATCAAACCATGATTTCCAAGGATACTTATCTCCGTCTTGTAACACAATACTACCATTTTCTATAGTAGCAGTTTTAGGTGTAATTTTTCCTGTATTAGGATTATACCACGGCATAAGGTCAAAGTCTGTAATCTGACTTTGTGATTTTTCTAATTTAGAATACGAACTTACAAATTCTCTAATTTTAGTTTTAAATGGTTTTACTTCATTAATATATTCTTGGTAATTTTTTAAATTATCATTTTGATAATTTATACGCTGTTCTAGTTCTCCAAAATTATGTTTTGCTTTTACAAAACTTGTTTTAAATAGCCAGTCTGGTTTTTGTCCTTCGCTTAAAATATAACGTATACTTGCAAAGAATATCTTGTTATATTCTACAGCTAGATTATCTACAAAAATATTATCAAACAATACTGATAAAATATTTCTAGTTTCACTAATAGGAACTCCATCATAAATTGTAGTGTCAAAAGCATAACCGTCAAATCCACTTATAGTGCCAGAAAAATTATACAATCCTTTATCAATTTCAATAGTTCCGTTTTCTCTACCAACTGTTTCATAGTTAATGCTATAGTCAACACTATTTTGATCATCTATCTTTTTAAGTAATAACCAAGTGTTATCACTTGTATTATTAATTTTTACAATATCACCAATTGCATCATTAAGTGATTCAAGTTCATAGGAATATTCTAGTGTATGATTTGCGCTAGTAAATTGATTATAATTAGTAGCATACCAATCAACATATTTCCAATACAATGTTGTATCAAAATTCTGTGTTTTAACACGCTGCCAAGACATAAGTACTGGATTGTATTCTAATATTGACCATTTATTTGCAATAGTACTATCACTATCTACTAATGCTCTAAGTCCTCTTACATTAATTATTGTATTGTTATCGTACCCAGATCCGTTACTTGTAACTGTAGCAGTTATAATTTGACCTTGTGAATTAATTGTTGTTTCAACTTGTGCATTTGTGCCTGTTCCTACAACAATTACGTTAGGACCTTGTCGTGTACCAGAGGTATACGATAGATCAATATAACCAAACCCAGGATCTGTAATAACAACATTTATTAATCTTCCATTATCAAGCACTGGTGTAAGAACTGCCTGTTTAAATTTATTAGTTCCAATAAACTGTACATCTATTTCAGCATCAACGTTATAATCATATTCTCTAGAATAGATACTAGGTGCATCATCTCGTGTGTTTAGACCACTAAGATCAAAATCATCAATAATTATTTGTTTTCTTAGTGCCATGTTAGCACGTTCAATTACAACTTTAAGTGCTTCTAATCTATTTACAAACCATGTTTGTCTTGGGCGTGTTAGATTACCGTACCTTAGTTTAGGACTAATATTTGGATCTGGAACTTCTTTTAGATTTTTATCAAATCCGACTAAACTATCAAACCATTTTGTTTTTAATTCTGTGCTAGGCACACTTGTATACAATCCATCACTAATAATTTGATACTGGTTATGTATATTTAATTGTTGGTTGGGAATAGTCCACCAAGTAAAGTTAAGTATAGTATCTCTGCCTTTAATATCTAATAAAGAATTATTAATAACATACCTATTTGGTGATTGTAATTCTACATATTTGTATCCAAACAATCTAGGATCAGAAATATACTGTGTGACATCATATGATGTTACTTGTCTTTCTTTTACAGTAGGTAACGTTTTTTTATTTTTAACCCAGAAATAATATAAATTACTAAAACTCTGTAGTATACTATCGTACTTTTTCTTTAATACATAAGTATCATTATTATATTTAGGTATTCCACTTATTCCATTAGATAGCCCGTCTTCACTATCTGCAATTTCTCTCCATTCACTAGGACTTAAATTGCTTTCAACCCATTCATAAACATCAATTGAACTTCCTGCAAATTGTGTATTCCAAGTATTTGTTTGATACTGAGGATTACCTTGATAAGGATTTTTAAATTTAGCTGTGCTAATATCCCACCATAATTCGCCTACTTGAGATATTCCCCAAGATTTAAATGCATCTACAGTTACACTATCATTTTCGTCAACATTTGTGTATATTGCTGGATCCCATTTTGTTTTATATCTTAATTCTTGTTCTGCTGGTCCTGCAATACGTCCCTGAATTGGATCGATTATATCAATATAATCAATAAACTCTTGCTTTGATTTATCATATAAAAACGGTCCTTTAAACTTGTTTATATCAACAACTGGTAATGCTTCTCTATGTTTAATCCAATTAGCAACACCATTCCACTTATAGTTTACAAGTGTATTATTAATTTTAGAATACAAATGATGACCATTTACTTTAAAATCTTTACTAATGTCTAGTGCGTCTTCTAATATACCTGCATATAAAAATTGATCTTCAATGTTTTCAAACAAATATAAATTACCTACATTATATTGCGTTTCAGTAAACGAAGTAAAGTTGTTATCGAAATAAGTACCGTCACTAAACTTTCTTGTAACAGTTTTATCACCGTAAAGACTAGATATTAAAAGATTACTTCCAATAAATTCTACGTTACGCCCAAATGCTTCGTTACTTTCATGCAAAGGACTTGTAATAGTATTAGTAAGTGTCCACACACCATTTGTATATTTGTAAACTTTTACTAATCCACCGTTTACAATAGATGCCCCGTCTGCATTTTCTTTATGAAACCCAATAGCAACTTGTGTGCCATCGTTACTTAGAGCAAAACTATGTTTATATTCTTCGTCATTAATACTATTATCTACAATTGTAATAGTTTCACTCAATCTGTAAGAATTATTAGAATATCTATATACAGATACTTCATCATCAATAGTAACACTAGTACTGCTATCATCTCTACTAACATAAGCAGCTAATACATTTCCATTTTCAGAAAGTTGATAATCATTTCCAAATCCGTTGTATCCTATTGCTATTGCAGTGTCTGTTCCGGCAGTAACAGTACTTCCGTCTGGTGTAATACGTGGAATATATCCTGTGTAATCAATATCGTTATCTACTATTGTCCATTGTGCAGCATTAAATGCACTTTGGCTAATATTTGTTGTTGCAACATATAGTTGATTATTTACTAACACAATGTCACCTGTATAATAATCTTGTGAGTTTGAATAAAATCCTCTAAAGTTTTTATCTAAACTAACTTCCCAATCATAAGTAACATTATTTTCAGTACCCTTTTTAACAAATATTATTTTATCAGATGCACTTACATATAAAACATACATGTCATTAAAGTATGCAAATTTTAATTGGGCACCTACTGCATCGAATCCTAACGGAATGACAAATTGTTTATCTAACTCATATGCGCCTGCTTCGATTCTTTCATAAACAGAAACATAACCAACACCATCATATAAAGTACCACCAGACGATGTTACTGGAATACTATTTGTAAAGACCCAGTTACTATTAGTTGATAAAGGTTCGTCAGCAGGGCGACCTGCACCTACTTCTACTCTTGTTTCTGGAACAATCCAAAATTCGTATCCTTCAACTACATATGTTTGTGATGGGGGGAATGCATATGATGGCGGAGCACCTAATTCATCTCTTGAATCAAATACTATTAATTTACTAATATCGTTTGTAGCAGTGTAAATACTTGACTCTACTAAAAATCCTGCATCTCTATCTACTAAGCCAGCTCTTTTACGAATAACACGAGTACTGTCTGCATAATCTGATCCTAAACTTGCAGTACCTGATATATAATTTACATATAATGTTTGTGTTTGAAATCCTGCATCCCAATCAGCGTAAATAACATCAAGCAATGCACCTGTGTTTGCATCTTCTAATGTATCACCTTCTTGGAATGAATGTGTACCAGCAGCATCTGTTTGTATTTGTACCTTTACATAACCGTCAATATATTCTCTTACGAGGTGTACACCTTCAAATATAGGAAGATTTACATTGTTAACTAATTGTAAATTTTCCCATGGAGCTGTTTGTAAAAATGTATTTTCAGCTAATCTAATAGTTTGGCCGACTAGTGTATAATTAGGTGCAGTAGGTCCTAATCGAATAAACCATTTTGATCCATAATCAGTAATATTAGTAACAGATACATCATCAGGTGCTTTAAATCTACCAATTAATGATAATTTGTCGTTTCCATTTTGAATAGTACCTTTAGAACCAATGTCATTACCTATACTATAAAATCCATTTAGGCCTCCAACATAATTGCTTGGTCTGATATCACTTATAATTAACCCCGGAGCGTTATCTACAATTACATCTCTAAATAATACAGATGATCCAATATCTATTTTCCAATATCCACCTAAATCACTATGTGTGCTATCCGGAGTTTCGTATACATACTCGCCAATTTCTACACCGGTAGTAAGTGTTAATGTTCCTGTTGGAGTAAACACACCAGATGTTGTATTAAGATATATTATAAATCCATTTCCGTCTGGATACAGATATGAAATAGTTCCTTTACCTGTTCCAGTATCTATTATATCTCCTACAGTAGGTAAGTTAAGTGCAAGATTAACACTTAAAATCATATCAACTTTATCTGCTATTATATGCTCACCTGTTAAAAATGCTCCATCTAATCCAATAACTGTATTTTCAAAAGGTTCTCTAGCCAATAAAGGATTAATATGCGAAACACTATACTGGAGCCAATTTAAGTTTATTTTACTTCCTACAAATACAGCAGCATATTCTGCTTGTGTTGCTCTTAATAAAAAGTGATCACCTAAAGTATTTGTTTTAGGATAATTAGCAGCAAGTAAAAACCCTGGCTCTGTACTATCATCTAGATTATCTTTAATATCTGGATATGCTGCAAAGCTACTGTAATTTTGTGATGCAATTTCTGGTAGTGTATTTCGTATTGCACTCCAATAAGAATCATTATGTTTTACAATTTGACCTGCAGAGTAAGCAGTTGCATTATTCCAAGGACCTACTAGATTTGTTTTTATTTCTGTATCGTCGGGACTGCCAACAGCAATATATTTGCTGTCTGGAGATATGGCAACAGCTTTACCAAAACTATTACCATTAGATAAATTAGATTGTTTTTCTATTACACCTTCTAGCTGCATAGCAATAGAATCTGTGCCTCGAGCATAAACTTCAACAGTTCCATCTAAAGGAGAACCTGCAATTGTTATTGTATTTCTTTTATCTGTATCATAATCTATTGCCCAGGCGGTTGATCCTTCATCATTATCAAAATTCCAAACTTTTCTATAATTTTCATATTGACGTTTGTATACAGCCCAATTATTGTTAACAGAATCTATCCAGACAGTTGCATCTTGCAAATCTGAACCCATAACAGTTGCTAATGCTGATATTGTTTCAAATCTATGAGAAATAAATTTTCTTATAGGTAAAAATTCTATAGTTATATCGTCAAGTACATTAACGTATACACTATTATTCTCGACCTTTTTAACAGTTCTAAGAACTTCTGTACTATCTGTTGTGGGGATTATAAAAATATCATTAACTGATAATCCATGTGCATTATCAAAGTTTAATCTTGTTTGAACACCATCTTCTACTGCTGTAAATGTTAAACTAGTATTTTCTACTTTTACTACATCCCAAGTATTATTTAAATTGTTTCCAATCCAAATATAATCATCTAATTGTAAATCAGAAGCAGTAAGTGTTAACAAATCACTGTAGTTAGCAATTTCATACTTTACATCATCACTATGTACATAACCTGCTGTTGCTATTACTTCTTTAGGCGAAGTAGCATGTACTGGAAATACTGATGCAGGGTTATAATCGTTGTCTGACAAATAGACATCATCTTTAGATTGTCTGTAAATTAAATCTAAATTAGTGCCGCTATCACGGTTTACCAATTCAATAGGTTGAGGCGACAATTGAAATTTCTTTTCGTCTAATACAAATTCAGTTTCTTTTATGCCATCAATAGCGCCGTATGTACCTGCGTTAAATGCCCATTCTTCGTAAAATTCTAAACTATTTGTACTTGTTCCTATACTATCAAACAATTTAGTTAAAGCGTTTAGTGATCCTTTTTCTTTAATGTATCCTTGATAAAACTTATATTGTGTTACATCATCTTTTAGAATATTTTCTAAATAACGTCTTTTTTGGTATCCTATTAAATGCTGTGCAAGTCGTTGTTGTTCAACATCAAAATTATCAGTATCTAAATCGTAAAAATCAGCAAATTGGTTTGCTTTGTATTCAAAGTTTGGAAACATTCCAGGTTCTGGTTTTTTATCAAGTATAGTCCATGTATCTAAACTAAAATTAGTAACACCCGGTGCATGTTGTTTAGCAACATAATAATATTCTTTATATTTTACAATAGTACCGATTGTATAATCAGTATTAGGTTCCCAATCATAACAAATTGGGTCATCTATTATAAATCCTGGAACGTTTGTGCTGCCGTCCCAATCGCTTGATCTATATCCTAAAACTTTAATACGTTCTTGTCTATACCCTGGTGCAGGATTATAAATTACATCTTGAAATATAGTTGTATTATCAAGAGTAACAATATGCTCTTTTTGTGTTAAAGGAAGTTTAGCAAGATAAATTCCTTCTGCTGTATCTTTTGGTTGTAGTATAAATTCTTTTTCTATTCTGCTATAAGAAAGGTTAGCTGGATTAATCGGCTTGCCGTTACTGTTAAGAGGAACTGTAGAATACAATTCGTTAAAAATATTATCAACAATAAAGTCTTCTTTATAAAACTTTAAAGTTTCAGCAGCCGGGCTTAATGTAATAACACTATTTTCTTGCCAGTTCTGAGTAGTCCAGAATAAAAAGTCCTTTATACTCATACGCCAGTTTTGTACTGTTTCTGTTTCAGGATTAAACGATTCAAATATAAATCCGGATTTTTTAAGATAATATTCGTAACCAGCTAAAAAGTCTATTACTTCTTGAATCGATGCATACGTTGTGCCATAATCAACATATGAAGGCTGAGTGTTAAACTCTCTAGCAATTGTTGCTGATACTCCACCAACAATCGGAACTTCAGAAATTACTACATACAACGTAGTATCAAATGTTTCACCTGATGTGTGATCTGCTTTTGCTCTATAAAATCTTCCTTCATATCTTATTAAATTACCTTGTAAATATGTTTTACCACTATTCCACTCAACAAAACTTTCGCTTGTGCCGCCTTCACTAATAACAAGATCTTTATTACTTGATATAGGAGTATGTATTGTAAACACAGGGTTAAATCTGTCATATCCTCTTACAACAAACCCTGCTTGTTGTTTTTCGATAATCACACCACTGTATGTTGCAATATCAAATGCTGTACTTTTGTTTAAATGAATACTGTAATTTTCTGTTGGAACAAAAACATTTCCTTCATTTAACGGAGTTCTTGAATCTAAAATTAAATTAAATTTATCTTTATTTGTAAATCCTGCAACTCTAAGTCCTAGTTTGTTTTCTAACCCTTTAAAAGTTTCTTGATATTGTGCATAAGATGTATTAACATTACTATGAATTAAGTTTGCAACAAAGTTAACTAGTCCGGCGGTCTGTACTCTTGATAGATCCGAAGTTGAATTTGGAAATAGTAAACTCTTTAATGTAATACGTTTATTAGTATCACCGTATACTAGCTGTCCTGCAAAGTTTCTACTTATTCTACTTCTGTCAAACCCTATTCCAAAAACATGCGCAGGTCTGTTTATTATTAAACTTTTTATTAATGCATACGGATAATCTGAACTTCTTCTCCAAGCACTTTCAATTGGAGCTAAATCACCAAATTTAAACTTAGTCTTAATTAATGTATTACTAAAGTTTTTAATATATCCACTGTTTAACGGAGTTTGTATTTTACCTTGCGATGTTGCAGGTGGAAAAGATGCTAATCCTGGTCTTGCAAATTTTTCACGCACAACTAAAGGCTTGCCTGGCTCTCTAACAAATCCTTTTTCAAGATCTGACCACATTGGAATGTTATCACTTGTATAAGGTGCAGGACCGTACACTTTATTCCACCAGTTAGGCTTAATACTAAATCCTAAAATTTCCCAAGGATGTGTATGAGGACGATCTGTATCATATGCATCTTTATAAATACCTCTCCAAAATCCTAACAATGGAGTGTCGCTTGGACTTGTACTTGCAAAATAATTAAATGTAAATGCATTAGCACTTGAATAAAAATCATTATTAGTATAATCTGGATTGCCTACAAGTCCTAACCAATCAATAAAATCATCTACATATGCATTATCAATTTGTTGATGATTAAATTTAGTTTTTCTAAATTCGCCGCCTACATAATCATATATGTTAAAAATACTTTCGTCGTACTTAACTTTAATGTTATTGTAAATACGCATTTCTAGTTCAAATAATAAGTTATCTCTAAAATCATTATATCCAATTCTTATACTTCCGTCATGACCTTGGATAACAGTTTGAGGTTCTAAATATGTTTCATCTATATAGATACTAGGAACATATGCTGGATATAATCCTAATTTACTAGGTGTTGGAGGGATAAAACACCCATCAGTATTACTATATTCACAAATAGTAAGTATATCATCATACGCTACAGTATAATCATCTTGTAGCACAACAAAGCCGTCATCATTAAATGTATAATCTTGCATATATGCTAGTTGAACATTATTATGATATACGTTTACACTTCGTATACTAAGTTCTGTTAAATTAAATTTTGTGTTTAACGGATAAAATCTATTATTTGTATCAAATACTGTATGATCAGTTGAATAACATGGACCATACCCTAACATATCACTAAAGAAGAACGGCATAGAATTATTTTTATTGATATTGATAGCTTCTAACACTTTATCAACATGTTCTTTTACATCGCCGTCCCAGCCTAAATTATTTGCAACATCTAAAAAGTGTCTTTTAAATTTTCCGTATTCACGTTTGTTAAATTCTATTGCAGTAATAATATTAGCACTTTCATCATTTAAATGAAAATTTGCAAAATTAATAGGCGCACTATGTTGTACAAAACGCTTACCGTGTTTAGCAACTAGTCCTGCATCTCTTAATTTACTTACACCAGGAAAATTACCTTTAAGCTCAAGCTCTTCAAAAATTGTTGATACATGATCATTCATTTCGCCAAATGTAAATCTCTCAATATTAAAATTATCAGGATTGTTTGATAAATTAATAGGTGTTTCATAATGACCATTGTCATTTTTAGGTGAAGCACTATGAGTTTTTATTAACACAATATCATCTTTAGTTGCAGGGGTACTAAGTATAACATTTGCAGTATTGTTAATTGATGTAATTGTATAATCAGTTATAAGTTTATTATTTTTGTATACTCGTGTCCACAAATCAGATATGTTTGCACTATTATCATAAACATCTATAGGAAATATAGTTTGTAAATCTTCTGCAATAGTCTGATTTATTACCGGCTGTCTACTTAGATAAGGTGCCTTTTCCCAAGCATTTTTATATTCAAACGTATCACGGCCGTGATATTTTCTAATTAACAAATTATCTGTTGACACAGTTTGCTGAATATTCCTTACAGTATATTCTATAGTATCTGAAAGTAAGTTAACATCAAATTCTATATCGCCTATATTTTCAATACTTCTATATGATAGAGCAAACCCAAGTTCGCTATCAACTACACCACTACTAGTTTTATAAGATATTATCTTTGTACCAATTTGAGATACATTTTCTAAAGTTTGTGTACTTTCACCTTCTTGTGTAAATAGTTCAAAAAACGGTGCTTGGTTAACTGAATTTTTATTTTGTGATGCAACCCAATCTGTACCATTAAAATAAAACATCCTACCTTGAAAATTTATACCACTTTTTATTAAAACAGTTTCATTTATTAATGGGTCTGTATCGGTAGTTTCTTGAAGAGATAATTGTATGTTATTAATAAATTGTAACTGTTTAACTTCGTAAATTTTATTTTTTACTAATACATCAGTGTCACCTGTAAACAAAATACGCATGCCAGGAACAATATCAATGCCGTCGATATTATATGACGACTTACCTTCAATGATACTGAATACATCTGTAGTTATGTTATCAATTAAGTCAACATCTTTTTTAGTAATAGTACCAAAGTTACTTAATTTAAGATTAGGTTCAAATTCAATAATAGGTTTTTTTGCTTTTAATGATTCGTTAATAATCGGTATCTGATTATTAGCAGCAGCAGAAATTTCTATTACTGATTTATGAAACCATTTATTACTTCTTGCCCAATAACTTTTATCTTGGCTAGCTCTGTTACTTACAATATAATCTTTTGTGCCAGCGTATCCACTTGCATCATCAAATGGTAATCTATCAAATAGTTCGCTATCAAACGGAACATTAACATCTGTATTATAAGTAGTCGGAATATATAAATCTTCTTCAGCTATTAATGTAATTTTGTTACCAACACCTTCAACATACCATTCTTTAGTAGCATATGTTTCGGGATACACTGTACCTGTAAATCTAATCTTCATACCATTAGATAATTCAATACCGTTACCACTTGTATATTTTTTCTTTCCTATAACTTCATCTAATACATTAATCTCAGATGCATCTTCAACATCTATTATTTTAAAAATGCCGCTTTGGTTTATATCGTTTTGATTTACATAGTATAATACTTCAGGAGCAGTTGTAGAAACTTTAATAGTTAGTGTTTGACTACCGTCCTCATGAAAAACACTTGTTATACCGTCAGTATATTTAAATTCATCAGTGCCCGGGCGCTGAGTTCTAATTTGCATCGGCATGCCAGGAGTATTAATTTCAAATACATATGTTTGACCTTTAAGTAATTTTAAATCAGGATTACTTGTGATTCCATTTGGAGAAAATACATATGAATAATTATCAACATTATCTTTTTTAGTAACAGTATAAGTGCTTGTATTTTCAATGCTGTTGCCTGCAATAGGTACAGTCTGTGGACCATAAGGTAACCAATAATATTCTCTATAATTTATAAATTTATCAAAATCAATATGAGGATCAAATGAATAATATTCCTGTTCATTTAAATTAGAATGATTTGAAACAGTACCTTTTAAGTTTTTAATTTGATTAATATAATCGATATAATCTTTATAAAAGTTTACATTATCTAATTCGTCAACACTAATTGTTGCTGGTCCGAATTGATAATTATTCCTTAAACTATTTGTTTCAGTAGCATAATTATCTGTTGCTGTAAATGCTTTAGCTGTTTTTAATCCATAATATGCATTTAACTTTTCAGCAGTACCTTGTTGTATTAATTGATCAACTGTTGCTGATAAAAACTTTTTGTTTGGAAGGGTTCTAAAATACTTAGGAATAAACTTATCTGATTTGTTATTGTCATCACTAATCGGATATTCATTTTGATTATTATCGTATGCCATTCTTAATTATATTCCCCGGAGCTAAAATTTGCTGCTGAGCTTTGTATGCCCACTATAGAACTTGTATCACTAGTAATAACGTTGCCAGATGCTTTAAGTCTTGTTGCTGTTATTGCAGATATAACTTCAACATCGTCAACTTGTGCTGCATTTACAAATATTTCATCATCTTCTGCCTTTATTTCAAACAAACTACCAAATGTTTGATCTACACTAGTTGGAACAATAACAAAAGTTTTTAAATTTGGAGCCATTTGCTGTGTTACATATGCTGACAATTCTTGGAAATAAAATGTATCTCCAAAGTCCCAATTTTCTAATGCAAAAAATTCATTCACATATGTAATTACATCTGCTTTTAATTGGTTATCTGTTATGACTACATTTTCATTTTTTACTATTTTAAATTTTGCTTGTAACAATGTAGGTGCCTTTTCTCCGAACAAAGGTTTATATTTTACAGGATGATAAATTACTTCATCACTAAGTGATTTTTGTTGATTTATTATTTGTCCAAAGTTTAAAAATAGTTGATCTGAACTTAACGGCAAAGGCGCAGTTTCTATCGATCCTTTTAAATATTTTCTATATTCAATATCGAATGTTTTTGTTAGTAAGTAAGTATCAATTATATTAGTACTGCTAGGATCAATTCTATAATTTTGATCTGCATTATGTATATATTGGAATTTAATATTAGATCTACCAACATATGATTTATAGTCATTTGTTATTTCTAATATACCATTTTCTATTTTATAAAAAGCATTTGTTGATGTATTATAAAAAACATCACCTTCGTTGTAACCTGCAATTATAATATCTAAATTATTAACTTTATAAACATTTGTACCAGGTGTGTATCTATAATCTTCTACTTCAGAAGATGGATTATATTTTTCTAACATAATAATTTTTTCAGATGCATTAATATTTGGTAAAACAATTTGTTCAAATATATCAGGATCGTCAACTACACCATCGTCGTCATTATCAAAAAAGTTAACTTCTATTTTTTTACTACTAATGTACCCTTCGCTATCCCTATATGACTCAGATATTTCCCAATCAAAATCTGTTGTTAATGGGTTAATTTCTTGAACATCTAATTTAGTGTTAATGTTTAATACTCGTATAGTATCAATTATTGTATTACCAGTTTTATTGTTATATATTTTATCTCTGCCATCAAAGAAAAATCTTACTTCTTCGTCTGATTCAAAAATATATCTCATAGAGCGTGTAGTAATTGTGTATGTATTACCATTAGTTTCAAATAATAACAACCAACTTGCGTCTAAATTTTGTGATGCAGTGTCACCGGCTCTACCTAGCCCAAATTCGTTTACAAAATTAATATTGTCTTCTGTAATAATTTTCCATCTTTCAACAAGATAATCATATCTTAATGCAAATGTCTTGTAAGTAAAAATTCTATCAATCATTTGTGATTTAACATCTGAACTGACTACTGTTGTAAGTGCTGGTATAATTTCTGCAATCGTTGGATTAATATTTGTCAACGACGGTATAATTTCGTTAAAAACAATATCTCCAGCATTGCTGCCATCATTTGCAACACTGATTACTTTAGCCCAAATATATTCAACCTGGCCTGCGTGTGGGTTGGCGGTGTTTGACATTAATGTAACATTGTTAGAAGTTTTCATAAAATGGAAGCCTGCAGGAGGAACAAATTTTACCATAGATCCAACAGTAAGATATTTTAAGCTAGTAGATGTAAACCCTCCAGTTTTTAAACTTAGGCCATCTAAATTTGCATCTGAAAATGATCCAGAACTTTCATTAGTACCAGACGAAAACTGTGTCCATATATAATTGTTTAAAGAAAAATCAATTCTTGTAAATTTATCATAATAATAATTTCTAAGTTGTTTCTTTGTAAGTATCGGTTGTATTGTATTAATTATTAAATTTTCAATATCATTACGAGTAGTAAATGTTAATCCATTTCTATCTAGATAGTATTCTTTATACAACACACCGTCATTACCATATATATTTGTTTTTGAATACTTTCCTGTAGAATCAATTAAATCAAAATATCTACTTATACCACTTGAAGTTCTATTTACACTTTTTGTTTTTATTATTTCTTGACTTATTGTGCTTGGCACAATATTATAATCTTCAGCCGTAACCATTCTATTTTGAGTATAATAAACTGCTGGAGCATTTAACTTAATACTTTCGTTTGTTTCAGATGATGCACTATTCAAGACAGAATATTTTAAACTTAATTCAAATGTTAATGTTTCTTCTATTCCTTCTGAAGAAAGATAATCAATGTCAATTGTAATTTTTTGCATACTATTAGCAGTAATATTTAATGACGAGTTTGCACTAGTTCTAAAATAACTTTTAAATGATCCTTGAGGAAGGTTTCCGAATATTCCGTCACTAAAGACTAAATCAATTTTATCATCTAAACGTGTAACTACGCTATAGATATTTTTTTGTGTACTTGATAAGTTATTGTAAACAGCATTGTTTCCTGTTGCACTATCAACTTTTTCCCACAAACCAGTTTCAAACCCGGATGTGTTTAATTGGTATAACCAAACATCTGTATTATTAACGTTATTAGTTTCAATGCTAATTACTTGATTAGTTGACGGTGTGTCAATTGTAAATGTTCCGTCTTCTAATAACCCTTGTTTAAAGTGCATAAAGAATCCAGTGTTTGAACTACCGAAACCTTTGTTATCATCTCTATAGATAAATCCTAAATTATTTCCTGCTAATGGTGGTTCTTCGATTATTTCATCAGATGTTAGTTCAGCTGAAACAACTTCAAACGGAATATTTTTCCCATCAATAACTTTTGAAAATCTATAGATCGGAAGATCAGTTGACGATCCGTTTAATTTATACTGTTGCGAAGATATATTGTTTACTTTAGCACTCTGTCTTGGGCGGCCAAATTTATTTGTTGACGGCAATGCTGCATTTAAAATTTTTGTAAATTGCTCGTACCAGTCAGGGTTAGTATTATCATTCCACAACACACTTTGACGACTAATATTTGATCCATTTGCATCTATAACATCTTCTGTAGTTTTAATTGACTCGACTTTTAATAAGCCACTTGCAGCTAAATTACGTTTTGCATTATAACTTAACAGCCTAGCTAATCTTAATATAGATTCCCTACGTTCTGCAAGCTCAAGAAAGTTTTCACGAGAATTTAGATCAATACGGAACGAAAGATTTTGACCTAAAAAACAAATCATATCAATTAACGCAAGATATTCAGATGACTCAATATAATCGTTAAAATCTTCTGGATAGTTTTCTCGTAGATAACTAATCATAGTTCGTCTTAGGTTATCAAAATCATAACTTTTAAAGTTTGCATTACGGAAAGATTGGTAAATTCTCTTCCAATCTTCAGCAACTAAAAGTCTGTTTTGTCTATCGGTTGATGACATATTCGTTCCTCATTTTAATTACTAATATTTATCGTATTAAGTTAAGTGCTATTATATTAATCCGTTGTTTTGATCAAATGTAAAACGTAGAGACTCTGTAATATTATACGGCAGATATGTAAGCGTTGTTTCAATTTGCAACCCATTTTCATAATCAGTTACAATTACTTCTTCTATTGTAACTCTAGTGTCATTTTGTAACACACGGTTTACATCATCTATAACTGCTTCTTTTAGCTCTTCAGTTAACGGCTCAAATAAGACATCCCAAATAATTGTTCCAAAATTAGGATCACTTAGTTTTTCTCCCTTACGTATATGAAAATGATTTATAATGTCTTGTTTTATAAGTGCAATATCGTTTAATCTGTAAGTTTTATTGTTAGGATTTATTGTGCTAAATCCTTTATACCAAGATTGTACAGATTGATCTGGAGTACTATTATTTTTAGTAACTTTTACTGTTTTGTATAAATTTTTCTGTGGCATTTTACTTCCTTAAACTGTACTATCTTCTGCACCAGCACTAATAGTTGATCCGTCTATAGGCACATCTAACTCTGCTGGTATTGCCCAGTTACGTCTAATAGTTAGTGTGTATTGACTGTTTGATTCAAATCTATAGTTTGATATTTTTGCATTGTCACCTTGGTTGCCGCCAAGCACTTTGAAACGTTTATTTTTTGTATCTACTTCCCAAACAAACCCTACATGGCCGCCGCCTCTAGTTTTTGATTTAAATACAACAACATCTCCTTTACGAATCTGTGATGTATTACGCCAAGCAACTTCTGTACCATAATTTTTGTATGCTTGCGAACTCATAGATTTTAAACCGCCTATTCCTGCTTCTTCTAAGGCCCAACTTACATAAGCAGCGCACCAAGCAAATGCCATAGAACTACTATCTCTTTCGTATGATTGATTACATACTCTATATGTTTGCAATATTCTTGGATTACCTGGATTACCTTTTTCAGTCCAATCCTGTGATAAACAATTTTGTAATAACGCCACAAGTCTTTCATATCCAGGATTTTGCGGAACAGGCCCTGTAACTTCTGCACCTGGAATAGTGCCTTGTTCTTGACCCGGAATGCCTCCTGATTCTATATCTTGTCTTCCACTTTGATTAGAATAAGATAAAAATTGTTGGTTAGTTACAACGTCTCCTTCGAGATTTTGTTCAAACTCACCGTCATAATTAAAACGCTGTGATTCTGTATTAGGAATCTCATCAGTGTAGATTGGAATGTTAGGACTTATAACTTCACTTGCTGGTATTACTACATTACACATTATCCAAATCCTCTATCATCTATAGGAGCATTATACCAAGTACTATCTGCATCAACTACTGCAAAGAATTGCTGATCATGATCTCTACCTAATTCATATCCTCGTTCAGTGCCAGCAATACAAAGTCTCATGTTACCTAATATGCCTCTTCCTTTATCTTTATATCTATCTTTCAAATATGCAGCACAAACATCACACGAAAGTTTAAAATTAGAAAGAAGTAATCCTGGATCATCTACAATATCAACACCAAATGGATTATTGTCTGTAATCGGTGCATTTGTTAATCCTGCAAGTTTTCCGTAACGCTCATAATTTCCTTTACCGGTTAGCTGAATAAGTCCTCTACCGAGATAGTTTCCTCCATCACCTTCTACATTATTGCCCATACCTGGTCCTATTGTACTTTGATAACCGTATACTAATTCAAAAAACTGGAATTTATCTTTTTTAATTTCAGTTAATTGTGAATCGCTTACAGTTCTTGATGCACTAAAAATACTACGTATTCTGTCATTACTTGTTCCGCTGTAACTTGATTCTTCAGTAGCATTAATTTGACTTTCAGTATTTGCACATGCAATAGCTGCTTTTACAAATTCTTCATTAAATCCTGCTATAGTTCTTAGTGAAGCTGCAAATATTCTTGCACGTTCTTTTTTGTCTGCAATTTCTTCAGGTGTACCAGTTGGTATTTGTGAGCCGCCTAATGTAGGTGAAGATGTAACACCGCCGGGTGTATTACTTGCTGCAATTGACCCGTTTGGTGCAACACTTCCAGCTACATTTGCTGCTGTTCCTAAAGGTGCATTTGTACCTGTAACATTACTATTTCTTAAAAATGTATCAGGAGTCTGTGGCGGATAACTATCTATAGGCGTTTTACCTGCTTCTGTATTTTCAGGAGTATACGCTGCTGGATTTAAGTTTTCATGTTCATACCATGGTTCGTGTCCAGGGCGACGAGTTGTCTGTAATGCTTGTTGTGGCGGAACTGGAACAACTGGAGATGCAGAATCTGCAATTTCTGCATCGCCTGCTATAGCTGCTGTGCCAGCTGCTGGTCCGTTTAAGTGTATTTCTGCACCAGTTTGTGTAATGTTTGCACTAGCTCGTAAATCTAAGCCGCCGCCGGCTGCTGTTACAAGTGCTGCTGTGCCGGCATGTATGTCTGTTTGCTCTCCGGACGATAATTTAGTGTTTGTTGCAGATTTGACATCTATAGCAGCATCCGAATTTACGATTAAATTACCAACTGCTTTAACATGTCCATCGCCATCAGTTGTAATTTTTAAACCAGCACAAGCATCTATATTCATATTACTAGTTGTACCTAAAAATAAATCTTTACTACTCTGTAAAGTCATCTGATCTTGCGAAATTAGGGTTGTACTTTGTTCACTATATAAAGATAAAGTACTTTGTGCATTTGCATTAAAACTTGTACCTGCACTAAAAGATGTATGTGTTCCTGTTTTTACATTTCGCTGATCGCCTGCAGATTCGCTATGATTTCTACCAACAACAGTATTCATATCTCGTATTGCAGTAAAATTAATATCTCTATCTGCGGTGAAATTTAAATCTTGCGCACTATGTACACTAATGCTATCTTGTGCATAGATGTCAATTTTACCGTTTGCTGTTAATTCTATCCAACTACTGCCACTACCATGAGATATGTAAACTAAATCTTCTGTATTATGAAGTAAAATTTGATGACCTGTTCTTGTACGTATTCTTGTAAGTTCATTTGCAGGTAAAGTTTTATCTCCACCTGATTCACCAGCACGTTGATTGGTATATTCCATAGGCGTATCTTTAGCCGGTCCTCTGCGTAACTGGGTTTCGTCACCGTCGTCCATTACAAAACTAGAACCGCCTAAACGATTTACAGGTATTGTAGCTTTGTGCTCTTTATCTCCGTATCTAACCTTAGGTGCGCCTGGTCTTTTGTCTAACGGCCCGGGTGTATTCCATCCATAAACATTAGATACTGCTCCTCGTCTAGCAGAAGTAGTACTAAGTCCTCGAACTTCGTCTTTATCTAATCCTTGATCAAACATTCTATTTGCATAATCAACGTTGACTGGTTTGTTATAAGCAGTTGGATGGTCACCTCTTGTTTCTAATAGTTTGTTAAATTCACCTACAGGTAATTTTGTACCTGTACTGTTGTAAGAAGTAGAAGCTCTACCGTCAGGAACCATAAAGTTCATATGTGTATCTTGTACACATCCTATCCAATATCCTTGATTAATTTTTCCTTCAGCAAATATTACAAGGACTTTTGTTCCAATGTCTGGCGGGACTGCCCAAAATCCGTAACTTTTTTGTGTAGCATTGTATTGATCTTTTTTGCCGCTTCCTGCAAGAGGACTAACTCCGTAAAACGGACTTAGATATTTTACCGTTACTAACTGTCCTGACTTTTCAGGACTATTTCCTGATGATGAACTTTTTAGTAATTCAACTTCTAAACCACCTCCGTAATACGGATCTAGATGACTTACTATAAGTGCTTCGTAAGGTCCAGCATTATGTAAATCAGGCGTCAGTGCTTTTTTATTACTGCGTTTATCTTTCATTAAAATCCTCGTATAATACCACGGTTAATATCTGCTAAACGATTATTAACATTTTCTGTTCGAGCTGTTTTTGCTAAAGCTACTTGTTCTTTAATTGTAGGGTTATCTTGTGCATTTGCTGCTGCCGGAGTTCCTGTTGCTCTACCTGTATTATCTAACACTGCGGATTGGCCGTTAAATTGTTTGTATACGCTTTGTCCTGTTGATCTTCCTTCTTGATTAATTCTACGTATGCATTCTAATTCTTGTGTAAATTTTCCGCCAGCCCATCTTGATTGAACTTTAATTACCTTATATAACCCACTAAACGGTTCTACAGGAACTGTATCTTCTGGAAAATCCATAAGTCCTGTATTATCATTATAATCAATTGGAGTTCTAAAATTTATAATAATATCAACTTCACTTCGTTGATAATCCATTTGTCCGTCTTGTGTAATATTTAATGTTCCAGGTCTACTATTATAATTTCCCATTCCGCTGTCAGACAGATAATAAGGATCTCCCATAATATTAAAAGTAATTGTAACTAAATCAACCCGGCTGTTTACTATACTATCATGGAAAGATCTAGCAACTCTAGTAGCAACGCTTTCATTGCTACCGCCTCCTATGTTACCAGTACCGTGTGTTCCTGTTCTACGTATACCGCCGCCGTTTTGGCCTGCAGAACCGCCTTGGCTAACTGTTGCTTGAGCTTCTCCGGTTGCACTTGTACTAGATTTTGTAGAAGTAACACTAGTTGCTGAAAGTGCATCACCGTCAGCACTTACTGCACTAAAAAATTGATTATTTAGATTAATTTCAAAATCTAATATATCATTATTTGCACCGGTATAGATATAATCATATTGTTTATTAGCAAGTTGTTTTAATCTTTCAAATCCTGGAGCAGTTTGTGTTGGACTAGAAATTGTTGCTAGATGTACTTTATATGGTACAACTTTATATACATAAATTTTTGGTGTTGTACCTGTTCGACGTTGTTCTTCAGCATCTGCTATCGGATATACTTCGGTTTCAATTTTAAACCAATCAACCATTCCAACAGAATCAGGACGAGGTTCGGCAAATTTTTTACCGTAATCACTAATAATTACAAGTTCTTCAATAATATCTTGTATTTTTGAACCTTTAGGAAACGTATAAGTTCTTAAATCATGACTTACACTCATTTTATCATTTTCAAATAATAATGTTTCTTCGTTATAAGTTAAACCTGCTTTATTTAAAGGATGATTTCCTGGAACATCAATACTATCTGCAAGTGTAGATTTACCAATACTATTAACATTGCCACCTATATTCTCTTTTAATTTTCCCGATATGTTTGATTTACGTGCAATATATTCTTTTGAGCTTTGAGTAACTGCTGCTCTATTAGTTGAATTTCCGATTCCAATGCCTAAATCTCCAATATTAAATCTAGGTACACTAGGAGCATTGCCGTTTTGTGTCATATCATAAAGTACACTCTGTATATTACCTCTGCTATCTGCTGATCCTGCGCTACCGCTGGTAGATGCAACATCTTCAGGAAAAATAATTACAAATTCACTAGGTCTAGCTCCTTGTCCTACTTGAATTTGTTCTAACAGTTGTGAATTAATTGTAGCGGATAAACTTTGGGGACCTGACTCTAAAATTTCATCTAATGTAGATCCTGTTAATTCGACATCATTAGTCATTGTTTGTATTGCATTAGTAAGACTAATTTCATTATACGGAACTGCGGTGACATCATATACAGTGCCGCCGCCAGTAACATTCATATCCATGTTTACTATTTTAAGAGGAAAAAATCTTTTACTTACACTACCAATAAAATTGCCATCTTCATCTTGACCTAAAAATTCTAAAGTAAGCAATAGAGGAGTTTCGAGATAATTTCTATATTCTTCAGCAGCAGCAATTTGTAGAGTTTGTAAAAATAAACCCATGCTATACGGTTCCATTACTTTAAACTGAATGTTAGTAGCATTTGTAGCTCGCTGAGAAGTAGTTGGTGCAATAATTGCTTCAATGTCTATATCATCTATAAAGTATTCTAATCTTCCAGATTCGCCTTCATATGCAGTTATAGCTTTTGTTGCTGCTAATCCTCCGCCACTTTGTAATATTGTCTTTACACTTTGACCTGCTCTATAAGTTTTTTCAGGATATGCCATTTGAGTACTTGATAATACTGCTAAAGTAAATTTAAATGTTCCGTTTGAAAATTGTTCTAATTCGTTAGATTGTTTACCCGTGGTACCTATACTACTACTAAACTGCGGTATTATAGATTGTTCATATTCGCCGTCATTAAATTCTCGTGCTGTTTGATTGAGCTCGTTTGTTCTGCCTGCAACATACGCTTTGATAATATCGTCACTTGATACCATGCTATAATCCTAAAAGTTCACGTAAAGATGGTCCGTTTAGTAAGTATATTTGTGTGCCTGCTTTAAAATCAAAAACAGGATCGATTAATATATCCATATTTCGCTGTGCAAACACCCACCATAATTTATGATTATTATATATGTAATTTGCAGCTAGATCAGGACGTTGGTGAAATATTGGTTCAATAGTATATAACACATCACTTGTTGTTTTTGGCACTGGTCTGACTTGTAACAAATCTAAATAATTTTCTGTATACGGAGTTGCTGCATAAGGACTAGATGAATTGTACGCCATTACATGAATCCTCCACCTGTTTTAAGATAGCCGCCACTTATAAACTTATCTAGACTAAATTGCTCTACCTTACGTCTACTATATTGCGGTACTAATGTAAGTGCAATTTGACACTTAACAGGTACAAATGTTTTTCCACCGCCGCCAAATGTTGTTTCAATATAATCAACATCAGACGGTAAGTCAATCATAAATGTTTGTAATAATACTGGAATATTATTGAACACAAATTGCCCGTATCCGTTTAATTTTAATAAAGGTGGTGGGTTACCTTGGTTAGATGTTTCGCCGTATGCCATTTTTGTTGCACTTCTTAAAAAGTGCATCACAGCAACCCAATATTCTGCGTCAGCTTCTGTCTGTTGAACAAAGTCTCCTGTGATTGTCATTTGATCAACTTGGCTATTTTGATAAGCATAAAATGGATAATTACTATGTACAGGATGCATTGCATCATAATTTGCTGTATGATTAACAATAACTGTAGGAGTATAAGGAAAAACTACACCACCGGTAATAGATAACGGCGCCATTATATCAGTATAAGATCCTTTCTTATATCCAAGTTTAACACGCCAATCAGAATTATAACCTGACCAAACTGCATTAGAAGTTGTGCGTTGCTGCATAACACCGTCTCTTGGTGCTGACGACATTCTTCCGTATTCTATAAATTCACTTATTTCTTTGCCATTTTGATCAGACGCTTGGTAAGATCTAGTACTTCTAGTGGTCATAATAATAAACTCCTATACTACTATTTAGTTGACAAAATTAAGTATGTATATTATAATATATAGTAAATACAATCTAGTTAGGAACTATAAATGAGAAGACAGAATTATCTAAACAACAAAGATATGCTAAAAGAAATACACAAATCAAAGATGAGTTTTTGTAGTTATTTAGAAAAAGATTATGCACAATTTGACATCATTTTACCCGGAATTGAAAAAATCAATGTTAGAACTATTGCAGAAGCAAAACGCAATAAAGCAAAACGTTTGGGCAATGCTGATTACGAAGCACGTAAACTAGCTGGAGAAAAAGTAAAACAAGCCGAATGTGAGATCGATTATAGAAAAATTACAAAAGAAGAA
>Ga0209603_1000715_pt1 | contig 38731 bp, 26 predicted proteins | sample COGITO_mtgs_1206_FD_184812 | JGI IMG/M metagenome (GOLD analysis project Ga0209603, IMG submission 184812) | Pelagic marine microbial communities from North Sea - COGITO_mtgs_120607 (SPAdes) (version 2) | ecosystem: Environmental > Aquatic > Marine > Epipelagic ...
ACGTTCAATGGAATGCAAAAAATCAGGAAGGACAAAGAGTTCCCACTGGTATATATTTTTATAAAATAAGTACAAATAATTTTGAATCATCCAAAAAGATGATTTTATTAAAGTAAAAATTTAACTAATAGGCTTAAAAATTTACTTTATTATATTTATACATTCAGTGTTTATTTTTTTTCTCCCCAGTTGTGCTGATGTTGCTAAACCTAGTCTTGGGTGTACAGATTGCAATGCCGTAAATTATGATTCATCAGCAGTGATTGATGATAGCTCGTGTCTTTTTTTTAATAGCAATCGTATCTATTCTTATTCTGTCCAAGATTCAATAATGGATTTTTCTTTAACCTGGTTTTTTGATAGCTATACAATTTTTATAGAAAGAGAACCCTGTAATCCAAATGGAATTTTAATTAAAAACTACGGCAATATTGTAAACTCTGATGGTTCATTAATTATTAGAGCTATTGCTGAAGAAGATTCTATTTATATTCCATCTCAAATTATAGATACTGGTATAGAAACTTTTTCAACAGACTACATACAAATTTCTGAATCCACTGGGTACTTTAGAAATGATTCAATATATATTTTTTTAGATTATTCGGATCGATATGATCCATATACGGGGAAACTATTTGGAATAAAAATAGATAATTAAACTGAAATGAGGCTTTATCTTTAAAAGACCATACCATTTTTATGTATTTATTTTAATAATTATGTAACTTTATAACAGAATGTCAGAACCAATCCATAAGCTTGCAGTAATAGTTTTTACCGATATAGTTGGTTTTACAAAATTAACGGCTGAAGATCAACAAAAAGCGAGCGACTTATTAGACCTGCAAAGAAAGGAATTTCTTCCACTAGTTAAAGCATTTCAAGGAAAATGGGTGAAAGAGGTTGGCGATGGGCTTATTCTCACTTTTGATACTGTTCAAAAAGCAGTTCATTGTTGCATCAAGATTCAAGAAAAAGCAAAAGAGATTGATGATCTTAATCTGCGGATTGGAATCCACCTCGGTGAAATACTTGAAAAAGAGAATGATATTATTGGTGATGATGTTAATATTACAGCGCGTATAGAGCCATTTTCAGCAACTGGCGGTATTGCAATTTCCAATAAAATTAATGATGCTCTTATTAGGGAATCTCAGTTCAAAACAAAATATCTTGGAAAACCCAAACTTAAAGGCGTCGGTCAAACTGTAGAAGTTTACTGTATCATCTCCCATGGTTTACCTCCAACAAATCTTTCAAAAGTATCTGCAAAACTTGAGAGAGAAAACAAATTTTTAATTCCAGCTATTTCTTCTTTCGTTGTTCTTCTAATTGCAGTCTATTATTTGTTCTTTATGAAACCGAATATTGAGTCTATTGCTGTGCTATATATGAAAGTTTCTGGTGGTGAAGACCTCAGTTATATTGAAGCTATAACCGAGGATCTTATTTTTGATTTATCAAGTTCTACAAATGGTCTGCTTAAAGTCTCTGAACCAGCCTCAGTAAAAAAATATAAAAATAATGATTTAGAGTTTAAAGAGCTAGGTCAAAAACTAGATGTAAAATTTATTTTTCAAAGTAGTATTCAGCCAGATGGAGACGGATTTAACCTTAGATGTAGACTTGTTGAAGCAAAAACAGGCGAGGATAGATTTATAAATAAGTGGTTTATTGAAAGCCAAAATCTTCAATCAATTGTTGGTGTACTTGCTGAAAATATAATTGATGAATTAGAAGTAGATAAAAAATCAGATATGGTGGCACAGCAATATGATCCTAAAGCATATGAGCTATATCTTAAGTCTAAAACGTTGTTTGCTAAAAGTAAGAGTTCGGAAGATTCAGAAAATTCAATTGAAATGATGTTAGAAGCGACAAGAATCGATAATAATCTTATAGGTGCTAAGCTATTTTTAGGATTAATGTATGAAGAATCAAGAGATTATGAAAATGCTAATAAATTGTACAGTAGAGCATTGTCTCAGAGTAAAACAATTGGTGATAATGCGATCATTGCGGAAGCCCTAAGAAAGCAAGGGAAGCTTTCAAGAAAAGAAAAAGATTTTGATGGTGCAATTGAAAAGTTTAATGAATCGCTATCAATAGCAAAAGTCATGAATGATAAAAATGCAATGGCAAAGACTCTTAATAGTATAGCAATCTTATATTACCGTACTGATAAAAAAGAAGAGGCATTGCAAAATTGGTTAGAGGCTTTGAAAATTGCAGAGGAGTTTGATGATAAACTCAAAACATCTAAATATTTAAATAACCTAGGTATCTGGTATGAGGATGATGCCAACTTCAGTAGATCCATTGAGTATTACAATAAAAGTCTAGTCATAAAGGAAGAATTGGCTGATAACAGAAATTACAGTAAGACATTACATAATCTTGGACAAGTATATTTTGAAATGGGAGATTATGTGAATGCAATAGATCACTACAATAAAAGTATTGAAATGAAAAATGAATTGAATGATTTAGTTGGACTCAATAAATCTATATTAAATAAGGCCAAATCATATTTCTTCCAATTAGATTATGATAATTCTATGAAAGAAATTAAAGCAGCAATAAAATTATCTAAAAATTTGAAGAGAGATAAATTAATAGTAGAGAAAAATAGATTTCTAGGGATGATTTATTTTCATCAATCAATGTATGACAGCTCACTCCTTTATTTAAATAAAGTTGAAAAGTTGTATGAAAAAGTGCCTCCAAAGTCCGCTACTGTGATGCCTTTTATTGCGGCCTCCTTATTTCAAAAAGGTGATAGGAGTAATGCCGAAATAAAGTTGATGGAGTTTAATAAAATTATTGAGGAAAATGATTTAAGAGATAGTGATATTATTTTAGTTAATTGGTCTGCATATAGCATTTATGATTCTTTAGGGGAATCAAAGAAAGCTAAAAATTCTCTTGAAAATGCTTACTTTGAAATTAAATCAAAATCTAAAGAGATTAAAAATAAAGATGATAGAAAGCTATATTTGAGCACTGAAATGAATAAAAATATTCTTAGTAGGTGGAAATCTATTTGAAATCTCAAAAAATAATTGAATATATATTTTTTTTTTTTTAATTTTTATTTTTAAAATCAAATTAATTATATTGAGACCTTATCTCAACAGGGAATCAATTCAATTAGAGCAATAAGGAATCAATAATTATGAATAAGATATTAACCTTCATATCATTCGCTTTTTCATTTTTAAGTGCTACCGTTATCAATGTACCATCTGAATTTACAACAGTTCAAGAAGGTATAGACGCTGCAAGTACAGGAGACACTGTTTTAATTGCTCAAGGTACCTACCATGAGAATCTTTTTCTTGAAAAAGAAATTGTACTAGCCAGTAATGCTATCAATGATGAACTTTCTTCCGAATGGTTATTGAATGAAAATATTGTTAATACAATTATCAGTGCACCCCCAGAGCCTGTCAACTCTAAATTTGGAAGCTGCCTTGTTATTCGTAACAGCCAAGAGCTTATTGAACCTACAATCTTAGGGTTAACTTTCTCAAATGGTCAAGGAACCTCTATGAGAATGGTTGATTGCGCTGAAACTGCAGATAAATCATCTAAAATGAAAGCTGGTGGAGCAATACTTATTTTTAAAGCTTATCCTAAAGTTCATTATAACAGATTTGTTGAAAATGGGCCTTCTGGACCTCAAATAGGCGGTGGGAACACAGCAACAAATTCAATTGCAGATGGTGGAGCTCTGGCACTTTTTGATGATGAAGATATTGAATTTGATGAAGATAGGTCTAGGACTTCTCAAAATACCACAATAAATAGAAATAGACCAACAAGTGTAAGTCTTCAAAATAATTACTTTTCAGGTAATAGTAGTTCTAATGGTCAAAATATTTATTCCGCAGGATATGACGGTTCGATTGATGTTAGTAATAGTCACTTTGATAATATTGATTGTTCTACAAATGAGGTAAATGATTTCATCCTAACTAGTTATAATGAAGATGCAGATTTTGTTCAAGAAAATATTTATGGTGTTTGTATTGAGGAAAACACATTTTACATTTCCTCTAATGGTGATGATTCAAATATGGGAACTGAATCTGAACCATTCCTTACCATTGGTAGGGCTTTAGGTCTTGTAAAAACAACTGGAGAGACTACAATAATTCGTGTTCTAGAAGGGCTTTATTCTCCTTCAACTACAGGTGAGAAATTTCCTGTTACTCTTCCGGATAATGTTCATTTAATTGGTTCAAGCTCAGAGACTACTGTGCTAGATGCAGAAGCAAGTATCGATAATCAAAGAAGAGTAGTTTTAGTTGAAAATTCAGAAAATGTTATGGTCTCAAATTTCACATTAACTGGTGGCTTTGATGAAGAGTCTGGTTGTCATGGCGGCGGCGGTTTATCTCTAATTTTTCCAGATGCAGATCCAAATGGTGATATGTACAATACGAATGCGGTATTTGAGAATCTAATCATTAAAAACAATCATGCCTTCGTTGGTGGAGGAATATCCGTTTTCAGACTTTCAGGTGCAGCATTTGAAAATATTGAAGTCTTAAATAATACTGCTGCTTATATGGGTGGAGGAGTTTTTCTTCAAAAAGGAGTTGCTGCATTTAAACAAATGGTCATTGCCGAAAATGAAAATGGATATCAGCAACAAGGAAGGCAGGGAGGTGGTATGATGTTTGCTTTCTCTGGTGGAACTCTTGAAGATGTAATCATTAAAGATAATATAACTGGAGATAGCGGCGGTGGTTTGTGGATAAATAATGGGATTGGTCTAACTTTTGATAAAGTTACCATTACTAATAATACTAGTACATATAATGGTGCAGGAATCGCTTTAATGCAATCTGAACCGATCGGAATGACAAGAACTACAATTGCTAATAATTTTATAGCTGGTGATGCTAATGGTAATGTTGGGCAAGGGGACGGAATGTGGTCAATGTTTACTAATGTCGCAATCTCAAATTCAATCTTCTATGGTAATACTGGTACGGGTAATGAGGTAGTCAGAATGGGTGGAGATTATTTTTATATGGTCTATAGTTTGACAGGAGATGAAGCTACTTATAGTGATTATTCTCTTGGAAGTATTACAGGAAATCCACTTTTTATTGATGCTGAAAATGACGATTATTCATTGCAAGATGATTCACCATGTATTGATGCTGGTACTGTTGATATCAGTTTTGCAGGTTATGAAGCTTATATAGATGATTATTTTGGGTTAGCACCAGATATGGGTTCACATGAATGGGTTTCACCATCTGTTAATAATGTCTCTATTTTCGTTACTGCTAGCTCAATAACACTTTCTTGGGATGTTTATTCTGATCCTGAATTACAATATTATGCAGTCGAATATTCTACTGACCCAGAGTTCATGAACGGTGTTGAGTCAATATTTGGGACAGAAAACTATCTGGTCTTAGACCAAGATGATTTGGAATATGATACAGAATATTTTTTTAGAGTACTCGCTTTTACTAATTTCTGGAGTCTGCCTTCTGATATGCTTTCAGGAACTCTAGAATTTCTAGAAATAAACAATGATAATGAATTACCAATGTCTTTCTCTCTAAATCAAAACTATCCAAACCCATTCAACCCAACAACAAACATAAACTACAGCATTCCATCTGATAACTTCGTTACAGTGACTGTTTACAATGTAATGGGTGAAAAAATTAAAACGTTATCAAATGGTTTCGCAGCTTCAGGCCATAAATCTGTAAAGTGGAATGCTCAGAATGAAAGAGGACAAGAGGTTAGTGCAGGGTTGTATGTTTACACTATAGAAGCAGGTGACTTCAGAGACACTAAAAAGATGCTATTGCTGAAATAATCTTTTTTCAACTATTAAAAAAACCCCGCACTATATTCTGCGGGGTTTTTTTTTATACTAAACTAAGGATTGGAGGAGAGAAATCGAAATGAGTCTTGTTATAAAAAATATATCTAAAACATATGATAATGGCGTTCAGGCATTAAAAGATGTTAATCTTGAAATTAAAAATGGTATGTTTGGTCTTCTCGGGCCAAATGGAGCAGGTAAATCAACTTTAATGAGGACTATTGCAGCTTTGCAAGATTCTGATAGTGGCACCATAAATTTCAGAGAAATAAATGTTTCAGAAGACAAACAAAAATTGAGAGAAATATTGGGTTATTTGCCTCAAGAATTTGGAGTGTATCCTAAAATATCTTGTTATGAGCTTTTAAATCACATGGCTGTTATGAAAGGTGTTGTTAATTCTAAAATCCGTAAGGATGTAGTAGAATCCTTATTACATCAAACCAACTTATGGGAAGCAAAAGACAGAAGTCTTGGAACATATAGTGGCGGAATGAAACAAAGATTTGGTATTGCCCAAGCATTAATTGGAGACCCTAAACTGATTATTGTGGATGAGCCAACAGCAGGTTTAGATCCAATGGAACGAAATAGGTTCCATAATCTTCTTAGTGAGATAGGTGAAAATGTAGTTGTAATCCTTTCTACCCATATTGTTGATGATGTGAGAGATTTATGTAATGATATGGCTATTATTCTTGATGGAGAGGTTAAGGTTATGGGTGAGCCAATAAATTTGATAAAGGCATTAAATGGTAAGGTCTGGAAAGGCTTAGTGAATAAAAAAGATGTGCCGAAAATAGAGCAAGAGAATCAAGTAATCTCTTCCAAATTACATATGGGTAAAGTTCAAGTTAGAATTTTCAGTGATACACCAATTGATGATGTTTTTGAAAAAGTTGATGCCGAAATTGAAGATTTATATTTCTCAACAATTCATGGTCTAGACATTAATGGATCTGAATGACATGTGGAAGCATATTTTAAATTTTGAGTTAAAACTTGGTATAAAGAAAACATCTTTTTCCGTTTATTTTTTAGTTTTTTTTAGTTTGGCTTTTCTTATTGTCAATGTTTTAGGCGGAGCATTTACTGGCGCTCGCATTGTTATTGGTAATGCAAATAATCATTTAAATGCACCACTAGTAATAGCCGAATTACAAACATTGATTAGTATGATTGGAGTATTGATTTCCGCTGCAATATTTGGTAATGCTGGATATCGAGATTTTGAGTTTAATACCCATTCTTTATTTTTCACAAAACCAATAAAACCATCTGATTATTTTTTAGGCCGATTTACTAGTTCCTTCATTCTTAGTGTAATCATTCAAACTGGTTTTTCTTTAGGCCTTCTTGTTGGTTTTTTAATGCCTTATCTTGAAAATGACGCGTTTGGTCCTTTTAATTTATATGCCTATTTACATCCTTTTATTATTATGGTCATACCAAATATTTTTATGGTTGGTTCACTTCTTTTCACGATCGCGATACTAACACGTAGGATGCTGCCAACTTATATGGCATCTGTTGTATTGTTATTTGGATATTTAAGCACTGGAACCTTCACAAGTGAAATCGAAACACGATGGATTGCTACCCTTATTGACCCTTTTGGGGGTGAAGCCATTGGTGATGCAGTTAGGTACTGGACTCAAGTTGAACAAAATGAAAATTTTATCCCATTAACAAAATGGCTTTTACTCAATAGAGTGTTATGGATTGGTATCGGTGGAATTTTTTTGGTGTTTGGTTTATTAAAATTTGATTTTAGACATCCAAATCCTGCAAAAGTTAAAAAGGGAAGTACTAAATTACCAGAGAAGCCAGGTGATCTCGTAATAAAAACAAAAAACATAAGCTATACCCCTATTTTTGGAAATGGAACTCTTTGGCTTCAGTTCAAAACTCAGGTAATTGTGGAGATTAAACGTGCTTTTCGCGATCCTTATTTTTTAGCTATTGCTGGAACTGCAGCAGGTTTTTTATTATTAAACCAACAATCCATAGGCAAAGCTTATGGAGTAAATACTCTTCCTGTGACAGATACGGTAATCAATATTTTAAGTGGTTCATTTGCCCTTTTTATGTTGATCTTGATTACTTTTTATGCTGGGCAAATTATTTGGAGAGAGCGTGAATTAAAAGCCGATCAAATCATGGACTCATTACCAATTCCTAATTGGATTCCATTAGTATCTAAGTTGGTGGCTCTTATATTGATTCCAGGCATAATGTTATTCATTTTAATGATCATTGGGCTTGGAGTTCAAACTTGGAGAGGGTTCTATGACTATGAAGTACATCTTTATTTGAAAAAATTATTTATTCTTGATTGGACAAATTATGGATTATTATGTGTCCTTGCTTTTGCAATTCAAGTTATTGTAAATCATAAATATTTAGGTCATTTTATTATGATCCTTTATTTTTTATTTGGCATGTTTGCAGGTCAACTAGGATTAGACCATTCTCTATATGACTATGGTTCTGGTTCTAGCGCTCCTTATTCAGATATGAACGGTTTCGAACCTTATGTATGGCGACTCTTTTGGTATAAGGCTTACTGGATCTCTTTTGCTGTACTACTTGTCTTCGTTAGTAACTTATTTTGGAGTCGTGGGCTGACAGGATCTTTTAAATCACGATGGAATATTGGGAAAAAACGATTGAGTGGTTCCATCAGAAATGGAATAATTACATTTAGTATGCTTTTTTTAGGTATTGGAAGTTTTATTTTTTATAATACAAATATAATCAATGAATATCATCCACCAAAATATTGGGAGAAACGAGCAGCTGATTATGAAAAACTATATAAAAAATTTAAAAATGTAGGCCAACCAAAAATCATTGGAGTAGATGGAGAAGTTCATTTATTTCCAAAAGAATCTCGGTTGGAGTATTCTGGTACCTATAAAATGAGAAATAAAACAGATGAAGCCATTGATACTCTTCATTCTAATTTTAATAGAAATGCTTCCTTTAACACATTTATTTTTTCAGTACCAAGCCAAATTGTTTTTACCGATAGTACTTATGGTTGGAATATGTTTGTTTTTGATCCACCAATATTACCTGGAGAAGAATTTTCTATCGACTTTACGGGTTCTCGTAGTCGTAAAGGCTTTTCTAATAATGGTGTAGATAGAACTATAATTGAAAATGGAACTATGATTTGGAGTAATGAACTTTTTCCTTCTTTTGGATACGATCCTGGAAGAGAGCTAAGTAATAAGCGAGCTAGGAAAAAATATGGGCTTTCAGAAGAGCAGGATCCAATGTTAAAGTTTGACGATGCTAATGGAAACAAACATGGAATACTCGGTGATGATGCAGACTGGGTAGATTTTGAAATGATTCTTAGTACAGACCCTGACCAAATTGCAATGACTCCAGGTTATCTTCAAAAAGATACAATAAAAGTTTTAGATGGTGAAGAGAGAAGATTTTTTCACTACAAGATGGATCAAAAAATTCATAATCTGTTTGCATTTGTTTCTGCACGTTATGAAGTTTTACAAGAAGATTTTAACGGCGTCAGTTTAGAAGTTTATTATCACAAAACACATAATTATAATATCGATAAACTAATGGATGGAATGAAAAAATCTATTGAGTATTATTCTGAAATATATGGGCCATATCCTTACAAACAATGCCGTATTCTAGAAATACCTAAGTATGCTAGTTATGCGGCTTCTTTTCCCAATACAATTCCATTCTCTGAATCTATAGGGTTTGTTATGGATGTGGATCCAAATGATCCTGAAGATTTAGATATGCCTTTCTGGGTCACGGCTCATGAAATGGGTCATCAATGGTGGCCACATCAAGTAGCTGGTGGTAATGTTCAGGGTTCTGCTTTTTTATCCGAAGGTCTTTCTGAATATTCAGCGGTTTCTCTTTTAGCACAAGAAAAAGGTGAAAAACAACTTCGTAAATTTCTTAAATATGAATTAGATAAATATCTAGAAGGTCGTGCATTTGAACAGAAATATGAACCCTCTATTACTCAAGCAGAAGGACAAAGCTATATCCACTATAATAAAGCGGGTTTGACTATGTACACATTGTCAGATTTCATAGGTAAAGAGACTTTTAATAGGGCGCTTGGTAATTTTATAGAAAAATATAGATATAAATCAGACCCTTATCCTAATATTGGACAATTTATAAATAGTATAAGAGCGGAAACACCTGGTGATCTTCAGTACCTTATAACAGATACATTTGAAAAAATCACACTCTACGAAAATAAAGCAAAAAGTTCCACTGCTATTTTAAATAATGATGGTACATACTCCGTAAATATTGTAGTAGAAGCAAAAAAAGTGTATTCTGATAGTCTAGGAATTCAATCAGACGGAGACCTTAACGATTGGCTTGAAATTGGTATATTAGGAGAGGTAGTAGTTGACGGAAAAATCGAAGAACTTCCTATCTATTTAGAGAAAGTTCTTATTACAGATTCCCTTACAACTTTTCAAGTAAATGTAAAAGAAAAACCCCTCAGGGCTGGAATTGACCCTATGCATAAATTTGTTGATCGTGATTCGGAAGATAACCTCATAAAGGTAAGTCTCCTTAAGGCAGATACTGATGAAAATCGTGATCAGAAGATTATAAATGAAGAAATCGTAAAAAAGTTTGGTGGGGATGATCGAATAAAAACAATAAATGTTGATAAAAGCGATCAATAGAAACAAAGAACTATTTTCTAATATTGTACCTTTAATAAAAAAAATTAAGCTAAAAATTGTAAAGAATAGACTAATATGTTGAATTTTATTTTCATTATTTTTCAATTTGTAGTTCCTCAACATCTTTTATCTCGATTAGTTGGAAAACTTGCTGCGACTAAAAACTTAAAATTAAAAAATTATTTGATATCGTACTTTTTAAAAAATTATGATATAAATATGGCGGAAGCTGAGCTCGAGTACGCTTTTGATTTTGAAACCTTTAATCACTTCTTTACAAGAAAATTAAAAAATGATGTACGTCCTATCTCTTCAGAAAATAATGTAATTATTGCTCCTGCAGATGGGGTAGTAAGTCAAGTTGGTATAATTAAAAATGGAGAGGTTTTCCAGGCCAAAGGTAGAAGCTTTAACCTTTATGATTTTCTTGGAGGGAATAAAAATATTTCAGATAATTTTTTGAATGGTTCTTTTTCGACAATCTATCTTTCACCAAAAGATTATCATCGTATTCATATGCCATTCGCGGGAACTCTTAGGAGTATGGATTATATTCCAGGGAATTTATTTTCTGTTAATCCTGTAACAGTTGAAAACGTTGATAATCTATTTGCTCGTAATGAAAGATTATCCTGTATTTTTGACACAAAGAATGGTCCAATGGCTGTAGTCTTAGTAGGGGCAATGATTGTAGCAGGTATTCGAGTTATATGGAAGAAAAGCCCTTTTATAAAAAATAAAAAAGTACAGCATTTTGAATACCCGTTGAAAGGAGAGGGTTCTGTTCATCTTAAAAAAGGCGATGAATTAGGAAGGTTTTTGTTAGGATCCACTGTAGTCATTCTTTTTCCTAATAAAAAAATAAATTGGAATAAAAGTATTAAGGTTGAAACAAGACTGAAAATGGGGCAGTCAATAGCTCAAACTTCTTCCTGATTTTATTACCCCAGGCGACCCATTTGATAATCCTCAAAAGCTTGAAGTATCTCAGCTTTGGTATTCATAACAAAAGGTCCTCCTCTAGCTACAGGTTCATTTAAAGGGGCTCCTGCAACGAGTAAAAATCGAGTATTATCTTTTTTAGAAATGGTTTCTAAGTCACCTAAAGTATTCATCACGGCTAGATTCCCTTTTTCTATTTTTTCATGAGAAAATAATTCTCCCTCATAAACATATATAAAACAATTCCAATTTTCTTTTATTGGAGCAGAAAAAGTTGCATTTTTATCTAACCTGATATCAAAATAAGACATTCCAGTATGAGGTTTTCCAGGGCCTTTTACATTTAAAAAATCACCGGAAATTATTTTCACATCCCCTCCAGTAATTTTTACAATTGGAATATCTCCTGCGGGTATATCATTATATGCTGGCTCAATCATTTTTTTGTTCTTTGGAAGATTTAGCCATAATTGAAACCCACGAACTAGACCTTTTGTCTGTTCCGGCATCTCACTATGTACTATCCCTTTTCCTGCTGTCATCCATTGCACAGACCCATCACTTAGATACCCTTCATTACCCGCGGTATCTTTATGTCTGAATTTTCCATTTAGCATGTAAGTAATAGTTTCAAATCCTCTGTGTGGATGTGGAGGGAACCCGCCTAAATAATCATTAGGATTGTCACTACCAAATTCATCTAACAATAAAAATGGATCAAGCATATTAAGATCGGGACCTGCTATAATGCGAGTTAAGTTTACTCCTGCACCATCTTGAGTTTTTATTCCCTTAATGATTTTAACTATAGAGCGTAGCTTAATCATGGTTTGTACTTCCTTTATCTCTATCATAGACTTTTAAATTTCTTAACATAGATTAATATAATTTATATATTTATAAATTTAATTAATATTTAATTTTGAGTGTAAAAAATGGTTGCCGTATATGAAAATTATTAATAATATGTATATATCACTTTTTCTTTTGTCATCTATTAGTTTTAGTCAAATTATTCAAGTGGGTAGTGGTAGTTACACTACAACATTTCCAGGAACGGATGAAGCAGGAAGAAATGAATATCCTAGTGGAAATCCGCAAGTTGTTGGTCCTGCAGCAATAAAACCTCCTCCCACGAATGATTGGTGGTCATCAATCATAAAAAACGATCATTCAAGTAATATATTTAACTATCCCATGGCCTTAAAAACAACAGCTTCAGGCCTTGTCCTGAGTTATATACCATGGGGAGTTTATGATGATCAGGAACCTATTATTGTAGGCGTTGAAGGATTAAATGCAAATAGAGCGAATGTTTATGATTTTTCAGATTGGACAGTAACCATGGAGTGGAGTAATAATAACCATTCATTCAAAGCTACTTCAGGGATGGGGATGCCCTTTGTTTATTTTACCAAACAAAATAATGATATCGCTGAAATAAAAATAAACCTTGGTCAAGTAACAATTATTGATGAGATAATTTTGGTTCAGGATGCTCGTAATAATGCAGATTTCATAATTTTTGCTCCAGAGGGGAGTAATTGGAATCAAAGTGGATCCACCTATACATCAGACCTAAATGGTGAGAATTATTGGTCAATGGCAATGATTCCGCAGTCCGAAGAAAATCTCAATCAAGTATATTTAGATTATAAGAAATATGCGTATGTATTTCCAGAAAGCACTTCTGCTAATTGGTTTTATGATGAAAATACATCTACTTTAACCACAGAATATTTAATTGATGTTGAGGTAAAAGAAGGAGAATTCAGTGATGTTTTACAAGGTCTACTTCCTCATCAATGGAGCAGTCTATCAAGTGGCTCTCCAGTACCTCAGGAGATTAGTTATTCCTCTGTAAGAGGTGAGTTGAAAATGTTAAAAGGTAATTATTTTTCAACAGAAAATATTTTTAGAGGTATCCTACCAACATTGCCATACTTAGCAAATTATAGCAATGGGTTTAATCCATCCGAATTAGGAAATAAAATATCGCAAATAAAAAATGATCAACTCGCTACATGGACAGATTCATATAATGAAGGACAGGTGATGAATAGACTGATTCAGACCGCTAGAATTGCTCATGAATCTGGAGACTTAGAAGCTCGTGATGTGATGGCTTTAACGGTTAAAAATCGTTTAGAAGATTGGCTCACCGCAAACAGCTCTGAAGTAGCTTTTTTATTCTATTATAACAACACCTGGTCTACATTAATTGGCTATCCGGCGGGGCATGGTCAAGATTCTAATATTAACGATCATCACTTTCATTGGGGGTATTTTATTCATGCGGCGTCTTTTGTAGAACAATATTTTCCAGGTTGGGCTGCAGACTGGGGACCAATGGTTAATGAGCTGATTAGAGATGCGGCATCTCCAAATAGAGAAGATGAAAAATATCCTTATTTAAGGAGTTTCAGTCCGTTTGCAGGTCATTCTTGGGCAAATGGTTTTGCTACATTTCCTCAGGGGAATGATCAAGAATCTTCGTCTGAAAGTATGCAGTTTAATTCTTCTTTGATTCATTGGGGTACTATTACTGATGATTCTGAGATAAGAGACTTGGGTATATATTTATATACAACAGAGCAAGCATCTACTGAGGAGTATTGGTTTGATATTTTTAATAGAAACTTTTCTTCCTCTCAACAATATAGTTTAGTCTCCCGCGTTTGGGGAAATGCATATGATAATGGCACTTTTTGGACTAATGATATAGCAGCCTCATACGGAATAGAAATGTATCCTATCCATGGAGGATCACTATATCTAGGTCACAATATCTCTTATGTGGAAACACTGTGGGATGAAATAATTTCAAATACAGGGATTCTAAATAATGAAGTAAACCCAAACTTATGGCATGATGTTTATTGGAAATACTTATCTTTTATTGATCCTGAATCTGCAATCAATCTATATAATTCCAACCCTCAACGTGAGATTAAGTTTGGAGTTTCTGATGCGCAAACATATTATTGGATTCATGGGATGAATGCACTGGGTCGTTTAAGATCAGATATTTACTCAAATCACCCTATTTCTGCATCATTTGAGCTAGATGGTGCTATGACTTATGTTGCTCATAATTATTCTGATGAAATTATACTGGTTACATTTTCTGATGGTTTTCAACTGAGTGTACCCCCTAAACAACTTGCAACAAATAGAGGAAGTGACATAACCGGTGTTATATCCTCTGATTTTACTCAAGCTTATGTTAATGGGAGTATTAACCTTAATATTCAATCAGAAAACCAGAACATCAATAGGGTGGAATATTATGATGGAATTAATATAATTGGAGAGTCCAATACTTTCCCATATGAATTTACAGCCCAAAACCTATCTCCGGGCATGCATGACATGTATGCAAAATTATTCAATGGTACCGATTTTGGAATATCAAATATTATTAATATTCAGGTTGGGGAACAGCTTCCTTTTCAAGGAAACTCTAATATTATACCTGGAATAATAGAAGCTGGAAAATATGATAATTTTGAAGGAGGAGTAGGACAAGGAGTCTCTTACCTAGATCTTACTCAGGCAAATAATGGTGGATATCGTCAAGGGGAATATGTTGATTGCGAGTATTTTGCAGGGGAAGGGGCCACGATAGGGTGGATTTCCGCTGGCGAATGGACAGAATATAGTATGGATGTGCAAGAAGCAGGCTTTTATAATTTAACAGTTCGATGTGCCTCTGGTAATGCAAATGGAGGCGGGCCATTTAAATTTGAAATTGATGGTGTCTCGTTAACTCCAGATATTTCGGTTAATTCAACTGGAGATTGGTATAATTGGTATACAATAAATATTGATAATGTTCCAATAAATCAAGGTGAACAAGTTCTTAGGTTGGTGATGTTAAATGGTGAGTTTAACATTGGAAAAATAAACTTTACGTATGCAGGTCCATTAGATTATTCACCTCCAGTTGCAATTGCAGGTGATGATATTGTTGTTGTTCTTCCAGATGAAAGTGCTCTTTTAGATGGATCTTCAACATTTGATGATGACACTGAAGAATTAACATATAGTTGGGAACAGATATATGGTCCTTCAGTAATTAATCTTTCAGACCAAAATTCTGTTACTACTTTGATTACAGATTTAATAGAGGGTGTGTATAAAATTAAATTAAATGTAAATGATGGTGCCTATAGTTCAAATGATGATATATTAGTATTTGTTTCCTCAACTTCAAATTTAGCTCCAACTATTATTGTTGATTCACCGATTACAAATTCATCTTTTTACAGTGGTTCAATAATTTCATTAAGTGCGAATGCAAATGATTTAGATGGTTCAATTTCACTTGTTGAATTTTTTGATTCAAATATCAAATTATATGAAGATGAAACCTCTCCTTTTCAATATTCATGGGAAGGAGCAACTTTGGGGACACATTTCATAACGGCTCATGCAACAGACAATGAAGGTTCTACAACAGTTTCATCAACGATTGAAATAGAAATTATCGAAGCTCCTTCATGTTTTGGTGGTCCTGAAAATGGACATTATACATATGAATTCTCTGATGATTCTAATAACCCAACTATTACATTTATTCCAAGTGCAGGACATGTTGGAAGCCCAACCTGTATTCTTTATTATTCAACCGGTGGTACTCCTCCAGGTTACAATGTAACGCCAAATATCCCTTTTCAGATTAATGCAAATGAAGGTGATCAAATTCAGTTTTACTATACCTATTCATATAATGGTTTAGAGCAAAACACTTCTCAAAACTCGCACACTTACATCATTGGTAGTTGTAATAGCTTGAAAAATAATAATGAAATAAATTTGCCGGATAATTTTTCTATTAAAACTTATCCAAACCCTTTTAACCCGTCAATAAATATTGATTATGGATTAAATAAGTCGTCTCAAGTGAGTCTTAATATATATGATATTAAAGGTCAAATAGTAAAAAATTTAATCAATAGTAAAATGGAAGCTGGATACCATAGCACTGTATGGAATTCAAAAAATTCTAAAGGATTACACGTTTCAGCAGGTATTTACTTTTGTACTATTTTGACCAATAATAATTTGATTACCAAAAAAATAATTCTAGTAAAGTGATTTAGTTTTATAACTTTTTTATTTGAATTCCATGAAACACTAAGCCTCAATTTAATTGAATGGTTTCAGATTTGCCTATGCGCGATTGGTATAGGCATGGCAAAAACGGGGCTTGGTGGCATTGGTTTATTAGTTGTCCCTGTAATGGCTTCAATTTTTGGTGCAAAATCTTCTACTGGTATTTTATTAATTATTTTAATTCTAGCCGATTTTTTTGGAGTTTCATATTATCATCAACATGCAGATACTAAGAAACTTATAAAATTAGCTCCCAGCACAATAATAGGCATTCTTACTGGTGTGCTCATTGGCAATCAAGTAAATGAAAAACAATTCAAATTTTTTCTAGCAATAGTTGTTACTTTAGGTATTTTATTAATGTTTTTTAATAATAAGAAAAAAACTACTAATAAGGATTCTAACTTTTTAATAACTAGTTCTTTTGGAGTTCTGGGAGGTCTTTCTACTATGATTGGTAATGCTGCTGGACCAGTTATGACAATCTATTTTTTATCAATTGGTTTTAAAAAAAATAAATTTATTGGTACCGCAGCCTGGTTTTTTCTTCTTGTTAATATTTTTAAAGTACCCTTTCATATATATACTTGGAAGACAATTAATTTGTCAATTATATATTTTGGATTGACGTTTACTCCCTTGATAATTCTTGGTGCTTTAAGTGGTGTTTGGGTTGTAAAAAAAATACCTGAAAAACCATATAAAATATTTCTTATTTTTTCAGTCCTTTTATCGATCTTAAAATTATTTTTTATTTTTTGATTGATTGTAATCTTTACAGAATAAAGAATTAACTTGGAAAATAAAAAGTCATTCAAATTAATAATTGGATATATTTCATTGGGGATAAGTACAATTTTTTATATTGCCATTTTTTCGATGCCTTTCTTTAATTTATTACCTTCTTATAAAATTAAGCTTGGAATAGCATTCTACATTGTAAGCTATCTATTTATGTTTATTGGTTTTTGGTGCTTAGGTAAAGAGATTGTTCTTAAAATAAAGCAAAAATGGAATTCTTTTTTCAAAAGAGAAAGACAAGCTTAAGAATTTTTTAAAATATTACTTAATTCTGAAATGAAAAAAATAATTATCATTATGCTATACATTATTACATCCATTACATTTATTATAATTGGTTTTGTGAATCTAAGTCCTCAGTTTGGATCAAACCCTCCAAACAAAGATATAAAATCTTTTACTGAACTTGATAATTTTAAAGATGGTGAATTTATGAATCTTGAAGAAACAGAAATGATGACGGGTGAGATGCCAATGTCTGAATTTTTTAAAAAAGATTCTTCAAGAAGGCCTCAATTTAATTTAAAACCCAAAAAAATTAATTTAGAATCATTTATTGGAACCGCAAAAGATTCAATCATGAAATTTGCATGGTTGGGACACTCAGCTTTTATTTTTAATATAAATGGTAAAATTATTTTACTTGATCCAATGCTTGGTAAGCATGCAGCTCCTCTACCGGTGCCATCAATGAAGAGATATAGCGATGAAATTGCTTTTTCGTTAGATGATATTATAACAATTGATGCAGTCTTAATTTCTCATGATCATTATGATCATCTAGATTATCCAACTATTAAAAAATTAAGAAGTAAGGTTAAAATGTTTTATGTACCTCTTGGTGTAGGAAGCCATCTCTTACATTGGGGCATAAAAAAAGAAAATATAATAGAAATGAATTGGAATGACGAACGTCAACTCGGTGAAATTGATATTTTTTGCTTACCAGCCAGACATTTTTCAGGTAGAGGACCACTAAATAGAAACTCTACATTATGGAGCTCATGGGCTTTAAAATCTAGATATGGGAAAATTTATTTTAGTGGTGACAGTGGGTTTGGATCACACCTTTTTTCAATTGGAAAGCAACATGGCCCTTTTGATTTAGCTCTTATTGATTGTGGTCAATATAATCAAGCCTGGAAGAATACTCATATGTTCCCAAAAGAAGCAGTTCAAGCATCAAAAGCATTGCAGGCAAAGCATTTTATGCCTATTCATTGGGGTGCATTTACATTATCCACACATTCATGGACCGAGCCAATTGAACAAGCGCTTAATAGATCTAAAGAAATGAAGCAAAAAATAATCACGCCACAAATTGGTGAGGTTTTATCTATTAATAAATTAGAAAAAGAGAATATTAGTTGGTGGGCTAAATAAAAATGATAATTAGCTAACTTTTTTAATGAAATAAAATTATATTTTAATAACAGAGTAGATCTGAAAATGACTGCTACTTAGTAAGAAAAACTAAAATGATAAGGACTTGATTCATGGAACAGGTACCTAATGAAAAAAAAACTTACCTAATAATTGGTGGAGGAAAACTTGCCCTCCACTTTTCTGAATATTTCTCCTTATTAAATATTGATTTTTATCGATGGGAGAGAAGATCAAATCAGCCATTAAAACAATTACTAGAATTAACAAGTAAAGTTTTATTAGCAATTTCAGACGATTCCATTGATGCTGTTGCAAGAACAATTAAAAATAAATTAGTGATACATTTTTCGGGAGTGCACTCATCGGTATATTCTGAAAGCGCTCATCCTCTATTTACTTTTAGTTCTTCTCTTAATAGTTTAGATGAGTACGAATCTATTTCGTTTATTACAGAAGAAGGGAAAAAAAGCTTTTCTTCTCTGTTTCCAGAACTGAAAAATAAGTCTTATAAAATAGATTCAAATAAAAAGATTCTTTATCATGCATGGGCCTCTATGGTTGGTAATTTTCCATCAGTATTAATTTCCGAATATGCAAAAGTTTTAAAAGAATTATCACTTCCAGTAGAAATTGCTGATCCATATTTAAAACAAGTTGTACAAAATTCATTATATACCAGCAACTCACTTACTGGTCCAATATCTAGGGGTGATAAAATAACTATCCAAAAGCATCTTGTGACGATTGATAAAGATTTTAAAAAGGTATATGAGTCTTTTGTGGAATTAATAGAAAAGAGAAAAATATGAAAAATATTCAAGAAATAACTAAAAATAATTCCAGAGGTAGATTATCAATGGTTACATGTTATGATTATACCTTCGCTAAAATAATTTCAAAAACAAACGTAGATATGGTTTTAGTTGGTGATAGTGCAGCAATGGTTATTCATGGTTACGCAAATACAATTCCAGCGACGATTAATATGATGCAAGCACATGTCCAATCTGTTTCAAAAGGCTTAAACGGTAAGTTCCTAATTGCTGATATGCCATTTTTAGAACACAGAAAAAGTTTAAAGAGAACGATGAACTCTGTTGATCTATTGATGAAAGCTGGCGCAAATGCAATTAAAATAGAAGGAGGTAGTCACCACCTTGAGACCATAGAATATATAGTTAATTCAGGTATACCTGTAATGGGTCATCTTGGGCTAACTCCTCAATCAGTTCATTCTCTTGGTGGATGGAAATTGCAGGGTAAAACGAAAGAAAAGGCGAATATCATTTCATCGGATGCAAAAAAGCTTGAAGATGCTGGAGTCTTCTCAATCGTGCTTGAGATGGTACCAAATCAATTATCCACAAAAATCACTCAAAAATTGAACATTCCAACTATTGGAATTGGAGCAGGTCCTGGAACATCAGGACAGGTTTTAGTTTTGCAAGATATTTTAGGGATGAGCAAAGATTTCAATCCAACTTTTGCACGAAAATATGTTGATGGGAATAAAATTATAACTGAGGCATTAAATAAGTTCAATGGAGATGTTAAAAATGGTGACTTTCCGAACAAAAGTGAAACATTTTAATGAAGATTGTTCACGGTCTCAGCAAATGGTCAGACTTTAGACTCAGTATTAATGAGAACCAAAGAATTGGTTTTATTCCAACAATGGGTGCACTTCATAAAGGCCATATCTCATTAGTAGAAAAGTCCATTGATGAAAATGAAATTACCATTGTTAGTATTTTCATAAACCCAACTCAGTTTAATGATAAAAATGATTTAAAAACATATCCAAAAAAGGTAGAGAATGATATAAATATGCTAAGCTCTCTTAATATAACATATTTACTTTTACCTTCTGAAGATGAAATGTATAAAGATGGATATAATTATAAAATAACAGAGAAAAATTTAAGTTTTAAAATGGAGGGTCTTGAAAGAGAAGGACATTTTGATGGGGTGCTTACAGTTGTCATGAAGTTATTTAATATTGTAAATCCAACATGTGCATATTTCGGTGAAAAAGATTATCAACAATTGAGGTTAATTGAAAATATGGCAGAATCTTTTTTTATGAGAATTAAAATAATCCCTTGCAAAACAATTAGATCTAAGGATGGTTTAGCGCTGTCATCAAGAAATTCATTCTTAACTGCTGATGAAAGATTAATCGCTCCAAAATTTTACAAAGCTTTAAAATCAAAAAAAAGTATCAGAGAAATTAAAAAAAAGCTAAATAATGATGGCTTTAAAGTTGAATATATTGAAGAATATGATGGAAGGTTATTCGGAGCTGTGAAAATTGGTAATGTGAGGTTGATTGATAATGAAAAAATCTAATATTTTATTTGCCTTAAGTGGTTCAATTGCCGCTTACAAAAGTGCGGATGCAATTTCAAAATTAGTTCAGAAAGGATATGTTGTCCAGGTCGTGACTACTAAATCAGCATTGAAATTTATAGGCTCAGCAACTTTAGAAGGCTTAACAGGTAGAGAGATTATATCCGATACGTTCATGAGTGGTAAAATGATGTCACATATAGATTTAGTCAAATGGGCAGATATAATGATACTAGCTCCAGCTTCTGCATCAACAATTAATTCAATGCATCATGGCATAGGAGACAACTTGGTTTTATCTTTGTTTTTAGCTCATGATTGGGATAAACCATATTTCATTGCTCCTGCAATGAACACAAAAATGTGGACGCATCCTGCAACGACTTTATCTTTAAAAAAACTTAAAAACTGGGGTGTCAAAATTTTGGAACCAGAAGAAGGAGCATTGGCATGTGGAGATTATGGAGCGGGGAGAATGGTCTCTTCAGATTTATTGGTTAATGCACTAGAAAATTATAAAGATAATAAAAATAAATTATCAGTTTTAATTACTGCAGGAGGCACAAAAGAACCAATTGATGGAGCACGCTTTATATCCAATATTAGTACCGGAAAAACCGCTGCAAAACTTGCGGAGGTTTTTATTAATAATGGTTGGGATGTAACTTTTCTATCTTCAAAAGATTCAGAGGTACCTAATGGTAAATTTGAAAAAAAGAGTTTTTCTACTTTTAATGATTTAGATAGAAAAATTAAATCTTTAATAGGAAATAGAAAATTTGATGTATTTATTCATTCGGCTGCAGTGAGTGATTATACACCTGTAGAAATAAATGAACAGATCAAAATTGATTCTATGAACAAGAATCTAACTTTGACATTTAAAAAAACACCTAAGATAGTAAATAATCTAATATCCGAAAGTGAGAATAAGGCTATGATACTTATTGCATTTAAATTTACTGTTAATCTTGATGAGAAACAGAAAAAAGGCAAAGTAGATAAATTATTAAAGGAATCGAATGCAGATATTGTTATCCAAAATGATATCTCTGATAGAAAAAGAGATATACAGACTGGATTTAATCTTTATAATGGAAAAGGAAAAGTTTCAGAGGCTTCAGATGCCCTTGGTCTAGGTATTCTATTACAAAAAGAAATGAGGAAAATACTGTCATGATTATGTGCATCGACATCGGAAATACCTCTATTCATGGTGGGATTTTTAATAATGATACACTAATCCTACAATTTAGGAGGACATCTGCATTTCGAGGATCTTCAGATGAGATTGGAATATTCCTAAGATCTGTTTTAAAAGAAAATAAAATTGACTTTAAAAAGATAGAACAAATTAGTATTTGTTCAGTAGTCCCGGATGCTGTTCATTCTCTAAGAAATGCTTGTATAAAATATTTTGATACTTCTCCATTTGAATTAGGTCCAGGATCTAAAACTGGATTGAAAATAAATTATCGAAATCCTCAAGAGGTTGGAGCTGATAGAATTGCTAACGCACTGGCAGCTGTAAAGCGTTTCCCCAAAAAAAACCTAATCATAATAGATTTTGGAACTGCAACAACATTCGATGTAGTCTCAAAAAATAAGGTATATAAAGGAGGGACTATATTTCCTGGTATACAAATTTCTATGGAGGCTTTAGAACAAAAAGCTGCGAAACTACAACCTGTAGAAATTATTAGAAGAAAACTCGCAGTGGGACGTTCAACTATCGGTAGTATTCAATCTGGTTTGTATTATGGTCAAATGGGAATGGTCAAGGAGCTAGTGAAAAAAATTACTGAAGAAGAATTCTCAGATGATAAGCCGCTGGTAGTTGCTACAGGAGGGTTTTCAAAGCTATACCAAAAGGATAACTTATTTGATATCATTGTACCCGAATTAGTTCTTGAAGGAATTCATATTTCAATAAAGATGAATAAAAAATAAAAAATATTTGTTTTCCATATGGTTTTAATGAGCTGTTTTTTCTATTTTCGCGTTCTGCATTACTAACTATTTTTAACTGTAAGTAAAAAATTTATTATTTAGGAGTATAAATTGTCCCAAAAACCATTTCAAACCGAAGTCAGTCAACTTTTAAAGTTAATTATTCATTCTTTATATTCTCACAAAGAGATTTATCTGCGTGAGCTTATATCAAACTCCTCAGATGCTCTAGATAAACTTCGATATTTAACTCTGACGGATGACAAGTATAAAGATATTCTTTTTGAACCAAAAATAACAATCGAATTTGAAGAAGGCGATAAGCCAACAATGACAATTACTGACACTGGAATTGGTATGTCAAAAAAAGATTTAGAAGATAACCTTGGTACAATCGCAAAATCGGGTACTAAAAATTTCCTTTCAAAACTTTCTGGTGATGCTAAAAAAGACTCACAATTAATTGGCCAATTTGGCGTTGGTTTTTACTCTTCATTCATGGTTGCAGAAAAAGTAGATGTAATCAGTCTTAAAGCTGGTAAAAAAGAGGCTTGGATGTGGAGTAGTGATGGAGAAACGGGTTTTGAAATAACAAAAGGTGTAAAGAAAGAAAATGGTACTTCCATTAAGTTATATTTAAATGAAGAAGGTAAAGAATATGCTAGCAGATGGAAACTAGAGGGCTTAGTAAAAAAATATTCTGACCATATAGATGCACCTATTATGTTAACATATGAAGACACCGAATATGATGATAAAGGTAAAGAAAAAAGTAAGGAAATAAAAACTACTCAAGTTAATGACGCAAAAGCTTTTTGGACTCGTTCTAAAAATGATCTGAAGAAAAAAGACTATAATGAATTTTATAAATCATTATCACAAGACTCCACAGACCCATTAGACTACATTCATTTTAGGGCTGAAGGAAATTTAGAGTTTACAATTCTCTTTTTTATTCCTTCAGTAGCATCACCTGACATATATAGAGCTGATTACAAATCAGGTGTAAAGCTATATGTAAACAGAGTATTTATTACTGAGGATGATAAAGAATTATTACCAAGCTGGCTTAGGTTCGTCAAAGGCATTATTGATTCATCTGACCTTCCTCTGAATGTTAGTAGGGAGATACTTCAGCAAAATAGAGTTATGGCAAAAATTCGATCAAATTCTGTAAAAAAAATATTAGATAAACTTAAAACAATTGCTACAAAAAAAGAAAAGTATACAGGTTTTTTCGAGCAATATGGAAGATTAATTAAAGAAGGTGTTTATCAAGATTTCGAACATAAAGATGCACTTACTGAGCTTTTGAGATTTAAATCAACAAAGGAAGAAGGTTTAGTCTCTTTACGTGAATATGTTGGTCGCATGAGAGAGGATCAGAAGTCAATATATTACATAACAGGTCAAAATGAAGTCTCTTTAAAGAACTCACCACTTCTAGAAATGTACAAAAGTAAAGATATTGAGGTCTTGATTTTGGATGATGAGATTGATGAGATAATTATTACATCTGTTCCAAAATATGATGAAAAAGATCTTAAATCGGTTAAAAGAAGTGGAGCAGCTGAAGACTTTTCTGAAGATAAGAACGAAGATAGTGAAAAAGAGCTGAAGTCCGTACTAAAAAAACTAAAAAAAGTTTTAGGTGAAAAAGTGAAAGATGTTAAAGTCTCCAATAGACTGAGTGAATCACCCTCATGCATTGTTGCAGATGAAAATGATCCAACGGCCCAAATGCAAGAAATTATGCGTTCTATGGGGCAAGCTGATATGCCTCAGGTCAAACCAATTCTGGAGGTGAACCCAGAACATATAATTGTAAAAAAATTAAAAGATATGACTAAAAAGAAATCATTTGATGACATTGCTTTTCTTCTTTTCGAACAAGCACTTATCCAGGAAGGGGTTAAGCTTGAAGATCCAGCTGGTTTTGTTGATAGATTGAATAAAGTTATTGCAGGAAATCTTTAGGTTATCTAATTCTATTTAATTATTTATGATAACTGTTCTTTCACCAGCAAAAAAATTATCAAAAGAGTGCTTTTCTCAAACAGGTAGTAGCCGAAAACCGCAGTTCTTAGATAGATCTGAAAATTTAGTAAATAGCCTCAAAAAATTAGATCCTGTTGATTATATGGGTTTGATGAATATAAGTGATTCGCTAGCTATGCTTAATTGGGAACGTATGCAAAAGTGGAATTCAAACTTTAATAAAAAAAATTCCAGAGAAGCTATTTACTCGTTTGCTGGTGATACCTATTCAGGTTTTGATGCTCTAACTCTCAATAATAAAGACATAAAATTTGCGGATTCAAACATTAGAATCTTATCAGGATTATATGGTTTGTTAAGACCTCTAGATTTGATAATGCCCTATAGACTTGAAATGGGAACTAAGTTTTCCAATGAAATTGGAAGTAATCTTTATGCATACTGGGATAGTTTGATAGCATCTTCTATCCATAATGATTTAAAAAATCATAATTCTAAATATATAATTAACTGTGCCTCATTAGAATATTTTAAATCAGTTAATCTTAAGAAAAATAAATTAAATGTAATTACACCTCAGTTCAAAGATTGGAAAAATGGTAAACTTAAAATAATTTCTTTCTATGCTAAAAAAGCAAGAGGAATGATGGCTAGGTATATTGTCACAAATAAAATCGAAAATGAGGCAGATATTTTAAAGTTTAATTTGGGAGGTTATAAGTTTGAGCCTGCTCTATCGAACCCTAGCGAGCCAGTATTTACTAGAAACCAAGCGTAATAAATTGAATTTTAAATCTTTATTTTTCTTTCTTTTTATTTTGACATCGTCTGTTTTTTCAGAAAAAAAATATTACAAACATGAAGAATCAATTAAAAAAGTTTTATCTAATTACTTCGAGAACGTTGATACTAGAAATCCTAATGGAATGCTAAAAGACCTCACCCCTGAATTTTTCATACATTATGGGGAAAGTGCCGTAACAAGAATCAAATCTGAATCTGAATTTATCCAACTATTTGAAGCATGGAAAAATTCTGAAAAAGGAAAATTTCTTACAACCGAAATTGAGTCAATTGATATTCAAGAAACTCACATAATACGAAACTATACGGCTGTTGCGGACGTTGTTTTTACTCGGAAAGATGCTAAAGGTAATGAAATAAGAACGGAAAGAGCGTTATATCATTTGATTAAAGGAGAAGGATACTATGGTAGTCCCCCAAAATTTATTTGGGGAATATTAACTAAGTGGTCGAGACCGTGGAAGATTTATATGATTTCTAATATTCAATTAGATTAGTCCTCTTTTAAAAATCTATTTTAACCTCTCCATTTTTATTAATACCACTCTCTTTTTCTGCATATTTAAATGGTTCATATTCAATATTTTGACTGTCAAAATATTTTAAAAGTTTACTTAAATATTTATCTTCCATCCCTTCTTCATATCCTGAAGATTTATCAATAATATTTCCTTCTTGATCAATTAGTAGAAATGTTGGATAACCTCTGACTTTAAATTGTTTCGCTAGTTTAGATGATGGGTCAACGGAAACATTAAATTTATATTTTCGCTTTTTGATATAAGGTCTGACTTGATTTATAATATTTGCTTTATTTACATTAACCGCGAGTACTTGTAACCCGATATCCTTAAACTCTTCACTTAATTGGTCTAGATAGCCTAACTGGCGTTCACAGTATGTTCACCATGTTGTCCAGAAATTTATAATCATCGGCCCATCTGCATGAAAGTCAGAGAGTTTTGCGTATTCACCATCCACCATTCTAATTCTTGTATTTACAATTTTTTTTCCTTCAAGCAAAGTAGGAATTGAAAGCAGAGAGAAGATTAGGGCAGTAAAGAATATATTTTTCATTATTGAATTGTTTAAAATTATTGTTGTTTATAGTTAATATTTAATTAAGCAAAAATACACATAAATTTTTATTTAAAAAAAAAGTTTAGATATTATTTTTACTTTTCAAATAATTATTAATATAATGCATTAATTTTTTAATAAAATGGAGATCATATTGCAAAAGTTAAAATTTTCTTTTCAAATTCTATTACTTTTATTTCTCTCTTTTCAAAATCTTTTTTCTTTTAACTCGCAAATAAATAAACCTAATGATGAAGATTTAATAAAAGAATCTCTTACTAATTATTTTATTGAGGTAGATAAAAAAAATACAGAAGAAATGTTAACTTTTTTTGAATTACCATTGATAATGAACTTCGAATCTAAGCAACCTCTCTTTTTAGAAGATGATGATGAGGTAATAGAAGTTTTTAATACTTGGAAGAATTCTAAAAAAGCAGATTTTTTAAAAACAAATATTGATAATGTTGAATACACTGAAATTCATAATAATTTTATGTGGGTTGTAGATGTGACATATTCTAGGACAGGTTTTAATGATGAAATACTGTCAACCAAACGCTCTCTGTATTATTTTGTAAAAAAAGATAGTTGGAAAATTTATATGATTTCTAGTGTGGAGTTAGAATAAACTTATTTTTTAAGTAGAATATTTAAATTTCAGAAAAAGAGATTAAAAATCTATGCTAATTGCTTCTTTCTTATTATCATCTTTTTTCTCATACTCAAAATCATTGAATTCAATATTCTGGCTTATTAGGTAACTCTTTAGTTCTTTTAAATATTCTTCTTCAATTCCTTCCGAGTACCCTGCACTTTCATGAATAACTTTTCCATTTTTATCTATGAGGTAATAGGTGGGGAACCCTTTAACCCCAAACTTGTCTGCAAGCTTAAAGGTTGGGTCAAGAGATACATCAAACTTATACTTTCTTTTATTAATGTACGGTCGAACCTGGTTTACAATCTGTGGTTTATTTGCATTTATAGTAAGTACTTTAAGTCCTATATTACTAAAACTTGAATTAAGTTGGTCTAAGAAGCCTAACTGGCGTTCACAGTATGGTCACCATGTTGTCCAAAAATTAACTATCATAGGTCCATCTTGATTAAAATCTGATAATTTAGCGTATTCTCCATTCAACATTTTAATTCTTGAATTAGGTATCTTGTTATCTTTAAGTGCGGAGCCAAATAAAATAGATGCTAAAGTGATAATTATTGGAAATAAATATTTTTTCATAAGCTTAAATTTTGATTTTATTAATATTCTATTGGATAAGTATACATTAAAATAGGTTTTAAAAAAAAAGATAACCATACAAACATTCAATTTTCATAATTTCCGCATTATATGTACTTATAAATACCGGATTAGTGATATGATTTATGCGAAAACAATATCTTTTTAAGGAGCTTTTTTCTTTAATTAAACTATAATGAAATTATTTTTAATATTCTTATTATTCTTTTTAAATATTTCTCAGTTGACTGCATGTAGACTCTGGGCCCTTTATACTAAAAACAATCTTGGTTTTTCGATGTTATCCAACAATGAAAAGAGTAAAGCCTACAATCAATTAAACTCTTTTTTTATTCAATCTACTTTTATGAGTAATGGTTGGTCTATTCTTGATTATCCGACTGATACTGAAAACAATGTATCTCCAATTTTTAGATCTGAAAAAACAGCTTTTTCGGATTCAACTGTTTATTGGAATATAATTGATTCTTTATTTATCAATGGAACAGGAGAAATTGGCCTGGCCCATTTAAGGTTAGCTTCATCGGGAATAAATTCAGTTCCGAACCCTCATCCATGGATGTTCTATGATAATAATAAATCATATTCATTTATGCATAATGGTACTGTTGATAAAGAGTTACTTTTTAATTTAATTACGGATAATGGTTCCGATCTATCTTGGCTAAATAATAATGAGCCTCAGACATTTGACGGTTCCGATTGGAGAACTGTAGGTTGGCAGAATGTTGTGGACTCAGAATTGATAATGTTATACCTAGCACAACAAATATTAGAAAGGGGAGATGTTTATCTAGGTTTGCAAGTAGCCTTATCAAGCATAACTAACCAAGGAATTAGCGCAATACAATTAAATATGATCTTTTCAGATGGTGTTAGTTTGTATTGTTTTGGAGGTAGTAATGGGTTATCATATACAGAATCTGATGAGCACTTTGCTGTAATGACTCAACCAGAAAACAGTGGTGCTTTAAACTGGACGGGAATCAAAAACGGAGAGTTAGTTGTTATAGGAAGCTCTGGTTTAGTTAATTATCCTAATTTTTTGTTAGTTGAAAATCAGAATGATCCATTCTTCCCAGAAAATTTAAGTGTGATGAACCCAGCATACCCTAATCCTTTCAATAGTTCAGTCCAATTTTCTTTTTCAAATATTCCAGAGCCAATGGATCTTAATGTTTCATTCTATAATTTAAATGGTCAGTTAGTAGAGTCTTTACTTTCTAGAAACATCGCGGAAAATGAGATTGTCAAGTGGATACCATCATTAGAACTTCCCTCTGGAACATACTTTCTTCAGGCTAACCTAGGCAATAATGTGTTTAATCAGAAGATTCTATTTATTAAGTAGAATATTTTAATTAACTTAATCGGCTATACTAATAGTTAAAATTTCAATTACACTGATTATTGGAGACCATTAAATTGGCAAAAAAAGAAATCAAAAAAGAAGTCGAAAAAAAGAAAAAAATAGAAGCGGCTGAAAATGCAGCTGCAGAAAAAGCAGCCCTAGCTCTAGAAGCTGAAGCCAAAAAGAAAAAAGCTAAACCAAGTAAAGTTTCAAGCGGGAGTATCAGTATGTATCTCGCCGAGATTGGACAATTTAATCCTCTTCCTCCAGAAAGAGAGGTTGAACTTGCAATTAGAATTCAAAATAATGATGAAGCTGCGATGAAAGAACTAGTCGAAGCAAACTTACGTTTTGTAGTATCTGTTGCGAAAAAGTACCAAGGTAATGGTTTATCTCTGGCTGATATTATTAATGAAGGTAATATGGGTTTGATAAAAGCAGCTAAAAGATTCGATCACACAAGAGGTTTTAAGTTTATCTCTTATGCGGTATGGTGGATTCGCCAATCTATCTTACAGGCACTCGCAGAGCAGTCACGTTTAATCAGGTTACCTCTCAATAGAGTGGGTACAATTACCAAAATTACTAGAGCAGCTGAAAAATTAGAGGCTGAAGTTGAGCGCCAGCCGAAAGGTGATGAAATTGGTGCACAACTAGAGATGAGTGGAGATGAAGTCCTCATGGCCATGCAGTATTCACGTAGACATAGTTCTCTAAATTCTCCATTTCAAGAGGGTGAAAATAGTAGTCTTCTTGATATTATTGAAGATTCTGAAGCTGAAGAACCAGAAGCTAAAATTATGATGGAATCAATGAGCGAAGAAGTAACAGGCGCATTGGATACGTTATCAGAGAGAGAGAGAATTGTTTTAGAGATGTATTTTGGAATCAATAGAGATAGTGCAATGACACTGAATGAAATTGGAGAAGAGTTTGACCTTACAAGAGAAAGAGTAAGGCAAATTAAAGAAAAAGCCATCCAGCGATTGCGCCATAGATCTAGGAGTAAAAACCTGCGTAGATATCTCGGTTGATGAGAAAAAAATTCTACAAAAAAAGGGCTTAAATGCCCTTTTTTTATATTTATTATACAATAAATAACTTTAGCTTATTTTAAAGTAGATCAACATGGAAAAAAGAAAAAAAATAGGATTAATTCTTGGATTCTTCTGTTTTATTTTTTTTCTGATAACGCCACCTCCTAGCGGGATGAACCCTCTTGGGATGAAAGCATTAGCAATTTCTTCTCTAATGGCAATCTTCTGGGTTACTGAAGCAATTTCAATTTTTGCAACTTCCTTTTTACCAATCGCTTTATTTCCATTGTTAGGGATTTTAGATTCGAAGCAACTAGCGGCAAGTTACGGACATCATATTGTTATATTAATTATTGGTGCATTTTTTGTCGCAAAGGCAATAGAAACAAATAATCTTCACAAACGTATAGCTCTTTCAACAATTAAAATGATTGGCACAAGTAGATCAAGTATTATGCTTAGTTTTATGATTGCTACAGGTTTTTTATCGATGTGGACATCTAATAACTCAACAACACTCATGATGCTACCCATTGGTCTTGCAATAATAAACAGAGAGAAGAAGCTAGGTGCTGATGTCTCTGGTTTCGCACCCGCATTAATGCTGGCAATCGCTTATTCAGCTAGTATAGGAGGGACGGGAACATTAGTAGGTACTCCCCCTAATCTAGTATTCGTAAGCACCGCTCAGGAACTTTTCCCGGAATTCGAGCCCATACTTTTCACGGAATGGTTGAAAATAGGAATACCCTTTGTTTGCATTTTTTTACCGATATCTTGGCTTTATTTAGTGAAGTTTTTTAATGTAGAAGGTAACCTGCATGGTGATAAAAATATAATTCATAAAGAATATGATAATTTAGGTGGAATGTCTTCTGCTGAAAAAAAAGTTTTAGCTATTGTTGTACTCTACGCATTAGGGTTTATTTTTAGAAATTGGTGGTCAGAATTACTAGGAGTAAGTGGTTTTGTTAAGGACTCAACTGTTGCTGTATTGGCTGCTATTATTTTATTTGCACTACCAAGCGGGCAAAAAAACAAGAATGGTAAGCCGATACGACTATTAGAGTGGGAAGATGCCAAAACAATACCTTGGGGAATTGGAATGTTGATCGGGGGAGGGTTAGCAATAGCTTCCTCTTTTAAATCTTCTGGTCTTATTGGATGGGTTGGTGATACAGTGAATTTAGGAGGCATTTCAATATTTTTTATATTAGTGTTGGTTGTAACATTCATGATTTTTTTAACAGAAGTCAATTCTAATACAGCAACAACCGCTATTTTTTTGCCTGTTTTAGCTGGCATTTCTATTGCAGGTGATTTTCACCCTTTTCTCCTTATGATTCCAGCGACCTTTGCTGCCTCATGTGCTTTTATGTTGCCATCTGGCACTGGACCAAATGCAAGTGTTCTCTCAAGCGGGCATTTGAAAATACCTCAAATGGCAAGAGCAGGCTTTGGCTTAAATCTTTTAGCTATTTTAGTTATTGTCGCTCTATTTTATTTTTCCCCTATCTCATTCTATTAATTAATTGAGCAAAACCTTTGCCTAGTTCTGTCCTAAGGTGTTCTTCATCACTTTTTTAATAAAAAAACAAAAAAAAACAAATTAGATCTTGTTGAAAAAAAAATAATTTCTTATTTTCATTTCGACTTTAATTATGGTTTATAGGTTGCGGAACAATTTATATAAACCACTATTCCAGTTACCCACATACCTACCAAAAAAAAATACAACAAACAACCTTGGAGGTTAACATGAGAAAAGTGTTACTACTTTTACTCTTTCTAGGCAGTACTCTGTTTGCTGATCAATGGATAGATAAACACCATAAGTATGGTACTACCCCAGTTGATTACGAACCTGTATCTGTTGTTATAAACCCTGATTATATTAATACTTACCGCAATGAGGTAACGATTAGTGTTTCATCAGGATCTTATGATAGTGAAATATCTTGGTCAATCAGTATAGCTGATGGAGGAGTAGTTGCAGCAGGTGGTGCCCCTCTGGTTGGAGCCGATGCTATTGTAGTCACTATGCCTGACGGTCTCTATACGCTTACTGCCAGTGATGCATACGATGATGGTTGGAACGGTGCATCTATGTCAATTACTGATAATACTTCTGGTAATGTCTATTTTACTTATGCAATGCCACCGGTAGATGCATCTCCTGAGTACGTGCAGTTTGAAATATCTCAAAGTGTTCCTGGTTGTATGACTGCTGCAGCGTGTAATTATAATGTTGATGCTACAGAAGATGATGGAAGTTGTTGCTTAACAAACTGTGGTGACTTAATCATGAATGGTGGAAGTTATCCTAGTGAGGTTTCTGTAGATATTACAGATGCGTCGGGAACTGTTGTATACAGCGGAGGTCCTAGCAATAGCTTTTTATGTTTAGATGATGGTACGTATACTCTGAATGGTTATGACTCTTGGGGTGATGGCTGGAATGGAGGAGCGAATGCTGCAATTTACGATGGAAGTGGCCAGCTGGTTGCATTTCTTGAATTTGCCACTGGAGCTTCAGGCTCTGTAGAATTCACTCTGCCGTTTGAACTTGTTGTTGAAGCTCCAGTAGGAGTTTTCTTTTCTGAATATACAGAAGGGGCCAGCAACAATAAATATTTAGAAATTTTTAATGGAACAGGTGAAGTTTTAAGCTTAGGAAATTTTGGTTTTCCAAGTGTTTCAAATGCTCCAGCTACTCCAGGTGAATATGAATACTGGAATTCATTTACAGAAGGTGCGACGATCAATCCAGGTGGAGTCTATGTAATAGCTCACCCTAGTGCAGTTGATGCTATTTTAGCCGAAGCAGACCAAACACACCAGTATTTGAGTAACGGTGATGACGGCTATTGCTTAGTCTACGGTACTGAAGATAATTATGCTCTAGTTGACTGCATAGGTGACTATCAAGCTGATCCAGGTTCTGGATGGGCTGTTGCTGGTGTTGAAAATGCAACTAAAGATCATACCTTAGTAAGAAAGCCAGGAATGGTCAGCGGAAACATGGGTAACTGGGCAACGTCTGCCGGAACCGATGCTGAAACAAGCGAATATATTGTATTAGACCTTACTTTTGATGAAGACGGGGCGCAAACTGGAGATTGGTCTGGTTTGGGTTCACATAGCAATGAAGTCGTAGTTCCGTGTGATTTTACAGAAGTAACTCTCAATCTTGTAGATTCTTTTGGTGACTCTTGGAATGGTAATATTCTTACAGTTGGAGACCTTACTTTTACAATTGATGGTATTAACGATGATGGCGCAACAGCTACTTTTACTATTTGCTTGGAAGATGCTCTATATCCAGTGACATGTGGCGGCGGAGGCTATCCATCAGAAGTTAGCTGGGAGATGCTTGCCGCAGATGGTAGTGTGCTCCTCGCTGGAGGAGCTCCATATGATGGTGCGCTTCAAATTGGTGAGCCTACAGATATCTTAGGCTGTATGGATCCAACTGCATTGAACTACGATGAAACAGCAACTTTTGATGATGGTTCATGTACGTATGCTGGTGATGACTGTGCAACTGCACTTCCAGCGACAGCTGGTTCTAATACCGCGCCTTATGCTCCGGTATGGTACACGTACACAGCTTCACTAACAGGAACAGCAACAATTTCTTCCGTTGGTGGTGGTGTTGACACACAAGTTTATGGTTACAGTGGTGCATGTGATGCTCTCACTGAAGTAGGGTTTGGAGACGATGAAGGTGGTTCACCTGAATGGTCTTCTATTATGGTCCTCGATGTAGTTGCAGGCGAGTCCTATTATATCAATTGGACAGATGGATGGTCAATAGAGGGATTTGTCTGGACTCTTGAAGAAGCAATTTACCCTGTAACGCCACAGAATCTTACAGCAGAACCAGGAATGGAAAGTGTTTACTTAGCCTGGGAAGGTGCTGCACCACCTGCAAGATCATTTATTGAAATTGAAAATGAGATTCAGGAAAGAGCACGTTACCAAGCTGAAAAGAAGGCAACTCTTGTTCAACAGGAACAAGGTGTTCATCTTAATTCTTACAGAATCAATCCTGATTATGCAGCCAACAACAATAACTCCAGAACAAATTCTGTTGTTATCAATCTAGGTGGTGGAACATGGCAGGAAGAAATCAGTTGGAATATTACAGATGCTGCAGGAACTGTTGTAGCTGAAGGTGGTGCTCCAATTGAGAACTTAGAGCTTGTTCTTGAAGATGGAACATACATATTTAACGGTTTTGATTCTTACGGAGATGGATGGAATGGAAATTTCGTCTCAGCTACAAATGCAACTCAAGTGTTCTTATTCTGGACAATGTTCGATGGTTCAGAATCAACAGGAGAGTTTGAAGTTAATGACGGTGCTGCAAATTTATCCTTAAGTAATTTAAATTATGATAACTCAACAGATATTTTGAATGTGGATGTTACCAATGATGGTGCCTTGTGGGCATATGGTGGAGATATTGGCTTTTTTCTAGGAGTGAGCGCTTCTGGTGACTGTCAAGATGCGAACTCTATTTTCCAATCTGTTCCTCAACCGCTTGCACCTGGAGAAACATATTCATTTCCTCTAACTGGAATCCAGCCCTTCTTGGGTTACGGTGTTCATCAAGTAGGAACGATGATTGATTGGTCTTGTGCCGTCCCAGAGGTTAATGAAGATGATAATGTTCTGAATGCAGAGATCACTATTGTTGATCCATTAGAAGGTGTTTCCTTCTCTGTTTACAGGGATGGTGACCTAGTAGTATCTGATTTAGTCGATCCGATGTATTTAGATGGAACATTGGTTGGTGGAACTGAATATTGTTACTATGTAACACAAACAGAAAATGATGTCGAGTCTGGTGCTTCCAATACTGCATGTGCAACGCCTTATGGTGCAGATGCATTCCCAGCTCCAACCGCTTTAATGGGTGAGGCAGATGGGTATGATGTCATGCTTTCTTGGACTGCTCCTGATTTAACAGATTGGGTACCGCCAATGAATAATTCTCGTTTTTCTCCAGCCTCATTAAGTGAAAAATACCTGAATTATACCCCTTCCGATACTGAAAATTCAACTCCTCCTGCTACAAGACCAGGTGGAGATACTTTTGAAACTGCAACCATGATAGATGCGTTACCTTATACTGATAATGGATCTACTGTCGGACTTACCGCTGATTATGGACCATATGCTGACTTATCAACTCTGGTTTGTGAATACGGTACATCCTACTATAGCGCAGCATCAACGGGTTCTGGTGCCGATGCGGTTTACTCTATCGATCTTGCTGAAGCAGGAAACGTAAATATCTCATTGTGTGGATCTGGTTATGATACAGCTCTGGGTGTATTTAATTCAGACGGAGTTCTTGTTGCTGCAAATGATGATTTCTGCGCTACCCAGTCAGAAATTACATGCTCAATGCCTGCTGGAATGTATTACATCGTTGTATCTGGTTGGGGAACAGGTGAAGGTGATTACACCTTCAATGTTAACCTACTTGATGACCCATCACCTGTTGCTGGATATGCAGTATACAGAGATGGTGTACAGATCGCCGCTGTAGAAGGTGTAGATCAGACCTCTTTTACTGAGTTTATTTATAACCCAGAAATGCCTGAAGGTGATACTTATAATTACGCAGTTTCTGCTTTTTATGATGTCCAAGGTGTTCTCTCTGCTGTTTCTAATTCAGTAGATGTAACTACTTCAGCACCACCATTTGTATGTGCTGCCCCTTCAGGATTAATGGCTGAGAGTCAAGGAAATGATGTAATGCTTGATTGGGATGCTCCAGAAGGCGGACCAAGCTGGTTTACACATTTTGATGGTACTACTGAAGGCGGTGTTGGATCAGCAACGGGACTATTTACAGCATCTGCTGCTGTTAAATTTGGCCCTGAAACAACTCTTGAGCTTTCCGGATTATCTTTGACGAAAGTTGGATTTTACACTAGTGATGTAACCGCATTATTCAAGGTAATGGTTTATGACCCTGTCTCAATGCTTCCAGTTGATTCCACAGATGTAATTGATCCTACAACGTTGGTAGTGGGTGATTGGAATGTTGTTGATCTTCCAAATCCAGTTGCAATAGGTACTGATGTGATGTTTGGTTACAAGGTTACGGCAACAGCTGAAGCTACGTACCCAATGGCGATGGATGCTGCATCTGATAATAATGGAATGGATAACTTGATTCAAGGTTTTGGAAGCCCAATGCAAAGTATGCTTGATCTATATGGAATAGATGGCGGCTGGGCAATTGCTGGTTATGCAGACTACGCTCAAGGCAGATCGATTGTTTCTTTAGATCCACCAGTGTTTGACAACATTGTTGTTCCTGGTGATCTTGATGTGAGACATTTAGCTAACTCAGTTGAATTGTCGCTGCCAGCAGAAGAGATGAATCGTGCATTGCTTAGTTTTCATATCTATAGAAATGATACTGCCATTGCAACTGTTCCAGTTTCAGAGACATCTTATGATGATATGGACGCTCCATGGGGTATGTTAGATTATCATGTTACAGCTCTTTACAACGATACGGAAGAATGTGGTGAATCTGCTCCTTCTAACGTTGTTTCATTAGATTTGGCAAACACTCCACCTGCAGCAGTTAACTTAATTGCACCTGCAGATGGACATGTTATCAATCTAACAGAAGCAAACATGGAAGATCAGACAATGTTCGTATGGTCTCCTTCAAGTGATGCTGATAATGATCCTCTTCAATACTTTCTTGGTTTTGAAGCGGTTGTTGAGGTAGGTGATACCTTAGATCATTGGATTCCTGATAATGCACTTATGAATGGCGATTTTGAGGAAGGATCAGATCATTGGGAGTTCTACCCACCAGAAATGACAAATATTAGCATGGACACTACTGAAGGAATGCTAACGATTGGCGGTCTTAACAACGGTGGAACAAATACTGAAAATAATGTTTACCAATCATGGCCCGGTGATGCCTTGCCTGCTGGTACGCGTTTTGAGGTATACGCTGGAGCTATGTCACCAGAAGATGATTTCATAGGTGAAGGTAACCATGTTGTATTATTTGCTAAGTACTTTGATGCTAACTGGGGTCTAGTCCAAATGGATCTTTCTGATCCAATGAATTCTCAATCCGCTATGGCTGGTGAGTATCATGAGCTAGAGTTAGTATCAGAAGTCGTTGACGGTGCTGCGGTAATGCAAGTAGGTTTAATGTATGTTCAATCTAGTGATGCGGTTGGTGGAGTAGTTCACGTTGATGAAATGTGGATGCACATACCAATGACAGTTACGGGTATTGGAGTACCAAATAGCTTATTTGCCGAACCAATGTTAGAACTTGAAGTTAATGAACTTACATTTTCATGGGATGTATGGGCTGTTGATGGATTTGATGAAACAGAATCCAACGGCTTACGTACATTCACTGTAAGTGCAGGTGAATTACTATCACTAAATGGTGTGTCTTTACCAACAGCATTTGCTCTGCATAATAACTATCCTAACCCATTTAACCCAGTGACAAATATCTTGTATGATGTTCCTGAGTTAACTGATGTTACGTTAGAGATCTTTAATGTTATGGGACAACGTGTGAGAACTCTTGCGCAGGGATCACATGAACCAGGACGTTATCAGATTGTTTGGAATGCAACAAATGATATTGGCGAAAGCTTATCATCTGGTATGTATATTTACCGTATACAAGCTGGTGATTTTGTAAGTGTGAAGAAACTTGTATTAATGAAGTAAATTCTCACTCTAACAATTCTAAAAAAGAGGCTCGGTTTACCGAGCCTCTTTTTTTTATATTATATACATGTTTAAAGAGCTTATTCAATGAAATATTTAATAATCCTTTTTCTTTCGCAATTGTTTGCAGATGAAGGCAACCTACCAAAACAAAGAACAAGAGATAGGGTCGTCGATATTCATCATGTAAAGATAGATGTTACCATTGATATGATTTCTGAGTCAGTCTACGGTCATGTGATGCATACTTTGAGCCCGTTTAGTTCCTCATTAGACTTTTTTGAATTAGATGCCAGTGATATGAATATTAAACGGGTTAGGGTTAGTAATAAAGACGTTCTC